>Ga0208916_10000449_pt1 | contig 19514 bp, 34 predicted proteins | sample DEB19_08_DNA_5_FD_184523 | JGI IMG/M metagenome (GOLD analysis project Ga0208916, IMG submission 184523) | Aqueous microbial communities from the Delaware River and Bay under freshwater to marine salinity gradient to study organic matter... | ecosystem: Environmental > Aquatic > Marine >... | reverse complement strand
CGAGCGCACCGATGCCGGCGCCAATGGGGCCGAGCACACCCAATGACGGGGCGAGGTCTTTGAATCCCGCCATGCCTTGAAGGACGTTGCCTTGAGCGGAGAGTGATGACCCGATGTCCTTGGCCTTCGTTAGTTGGACAATCCCTGTCGTGGTCGCCTGTGCGGCCTGCATGGTTTGCTGGAATGATTGGGCGTATTGCATCGCCGTCTTGCGAACTTCGGCTTTGTCAATTTCAGCGAGGCGTTTTGCGTTGGCTTCTCGCAACTCCTGAAGTTCTTCTTCGTTACCCCACGCTTCCTCTAACTCTGCCTCAAGAATGTTATTACTCAGACGCCGCGCGTTGTCAGCCTCTGATTTGATGGCCTCCATCTTGGCAGTGTGGGTATCTTCAATGAACTGCGCGTAGCCTTGGCGAAGCGAGCCGAGCTCAAACTCTGTTGCTTGCCGGGCCTCCTCCTCAGCCATATATATGCGCCTATTTTTTTCTTCTTCTGAAATGGGATTTCTAGAACGGCTAGCAGCTTGCTCTGCCTTTTTTATTGTATACTCAAGATCATTTTGTATGGTTTTAAGCCGAAGAGCAGAGTCGAGAAAGCGGGCTTCGTTACCACGTTGCTCTGCTGACTTGCCTTGTTCATCAGCCTTTTTTTGCTGCTCAGTTGCATAGAGCCTCATCCGTTCAGCATCAGCATCTTTACTTCGGGAAACTTCGTTTGCCCGTGATTCAAGCAAACTCTGATAAGAACCTAATCCAGGCATTTGGATTCCATTTAATACCGGTATGAAGTCTGCACGGATGTCTTTGCCGTAAAACTTCTTTGTGTCAGATATGATTTTATCAAGGCCACGTATGTTTTCTGCAATAGTTTTGCGTTGTTCGTCAATACGTGATGCCGATTGATCACGCATTGCATTATTTGCTCGTTCTGAAATTTCTGCAAAATTCTTTGCGGATGCAGCCAGCTTGTCGTAATCTAATCCAAGCTCTTTGACTTTCTTTTTAAGAAGTTCCTTTGTCTCAATGAGCTTTATTTCTTCAAGGTCTGTTCTCTTGTTTATGGCGCTGAGTTTATCAAGCTCCTTGCCCATCTCTGCCAGACCATCACGCGCGCGCTGGTAAGTAGTTACTATGCGATTTGGGTCTTGACCAAATATAAAATCTTTAGCCGCAACGAGTGCTGCTTTGAATCCTGTGATTACTGCGTTAATTGCAGTGCCGACTCCTATCTGGAATTTTTTCCAGAAAGAACCGTCGGTCATCTTTTCGAAATCTTCGTTTACGTTCTTTACTTCTTCGGACAGCCCTCCCATTTCCTCTTGCGCTTCCGCTGCAAGCTTCATGGATTCTTTGAAGAAAGAGCTAATTTTATCCAAAGCGAACGCGCCCGCAATGGCCCCGCCGATCTTCCCGAAGATACTCGACAGCGCCGACCCGCTCGATTCAGCCTTGCCCTGAACGTCCTTCAGCGTCTTATCGACGTCGCTCTTCAGGCTCGAATCGAAACCCTTGCCCGCAGCCTTGCCTAACGACTCACCGCCAGCCTTGGCTTTACCTTCGCCTTTCTTCAGGTCTTGGTCGAGTTTGGATAAATCCGCCTCGACCTTGAACCGGACGCCGTCTATGTCGATTTTGTTTCCGTCTGACATGTTACCTCAGCAGGGTTGCCGCATCCCGGCGGCTAAAGTATCCCGCGGTCTTCCGTACCGGTCGAGCTGCGCGCGCACCTTCTCGACCTTCTCGGTCAGTTGCCGTGTGGAGTGTTTGAGCTCATAATCAAGATTGGAGAGCTTTTGCTCAATAACCTTCATGTAGTGCTCTGGCGCGTGCTGCGCCATTATCATGTTTCTGGATTTCTCCAGCTCATACTTCATTATCTCAAAGATGGTTGGTTGAATCTGTTCAATGGAAAGCTCTTCGCAGACCTTCGTTTGTGACATACCCTGACGGGCGCCGATCCAGTAGCAGGTGCGACCGAGGGAATCCGACGTTTCTTGTACGTCTGAATCGTTCCTCTTGAACCCGGCCGCGGCCATGAGCTTCTGCACCATGAACGCTTCCCAAAACCACGCTCGCTTACCAGTGAGCGCGGTCACCATTCGCTTCAGATAATGAAGCATCAGGAACCAGCGAAGGAACCTTTTCAGGCCCTTTCTCGCTGATCCCTGTGCTTCGAGATATAGGCGCGACGCTTCCATACAGGTGTAAACGTCCGTGATTCGGACTTTATCCCGGAGAAAAGTAAGCGCGCCTACATACCGCATTATGTCTCTTTATGCGGCCGTAACAACCAGGTTCGGCGAGGCTTTAGTATTCACCGTTGCTGTCCCGTTTGAAGATCCGCTCGAAACGTGCGCAAAGCGACCAATCGCCGCAGTGCCGGTACCGCCAAACGTGGTGCCGACGGTGACATCTGCAGTAACAGACGATGCCCACGTTGCCCAGTTTGTGACCCGGACAATGGAGACGTTTTTCTGCACCGTGATGACCGCGTTGTCGTTGTGCGTTGCCGCGGTTGAACCCCAGACAGCGCGCTTAACGGTGTACTCTGTATCAGTCTTGGAGACTACCCACATGTACTCGTTTTCGATCTTGATATAGTCGCCCGCAACGATGGTGCCGCCTGCGAGAGTGTCGTAAGCGATGGTCGTGGCTGTTGATGTGATGTTCGAACCGTTGTTCACGGCCGCCGTCACGTCGCCTGCGGTCGAATACGCTGCGAACGCCTGCAGGTCTTCCATCTGACCGGCCGCCAAAGACATCGCCGCGAGGTGAATGCCTGGCGTTTGCGCGATCTTCCCGGCAGAAATCCAGACACCGACGGGTACGGCCTCGGAGGTCATGGCTGTGTAGTCGCCATAGCCGCCGTATTGGAAATCGAGCTCTTTCTCGAAGTCCGGGTAGATGGTGAATTCTACCTGCAGCTTTTTGACACGTGTTGCACCGTAAGCAAATTCGGTGTTGTTGAATTTCGCTTTCGATTTCCAGAACAACCAGTCAGTCGTGCGGGTTGTGTTTGCCACGCCGTATTCATGCAGGCGAAGCTCTGCAGATATTGCGCGCATGTCGATCTTGCGACCGCCGAACCCAACAAAGAGATCGCCGCTGGTCGACGTTTTGCTGAAAAGCTGTCCGGCCATCAGCGTGCCTTTTACAAAGGATGGCGAAACATCCAACAGGGTACCGCGCACCATGATGGTAAAGCCTTCCTGCCATTCTTTGCAAATCCCGGCGAGCTGGTCGATTGTTACCGGTTGATACACGCCGCCGATCATCACGGAAAGACTATCTGGATCTAACGCGCCAAGATTGACGTCGTCAAAATACATCTCCATCCGCTGCTTGTCGATGGCGTCGATTTGTGCATTTGTTATGCTCATATGACTCCTATGGCAATACTCGCGCGGCGTATTGGACCATCTGGTCTACATACCACACGTTGCCGTTTTTTTCTGCGAATCCCTGAAAGCCCCCGACCGCTCGCCAATGCAGGAACTCAACATTCCCGAGCGTTACTTTACCCTCGATATCATTCAATAATTTGCCGTCGTCTCCGGCGATGAGCAGCCACCATGCCCGCAGCGCGTCCAGTGCGGTACCTGGATCTTTGGCGTAGGCGTAGATCATGAGGTATCCCTCTGACACTTTGCTGCGTGTGGCCTTTGCTATCTCAAAATCAGGACGAGGATTCAGGTCGAGCATCGTGCGCACGATGTTACCCGCGCGGATTTCTTGCTCTACGTTTGCCCCGCTCGGGAACATGTTGTTTTCGAATCCTTTGGAAACGCCGACTTTCAGCGTCGGCTCAACGGTGTTGAAAGCCGCTGCGATGTCTGCCATCATAGTATCGCCCTCGCGTAGACCGTACGCATTCTCTGGAGGTTCTTTTCGTCCTTCATAAATACAGCAAACCAACGAAGACCGCCGGGGAAACGAGTGAGAAGATTCTCGGCGATGGCCTTCCTGTATGCTACTGGATAGCGCTTCTTGTCGCCCTGTCCGGCTGCCTCGCCTGAAAGAATAGATGTCATCTTCGCCAGAGCCCCGCCGCGCACTAAGTGCTGTTCGGCCGTTGTGTACTGGTAATGCGCATACGGTGCCGCTGGTGAACCTTTGCCACCAGAGACAAGATCGACGGAGTTTTCTCCGGGCTCGATGCGGGTGGTGTTCTTCAGCGCTCCAGTGTCCCCCGCGGGGATTTTCAGCTTAATCATAGGCAGCACGATTTCACAGGCGCGCATCAGCGCCGGCACCTGGAGCTTCTTGATTTTTTGAAAAGCCTGCTCGCGCGTCATACGATCGCCACCTCTTTGAGTAGGTATTGATTCACGCGAGACAACCCATGCGCGGCAGGCTCAACGCTTACCGCTGACAGATAGCCGCCTTTCTCAAGTATAAGGTGCCCGCCTGCTGGTATGTTTGCGGGCGTGCTGATCTTCCCTGCGTATTCGACCATCGTGCCGCTTTTATCTGGCCTGAGAGTGGTCTTGAAGAGGTACGAATTGACCTTCACCGCGGCGCCGATCTTCCACTCTCCATCGACGTACTTGCCTTGATAAAAGCGAATCTTCACGCGGCCACCGCCTCAAGGATGATCCCTCTTGCGTCTTGATCGTCGAGGAACTGAATAGGATAGGACGTTATTCCGTGTGTGCAGTTGAACTTCCACATGTGGGTGGATTTATCCCGACGGATTTCGTCCACCGTCCGGAGCTTTCGGGCCTCTGGGAATTTGTGTGACATTATCTCTCGACCTTCTGGGGTGAAGCAGACAAGCTTTCCCTCCCAATCCTTGCATGAGTCAATGGCCCCGTGAGAGGTTATCATCCCGGTAAGAACCCCCGCGGCAGAGGCCTCATACTGAGTCGTCAGGACGTGGACATCGGTCGCGGTCGTCTTGGCCCTGCCGTCTACGTAGGTGTTCAGCGGGTAGTTTTTGCCGTCGCGGTACTTCACAGTTCCGCGCGTGCCGTACTTGTCCTGTAGCTCAATCCAGGCTTTCTGAAGGTCTTCGGCTCCGGTAGTCCGTGCTGTGATTGACTCGATCTTTAACTGCGTGCTCTGAATCTGCGCCATCGCCGCATTGTTCGCCGACTCCGCAGCGACCTTGGAGAAGTCCCGCGCTCGGGCCCGCATGCTCTGGTCTGCCTGTAAGACCATGCCGTCGATGTTCTGGACGATCTGCTGTCTGAGTGAGTCGAGTAGGCGGTCAGAGACTCCAGCGTTTACGGTAAGCCGGCCTTGCCGAATGTAAGTTTTCAGTGAGTTTAGAAACTCTTCATGCGCCTCGCCGACGACGTTTTCAAGGATGTCCCCGGCGAAGAACTTGTACAGCGGGCGCTTGAGTTCGAAATAATATTTCTGTATGGCCGCCTCGACCGTGGCGACGTCTTTAGAGAGCGCGTATTTGATGTCGTCGATATAAGAGTACCTGCGTTGAATCGCACCGAGGCTTTTCAGCATATCGTTCTTCGCTCCACGGATTGCCCAGTCGGTCTTTTTCATCGGCCGCAGTACACTCCTCGTGGAGGGATAAGCACGTCCCTGTACTCATCGAGAACCTTATCAATAAGAAACCGCGCGTCAGGGTGCAGTGTTGAAGTGGTGACGCCTTCGATCGATATCGAGCCGTCAGAGAATGAACCGCCTGTCAGCTCGCCGATCTCTGTAGCTCGGTCGCGCATGTCCATGACCTTCGAAAGGTGGATCGCTTGAATTTTATTTGCCTTCTTCAGATCGGCGTTGTCAGGCAACCACAACGACGAGTCGGGATACATTTGTTTATGATAACGGATGATGTCTTTCACAGCCTGCACCAATAAGCGCTTTTGCGCCATCGTTGCGGATGTGCTTAGGATCGTGATGCCGTCATTGTCGGCGACGTTCTCGGTCAGTCCGGGGCGGAAGTCAATCTCGACGGTTTCCTGATTGTACTTCGTTGAAATGATCGTGTGTTCTGTCTCAGTCGAGTCTGTATCGACCTTGAACTTGGCCCCGGCGGCGATGCGGTTTACATCGTCGCCGAAGCCATCCACGGCCATCGACTTGCTGCCGGCGGTATACCCTGATGCGTTGTTGACCGCGCCTGTGAGCGCGGTCTGCACCAGGGCAAGCCATGACTCTTCGCCGTTTTCTTCGGCGTAGGCCGTGACTTCTGAGACTGTGCAATAAGTCGATTCCATGCTATTTTACGAGCGCGATCATGTACTTGAGCTGCTCATGTGGGATATCGTGAGTGACCACATTCCCATTGACTTTGACAGTACGGCCGTATTGTCGGGCAACTTTGCGGAATTTCTCGCAAAGCAACATGTCACGGCCGCATGATTTGAGAAACTCAGGCACATTGATTTCCGGCGCCTTTTCTGGCTCTTTCGCTTTTTGCTCCGGCTTTTTCTTTTCCGGCGCCTTTTCTGTATTCTCTTCTTGCATCATTTCTCCTTATGCTGCCGCAATCGTGACTACGTTTTTTCCCACCACATGCCATTTTGAGTTGATGGCTATGAGGTCTAAACTTGTACCAACGAATGCGCCAAATGTAGCTGTATCTTTGGCGCCGCCGGTTACTCCATCATCAAGCAAGTCTGTGGCGGTTACAACGTGTGCAAATGCAGTCTGACCAATGATAAGAAGCCTGTAGCCCTCTTGTGAAGACGTTGGCGCCGCAAGGGTATAAGCTCCGGCAGAACCCTTTGTAAGCTTTGCTATATTAAAGGGTCTCGTGAATCCTATGGCTCCATCCGAAGCATAAGCGGTAATTGTTGGATTTTGAATCTCCATCAGATTTGTGGCAAGGCCAGCCGCTTGCGCGGCTGGCAGTGTTGCCTCGATCTGCTTCAATCCATCGCTGGTGAAGGCCATGTTAACCTGCAATCAGTGCGATATGCTCGCTCTGAATACCTGCGGCGCCCCATGCAGCCTCAACCGAATACATTTCAGCGTGGTCGCCTTTGTAGTGACGAACTGCAAAAACGATTCCTGTGATAGGATCACGCATCTCGATTGAGTCGACCGCGCTATCTCCACCAGGAGGAAGTGCTGGCAAACGTGCGGCAAACGCAGCAGCGTTACGGCTGAACAGGATGGTCGGTGTGTAGTTGTCACCGATGGTCATCTCGGTTGCGTCAGCGATAGTTGCGCGGACACCTGGATTTCCAATGACGATATTTCCTGAGGTTGCAGTTAATCCGGTATTAACAACATACTTCACAGAGCTACCTGCGAAGGTAACAATGTCACCGGCTTTAATGCCAGTGCTGTTCACAGTACCGCCGTCCAGTGTCAGAGTTGTCTCACCAACTACTTCACCTGAACCGTTGTTGATGTCGTATCCAGTACCGGCGCCTTTGGTGTGTGCCGAAATCTGAGCAGACTCACCAACAGTGTAACCCAAAAGAGGCGGGATAATCCCATTCCTGAGAGTTGAGTCAGTGCCAGCATTTGCCACTGTATACAGCGCAGACAGCTTGCGCAGTGATGCGCCGTATGTCAGAGACGTGAGCATTGTTCGGTAAGATGGGTCGTTCGCACCAGGCGCGCCGTTTGCAGACAGAATCTCATTGGCATCGGCCACGAGATTGAAGTTAGCGCTGAATGGGTCAGACCCAGCCGTGCCTACAGCGCGTGACGCGTTTGTGTAAAGCTCGGTGATAACGTCAGCTTCCATCTCATTTATGAGCGCGCGAATTGCTTGCTCAAAACGAAGGCGGACGATCTCTTCATAGCCAGCAACGCCGACAGATTTGATCTCTTCACCAGAGAAAGGTACGCGCACTCGCTTGACTTTGCTGATGGTCATATCCACATAGCTGATCGTCTGACCGCCAGTATCGCCAATGGCCATACTTGGAGTGATAGTCTCTGTGGTTGCAGCCGGTGCAACATAGGCGCGTACAGGCTGGTCAAGTGCTGCTTGTTCTGCCCGTGCGTCCATAGTGACGCCGCGGAGTCCGTAAACCGGCTCCCGCGATGTCACTTGCATTGCCCGGTAAATTGTTGGGATTAACCCGGTAAGGGTATTTGCTAATGGCATTTTACCTCGATTATATTACCTTGCCGCCTTCCTTCAGAAACGTATTACGTTGCTCATGACTTAAGGCGTCATAGTCGGCTCGGCGCATTTCTTTCACGCCCGCAACTGCTCTGCCACCACCAGCGGAGCCGCCGCCCGGTTGCAGTTTATTTTTGAGTAGGTGCGCTTTTGAGGGAGACGATATCCACTTATTCCACGCCTCAGAGAGTTCCATCTCTTCGCCGTCGATCTTGGCTACCGTCTTGAAGTTCTCACCATCCTGCACAAGTGCGGGGGAGCATTGCGCGCGAAACAGAGTTGCGGCGTCTTCCGGCGATACCAGATCAGCCGACATTTTGCCGACCTCTGAGGTAATAGCGAGTGCGAGGTTTTTAGAGCGGAGATCATTTTCGAGCCTTTGGATTGTATCCCGTTCCGCCTTAATTGCGGACTCTTGCTTCGATAATTTTGTCTCGTATTCTTTGGCCTTGCGCTGCTCTGCGGGGAGAAGTTGCAACTCAAGCTCGTCAATGCGAGCTTGCAGCGTTTCGACAGTCGCTGCTTTCTGTGTGAGTTCTTCGATTTGTGTCTTGTACTCTGCTCGGCGTTGTCCGTTGCTCTGGCCTATTACATCCTCGAGAAACTTCTTCGTTTCGAGATTTCCAATTTTTGCGGGGAGTACGACAGTCTTTTGCGATTGAGGGTATTTAAACGCGTAGGTGTCGTTACCGGCTGCCTGCTCAGATTGCTCTGCTGCGGCTTCTGCCGTTGTTTCTTGACTCATGTCTTTACCTCTTGTGGAGTTTTTGCAAGGCTCTTGCTCATGTTGAGCAGGTCGCCAATGCCACCGCTATTCATACCCCATTCGGGAGCACCGCCCTCAGTTTCCTGAGAAAGCGCGTCTAATTGCTCGTCCTTGAGGTCGGGGAATACGATAGAAAGCATACGCCGCAGCGCCAGAACCTTGATTGGCCGGAGCTGTAGATTGAAGATTTTGTACAAGCGTTCGAGAACCACGTCAATATCCGACTCTTGGAACTCGTTGCTGTACTTGACCTTCGGCTCGTCTTTCTTTCCCATCCACCGAGCAGCAGTCTTCAGGAACCAGTTTTCTGCTGCTTCCATGTTCTTGCTGCCTTGCTTTAGTAGTGCTTCTGTTTTCTGGAACTCTTTACCCAACGCCTTGCCTGATTGGGTGTATGATTTATCACGATCGACGTCCATGCCGATTTTGCGGAAAATCTCATAAACATACATCTTGATCGCTGAAATGAATGCCTCAACATCTCCGAGACCAGGACCCTTGAAGTCAGGAGATTGAGAAAGCCGTCCATTGTATGGCACGACGGCGATATCGTAGAGGCCTTTCTTGATGATGTCCTCGCCGATATCGTTCGCCTTTTCCACAGGGAAGAATAGGGTTTTAAAGGTGCCGGTGTGCAGCATCTCGTCGAAGAGGGAAAGGGTGTTGTAAATTTGCTTGGAGATAAGAGCGATATCCTCCATGGGAGAATCGCCGATCATGTCCGAATCGACGTCGCGCCATGATATGAAACGAAACGGGACGTATCCTATGGGGTGCTTGACTTCTTCGCCGGGCGTGACTTCTGCCGTGCCGCTCTCGTTTTTCTTGATTTCGAAGTCTTGGTAAAATTCAGCAGTCCAAAGACGGTAAACGGTCTTTACTGACTCTTTCGTGAATGGGTCGGCTTTTTCTGGGCGGGAGTCGTCGAGAAGCACCCATACCAGGTCGCCGTCCTCGTTGACCGCAAAGTCTCTGATCTGGTGCGGGTAGTACGTGCAAATGTATGGTTTTATGCCCTTCTCTTTCCGGGCTGCCTCGTTGGGCACTTCTGCCGGGTCGAACTTCGGCGAGTCCACCAGGGCCCCGACTGTATAGCACAAACTCTGCGGGCTTAGGCTCTGCATGTACTCCTGAAGGCTCTTGCCCTTGGAGGCGTTTGCCATGAAGTCCTTCAGGAACTCCGGAACGGTGTCGCGCTTTACCTCATTGCGGTAGATGAAGCCTGAAAGGATGTCAACGATGGGTTGAAGGTAGTTGAAGTAAATCGACCGGGCTTTACGTGTTGTGAAAACTTCCGTGCTTTCGCGCGGGTATTTCTCGAGGTGGCCGCCCGATTTGAACCGGAAGCCACCGACATACGAATCATCGATCAGCTTAAAGATCGGCTCACGCTTTTGAATCTCATCAGCGCGACGGGTTGCAATGATGTCAATTTTGCTGTCTGCGGCATCCGGCACGGCCTCATATCACGAGACGCAAAAGTTTGTCAATAGCGATTTTATTATGTCTCATTTTTTATCGCGCTTTTATGAACTGTGGCCGTGGAGATTCCTCATAAATGGACATGACCAGATATCTTAAGGCGTCAAGGGCATGGTCATTTTCTTTGATTGGCTCGTCTCTCTTCGATGACTCTTTCCACTGATATGAATACAGCTCGTTTATTAGGTTCGCACAGCGCCTGTTTATCTTGATCTTTCCTCTGGAAAACAGGTCATAAACCCTGTTAATCCCTGCTGAAACATCCTTATTCGCTGCGGTCGTTTGTATGCCAGCATCCTGTAACACCTGCCTGTCTCCTGAGTCGTGGTCTGAGATGCTATCGTAAACCTGGCGGCTGGCAGTCTGCATCATTATTCCTTGCGCATGCGCATTTATGGTAACTCTCGCCAAATACCTTTCATCGTCTACGTAAAGGCTTTCATTGGCGTCGTCGTAATAAGCCCAAAGACAGACGAAAGGGTGTGTAAAGCCAAAGTCAATGCCGCGATAAAGGCGCATACTATCGAATTGCCCAGAATCGTAGACGTGCTTTTCTGGGTCAAAGTTGTCATAAACAAGACCTGACAACTGCCCGAACTCACCGTATAAGAACCTCTGCCGGTCTCTTGGTGACATGCTTTCAAGTGTGTCGATGTATCCATCAGCGAGATTCGGCAGATTATCTGCTGGGTTCATCTTCAGATATTGCCATAGTTGTGCATCCTTTAGCGGCTCTTCAGTAACTGGGTCTACCTTTCGTATAAAGGCTTTGTATGTCCAATGCTTGACCGTTGGCGGATTGAAATCAACATAAAGCTTTGGGACAATTAAGCCACCGTGGCTTCGGTGTGTGCTTCGGTCGTTTAATCTGGTAAGTACTGCCGGTATATTCTGCCATGCTGCCTCAGACGCCTCATTTACCCACGAGCTGCCGGCCTCTGAGCCGAGAACTTTGTCTATTTCGGATGGGTGCAGGCCACCCACACGGAGGAAAGAACCGTTTGTAAATTCAGCCATTGCCGGCTGCTTATATACCTTGCAGAAGCCTGAGTCTATGTCATGCTTTAATACTGGCAGTATTGTCTGGCGCCATACTGTGTCACGGGCGTCAGCCATAGTCTTGCGCAATATGAACTGAGGGACACCAGGGAACTCAACCGCGCGCTGCCTGATTTTATGCGCAATCGTAAATGACTTGCCTGATCTCGATCCACCAAGCAGCGCGCAACGCTTAGCGTTAGGGCTCGATAATAATCTGAAGGCTGAAACCTGCTTCGGTGTCCAATTCATTCCTTTGCGGTTTCTGGTAGTGTTTGGTACTCTATCGGCCCGCCGTCCTTGCCGGTGTGCTCGTGCTTCTCGATCAGTAGGCCGGCGTATTTGGCCAGCAGTTCCAGGGCCTTCATCTTGTTGGGGTTTGCCTTTGTTACAGTGCCGCCTTTCGGGCCAACGTCTTCGATTAGGCTTTCAGACTCGAACGCCTCTTTCTGCAGCTCGACCAATACCTTGTGTTTTACGGTGGCGAACTCTGCGCCCATGACCCCAGCAAGACGTTCGGTTATAGCCTCCTGAATGCGGACGTTTGCCGACATGCGCGGGCCTACCGTATGCGCCCATTTGCCTTTGTAGCCAGCGGCGCGCGCAGCCTCTGAGGCGTTGAAGTTTATCAAATAGGCGGAGACGAACCTTTGCTGCCTTGGTGTAAGACCGTTTCGCCTTATGCCGCGCTTTAGTGGTTTTGGCTCATTGTTCTCGGGCTCGGCTGTCTTCGGTTTCGTCTGACGCTTTGCCCGGCTCATGGTCTCTGTGTTCGCAATCCGCGCATGTTTCAGGCTCAGGCCATAGCAGCACGGGGAGGGCGGGCTCTATTCTGACTGTTCCTTTACGGTGGCCTTTTTCGGCACCTGGCGCTGGTCTACCGCCTCGACGAGCTCTTCGATAACTTCGCGGAAAACTGGCGGGCAGGGCTTTTCGAGAAAGCGCTTGCGAATTTCCTGAATGCGTTGTTGGGTCATACTTCTCCTTTGGCGGAATTCAGCGCGATCATAGCGACCATGACAGCCGAGAGAAAAGCGAGGCTTAAAAAGCTGACGCCGGCCAGAAACTTGCTCTGCGCCTTTTGCATCTCGGTTACTTTGTAGTTATGGTCTGCGACTCTGTAGAATTTGCGGGCGTCCGCCAGAATGGCGTCTCTTTCTGCCTCAAGGTTCTTAATGCGTTGCTTTTGTGATATTTGGCGCTGATTCACGGCCTCATATCATGGATGGTGGAAGTTTGTCAATAGCGATTTTGGCTATGCTCTATGTCTCGAAATGCCTGCCCTATAGGTTGATCCCAATCCATGCACATGATCTTTAATGATCCGGGCTTTATCTTCCCGAGATAGTGCTCGAATCCGTCTTCAATCAAAACAATGTCCGGCGGCTCTTTCGAGATTTCTTTCGGCCGCTCTCCGGCTTTCCAAATTCTCACGCTTGCACCTCCCAACGTCGAACCCAGTGGCGGCCATCCGCAATGCCGCTGACTCTTACTCTGGTAGGGGTCTCCAGTTCATACGAGTCGACAGAATATACTTCAGCGCCTATTTTCAGATAATTTCCCTTGAGCACATCCTCCGGGTTCGGTTGACCGAAGTTTATGCTTGATTCGCTCACTTTCTCCCCCGCGCTCCGTTATGGCGTCCGCTCTTTATCCTTTGCTTGTATCCTCTGATCCGCGCATCCGCGGCCATTTTCTTGAAGTTTTCAGCAGACAAGAATCCGCAAGTCTCTCTGCGTGCGGCCTGCATTACCTTGTAGATCGGCTCAACAAACGCGAGCAGCGGGTTGTCAGTGGTTGTAGCGCCTTGTACTTGTTTCACTTTCTCCCCCATGCTCTATTAAGGCGGCGGCGTAAAACCCTACAACGGGCAGAGAATTTAGCCGCTTTGTCAACATAATTCAAATATACAGGGCGCGGCGAAATGATGTAAGAGTACATAAGATTTTCAAACGGGGTTGGCTCAATGAGATCCATCTTTATCGTAAAATCTATTCCTGTTAATGGGTCATGGATTGTCTGGATTATTGTCTTTTCTGCTTTCATCTTAGGCTTGAATATTACGTTGCCGCACGGCATACTGCTCACTGTCACAGCGGCACCACCTCAAGAAGCCGTGCCTTCTCGTATGCGTAAAGCGCAATCCCTCCATGATCCTTGATGCCTATCTTCTGCGCCGCCTTGGCCGCTATCATGTAAAAGCCGCGCATTTTGCGGTCAGCCTCGCTGTCTTCGCCTTCCGGCATTGTGTACATGTATTCACCAGCATAAACACCGCGCGGCGGGGTGTTATCTGGCAGGCTTGACACTGTCCTGCTTCCGTTTTCATCCACCTTTACCACGGCAGTGGCTCGACCGGTGGTTTTAAGGAATACCACTGACCATAGTTTTTCTTGCATCACTCCACCTTGCAGACCTGGCTCTGCGCTGCCGGTATCTCTACACCGTTGTCAAATACATCTGTCCGGTTCATGGCTGTGAAACTCGCGTCTGGCATGGCGTATCTCATGTGCTTACCGCTGCCGATTCTGGTTACGCACGACCCCTCGGCGACTCCTATGATCTGGCCTTTGTCGGTGAGGTCGTGGATTCTTATCTCATAGCGGGCGAGGGCGCATTTCTCTGTAGGTTGGTAGGGTCGGCAGTCTTCTACGTGCATAGCTTCACGGGCTGACATAATCATGAGCCCAGAGAGAAGCAGGCCGAGAAATACGGCGAATACTGTGAGGTGTGTCCGGTCAAGGTGGCTCACCCGGTCCGCTCCCATGGTAGCTCACGCATGCACCAGTCCTCGGCCCATTGTCGCGCCTCGTCCCGCTCTTTTATCAGGGATTGGCAGAGGTCGTACAGGAATTCGCGGTGTTCAAAAACCGGCCGATAAACAGCTTGCGGCAAGTGTTCGCGAATTGCGTCTACTCGACCGCCTATCTCCGCCAGTCTTTCTTTTGTCTTGTCGTCCATGTTACTCCTTAATTAAACCGAAATGGCGGGCGCATTCGAGCCAACATCTCCAGTCTACACGTGTCCGTTCGCTTGCGTATTCGCCTTGATCTGTTCGTGTGCAATAGGTTATTGAGTGCGTTGATTCGAATTCCGCCTGTAGCTCCGCCTCTGTGTGCTGCCTGTGTAAACTCCGCACAGCTTCCGATAGCAGAGAATAGGCGTTGAAGGTTTTCACGGCTTCGTCGAGAATGGAGAGAAGGGCAGCGCGGTCATTGTGTATTTCCGAGGATAGCCCATTTTCATCGCTGATGTATTGAGTTTTGTGCTCGCCCCGTATCCGCTCCACCTCGGCGACTTGTTCTTTAGTTAGTAAGTCCATAGTTACCCCTCTCGTATTACGTCATCCATAGGCACAGGCCAACTCGATCCGCATTCAGGGCAAGTCGGCTGTGTGCAGCATCCCGGCTCATTGCAAATGTCCACGTAAATCTGATCTTCATATTGACCTTGCCAACCGCATTGATTGCATTTTAAGTCGTCCATAGTTACTCCCGCATTTCCGCAACCCATCGCCACAGAGAGCCGGGGCCTTCGGTGAGCATTTGAATTACGACCTCTTCACCTCCAACCAATCCACGAAAGGCCCAGCCTGCCGCCTCGCTCGCAAATCCTTTTAAAGAGTGTAACTCGCGCTGTGTCGTCCATGGCTTGCTGGCGTCCGGAGTTGTTAAGGATTCGTTAAACGTCAGTATTAGGCGGTTTTCATAATTTAGCGAGAATTCCCAACGGTCAAGATGCAAAAGAGGCTCGACCTTCGCCATTGAATTGTATAGAATCCACCTCGCCTCAGCCTCGCGAACGCTTTGGGGGATGGGTCGGCGGCCGATGTATTCAGGCTGTAGCTCCTGTCCGATTAAGTGATTTTTTGCGCCTAACGGTCGCCCCCATTCTGAATGGTATTGCCACTCTCCAGCAATCAAGTGCGTTCGCTCAACTATGCAGGGCTGGTCTCCCTCCCGCCACTTATCCACACCCGGAACAAGCGGCCAGTATTCTGGCACAAGTGACAAAGCCTCTGTCATGGTTGTGATTTTCATTTACCTGGCTCTGAGAGTCGGCGGAATTTGTGCAGCGTATCCCACGACGCCAGCTTTTGAGCATCCATCCCCGCCCGCATGAACGCTTTCACGCCTTCTGCCAGTGTCTCGGGCTTGGCGTTGGATTCGGCGCGGCGACATCTTTCCGCAAGGTATTCTACAATTCTCGATATCTCGATCCTGTCTGCCTGAATATAGTTGATGCTGAGGATTTCATCAATAGGTCTGTTGAATTCATAGCCGTGCATTTCCTCCGGCCCTTCGTTCTTTACTTTCAGTGACTCCAGAAAGGCGGAGTAGTCTGAGTGGGTTTTCACAGGAGTCATTGGGTTGCCTCATATGGTTTTAGCTCTGTGCTTTTCGGCAAATATAGCGGATGCGCGGGCGAGCCGTCGGCGTTGATTTTAAAACATTGCAGCGTACCAAGTTTTGTACCGATAGCTGCTGCGCGACCGATATAACTGCCGTGACTGCCCCACATGGCAACGCGCACTTCAGAGAGTTTTGCGAAGTGGTTTAACATCGAATCATTCAACGGCCCAACCGGGTCTGAGGCGTTTTTCATGTCTTTCGGGTCTGTTGCTCTGAACGCAAACAGATTAAGCATGCACAGCGCCCCGAACCCCCACGAATCGGCAAAAGAAACGCAACGCCGTATTGTGGCGTCGTCTGTCTCGCCGTCTGCTGTGCTTGGGTTTAAGCCTATGAACGCAACGGTCGGCGCTGACTCTTTCCACTTACGGAAAAGGGCGTATCGGTATTTGCCGCAATCGGAAATCACGGCCGCTTTGTCTAAGTACTTCATCCTTCTTTCTCCTTGACAGCTCCATGGAAACGGCAGGCTTTAAGAAACCCACACCATTGATCGTTTACAGGGATACTATAATATCCTTCGCCATCTCTCTGAATTGCAAATTCTTTATAAACCGGGTTCCCAACTCCTTGCACTCTTTTTCAAACTCCGCCCGCAGCTCTTCCTCTGTGTACTGCTTCTGCATCAAAGACCCGCCGCCTGTGTTATCCCTCTCAATGCACCATGGCGGGCATTCCAGAACGTCGTCAATGCGCCGGCCGTTTACTGAACAGAAAGAGCCGTCTTCGTCAAACTTACATCGGTTGCATATATCACAATGCAAGTCGGGGGCGCTCCTGCATGACTCCGCCATTTTCACCCGCCCTTGTAGCTCTAAGTTGTCTGGAGCATACTCAATCTTTTACAAAGAAATCAATTTCCGAATCAAAAGGGAGCTGAGTCTGCCCCATTGTCAAATAAGGCCCAAAGATATGACACAACTCATGCAGCGACCATGCATGGCTTTCTTTTGACATTTCTTCGTATGCTTCGGGAACTTTATATCTTTGGTTTTCAGCATCGAAAACAGTTTCCAAATATCGCCATAGATACACCTTGCCCCATGAGGAAAGTTTTACAGTGCATATTGTGTTTATGTTGACTTTCATGGTGCCTCAAAATGGAAAATCGTCGTCTGACATCGCGCCTTGATCGAACGCCGCCGCGCCTTGGCTCTGTTCAGATTGCCCGTCTGCTTGCTTCGCATCAAGGAACTGAAACCCCTCGACGTTGATCTCTACCTTGCTCGCTTTTTTCCCGTCAGCGCCTTCCCATGAAGACCAGCGGAGATTCCCCTCAACGCAGATTCTCCGGCCTTTCTGTACGTACTTGTGGATCGTTTCGCCAGCCTTTCCCCATGCGACGCACTCGAAGAATCCCACCTCGTCGCGGCTCTCTTGTGTCTGCTTGTTGTAGACGTTACGGTTTGAGGCGAGAGAGAACCGGCAGAAGTGGTTCCCGCTGTTGGTTGCCTTGAGTTCAGGGTCGCGGGCTAAGCGGCCGATTAGGATAACGCGGTTGATGTCAGAGGCCACGGGACACCTCCGGAATCTCAGGCCGCACAAAGACCAGATTATCCATGCAGCCCCGGTCTGTGACCCAGCGCGCGCACCGCTCAACCATGCACGGCTGAAGGTCTTCTCGCTTCCCGTTTATCGTCCTGTGGCATATCTTCGTCTTTGCCTCTGCTTCTATGTCTTTAGCCATTAGATTTTAATCTCCTTGCATATCTCATGCAGCCGCCTTTGAATCGGCCCTTTTCCTTGTTTCATAAATAAAGCCTCGCGGTTCATCCGTTCACAAAACTCGTCGATGCTGTGCTGACTTGTTACGATCATCTGAGCCTTGCGCCCGTGCACTTCGTCTATGAGTCCGTAGAGTTCTTCCTCGCGCGCAGCCGTGATGGTGCCGATTTTGTCGATGTCATCGATTACGAGTATCTCGCACTTCTGAACGTCCCACACGGTTTTAAGTGCTGACATTTTCAGGTCGATTAAATCTGAATGCTGGTCTTTCCACGCTCTCAAAAGCTCGCGGATGGGATACCAGCCCCACACGAAATCATTCTCCGCTGAGGTTATCGCCTGTTGAATTTTCCACGCGGCGAAATGGGTTTTCCCCTTGCCAGCGACCCCGTGAAGCCATACGCTTTCGGTGCCGATCGACATATACGGCCTGCGTTCGGTTTTCGCCAGGTCGACGCGTTCAGAAATAATCCCCGCGAGCCTTTCCAGCTCCGACGCTTTCCAGTTTCTCAGCCGTGCGGCGCGGCGCTCTTTCGTGCACTCGCAGGCCCGCCCGTTTGGCCGGTGTGTTTCCGGGTCGAGCGCGAAGCCTGTGTCGTCGCAGTTCTCGCAATCGTAACGGACATCGGCAGGTTTTAAGCCCATGATTGCCGCTGTCAGGTCGCGCGCGGTGCCTTGTTTTAGCTCGCTTGTGTAGTCAGTGATTCCGGCCATATTCTCAGTACCTCCTCGGGCCAAGTTTGCCCTAATCTCTGAGCCTCCGCAAACTCCGCGCGGCGCTCGGCGTCGGTCATAGCTTTTAGCCATGCGACGGTTTCAGGTTGCGGTGGCCCGGTTTCTGGGTGTGGGGTAGTGGGTTTGTATAAACCAGCCCGACGACTTATCCCCGCAATGTTCGCAAAAAAGCTTTGTAGGTTCCGGACTTGATACCGCCGTTCGACGCTGCCGGCTTTTACCTCATCGATTGCTTGCTGTAAGCCATTATTTACCGCCTCCGCTCCGAGCTCGGCCACGGCGTTTTCAGCAGACACTTGGCATCTGGCAATATTCGCCTTAGGGTCTACTTGCTCAAGGTACCTGCCTACAGTCTCACGAATCTCCGCCGGCACGCTGTTCAGCATGAACGCACGCGCTGTATGTGTGTTTTTAGCATCAGGGTTAGGATTAGCGTTAGTATCTGGTAAAGGTGTTACCGTTTGGGGTGACGAGGTTACCGTTTGGTCGAATGGGTTATCCCGTTTGGTCTGACCGTTTGGTCTGACCGTTTGGTCTGACCGTTTGGCAAGACGATACCATTTGGTGCGGTCGTTCTTGTGCTTGTTGAAATTCCCAACAGCAAGAAACCCTGCATCTACAAGGTTTTTTAAAGCTCTCCATATTTGCTTTTCTGTGAGGTAAGAAAACTTTTCTGCTAATTCTGCCGCTGAATAGTAAACCCAGTAATGGCCATCCCGTAGATTATGGCCGTTTTTCTCATTGGTCTCTGACCAGTATTCAAAGTTCGCGTAAATTACCGCGCATTGAACACCTACAGCTTTAGCCACAGATGTGTCGAAGGAGTGCCGAACGTCAGACATTGGCCACCCTGTCGAAATACTTGATTATGTATCGAATGTGTCGTTCTGATAAATAAAACCACTCCCCAAACGCATTGACCTTTTCGAACTTCTTATGCAAGATAAACTCGTGAATAAACCGGCCCTTCGCAAAAGAAGTGTGAATTATCTCTATTTGTTTGCCAAATTCTCTTTCCAGTTGTGTGCGCCTATTCTCTGGCTTTAACGCCACTCCGATTTTATACAGGTCGCCCATTTTCATTAAATAAATAAATCCTGGGTTTTCGGATTTTGGGGACACCGACCTTGCGTTATTTGCTGTTGACTCTTTCCATAATTCAACCCGCTCAATTTCTGCCTTTCTAATGGCGGCATCAATGAATTTGATAATCTCTTCACGGCTCAGCGTTTTGATGTACTCCATTTCGTCGCGGGTTATCTCTCCGCGAGGTCGATTAACGGCACGTCGAGGCGCGCGGTTCTTGT
>Ga0208916_10000448_pt1 | contig 19517 bp, 17 predicted proteins | sample DEB19_08_DNA_5_FD_184523 | JGI IMG/M metagenome (GOLD analysis project Ga0208916, IMG submission 184523) | Aqueous microbial communities from the Delaware River and Bay under freshwater to marine salinity gradient to study organic matter... | ecosystem: Environmental > Aquatic > Marine >... | reverse complement strand
TGCCTGCGGCCAGAACGACCAAACCCACCGACATGCCCACGAGCAGTCCTGTCAGTGTTTCGCCTTTTTCAAGCGGGCGTTGCTTGTGTGTCATCGCCGCCAGCAGCGAGCAGGGTCGCTGTCAGGGTGTTCGCCCGCACCGAAGATGGCTGTCGCCGTGCCCTGCCAGCTCAAGCGCAAAGGGCTGCAGTCGCGGTCTGCCGCCTGGCCAACCAGGCCCACGGCCTGCGCGCTATAGCCATCGGCTGTGGCATCTGACAGGGTGATTTGGTAATGTCCCAAAGGGGATCGGTCGCTGGCCCAGCCCAAGGCCGTCAGCGAGTCGGCGTAGCTTTCATGTGTGCCGCGCCAACGTGCTTGTTCCATTTGCAACTGGAGCAAGGCCGCTTGCCCATCGGTGCGTCTTGCCTGGCGTTGTTGTTGCTGGTAAGCGGGTAGGGCCAGCGCAGCGAGCACGCTCATCAGGGCCAAGCTGATCAGCAGTTCGGCCAACGTCCAGCCTTTGCTGCGTGTGCTGCATGTGCTGCGTGTGCTCAACGGGGTGTTTGGACCCCTCCTTGGCATTGGCATGCGTTGTCTCCCTGGTGTGCTGATGGATTGTGGTCTTCTGTATTCACCTTGTACAGTCCGCAAAGATGCAGCAACTTGTTTGGGCATGGCTGTCCAAAATGACCAGAGAGAAAACCATGCGCTCTTTCTTCACATGCCGTCAAGCTCCCTGTGACCGCTGCAGCGCGCGGGGTTTCACCCTGCTGGAGGCTTTGGTGGTGCTGGCTTTGCTGGGCATTCTGGTCGCCATAGCAGTACCTGCTTTGTTGGACGTGCGGGCACGGCACCAGCTGCAAGCCCAGGCTGAAGGGTTTCTGGACAGTTTGGTCTTGGCCCGTTCAGAGGCCTTGCGCCGTCAGCAGCGGGTGAGCCTGTGCGCAAGGGCGACCGATGGCACATGCGATGCCAACGGCCATTGGCAGCAAGGCTGGCTGGTGTTTGTGGATGCGAACGACAATGGCCTGCACGATTCAGGGGAGGTGGTGGTCGAAGTGCATGCACCTGTGCCACCGGTCGTGCAATTGGGTGTCACCAATACGGTGAAGGCGTACTTTTCTTATGGTGCCGAGGGCCGCAGCATGAGCACAAACGGGGCTTTCATGGCTGGCACATGGCGCTTTTGCCAGGCCTCGTCGTCGGTGGGTTGGCAGGTGGTCAGCAATGCCTTGGGCAAGCCCCGGATACAGAAATACACACCGCCGAGCTGCCCATGAGCTGGTGCCCGGCCTGTCGGCAGGGTGATGTTGCGCGTCAGCTTTGAACTTCGTCCACCAGCGTCTTGAAGGCGTCAATGTCTTCAAAGTTGCGGTACACGCTGGCAAAGCGCACATAGGCCACTTTGTCGAGTTTTTTCAGCTCGCGCATGACCAACTCGCCGATGTGGTGCGATGCCACTTCACGGTTGCCCAGGTTGAGCAGCTTTTCTTCGATGCGCTCGATGGCACCGTCGACCTGTTCTGTGCTGACAGGCCGCTTGCGCAGGGCCAGGTTGAGGCTGGCACGCAGTTTTTCGCGGTGATACTCGATGCGTCGGCCGTCTTTTTTGACGATGGCCGGAAAGTTGACTTCCGGCTTTTCGTAAGTGGTGAAGCGCTTTTCACACGCCCCACATTGACGGCGACGGCGGATGAAATCCCCGTCTTCGGCCAGCCGTGTCTCGACCACTTGGGTTTCGAGGTGACCGCAAAAAGGGCATTTCATCGCGCCGACCGATCAGCCGTAGACCGGGAAGCGGCTGGTCAGGGCGTGCACCTTGGCGCGCACGGCGGCCAGATTGTCCTCGTCCAGCGGGTTGTCCAGCACGTCGGCGATCAGGTGGGCCGTGGCGCGGGCTTCTTCGTCCTTGAAACCGCGGGTCGTCATGGCCGGTGTGCCGATGCGCACGCCGCTGGTCACGAATGGCTTTTCTGGGTCATTCGGGATGGCGTTCTTGTTGATCGTCATGTGGGCGTTGCCCAAAGCGGCTTCGGCCACTTTGCCCGTGATGCCTTTGGCACGCAAGTCCACCAGCATGACGTGGCTTTGCGTGCCGCCGCTCACGATGCGCAGACCGCGCTGGGTCAAGGTTTCGGCAATGATTTGCGCGTTCTTGATCACCTGGGCTTGGTAGGCTTTGAACTCGGGCGCCAGCGCTTCCTTGAAAGCCACAGCCTTGGCTGCGATCACATGCATCAGCGGGCCGCCTTGCAGGCCGGGGAAGATGGCGCTGTTGATGGCTTTTTCGTGCTCGGCCTTCATCAAGATGATGCCGCCGCGAGGGCCGCGCAGGCTCTTGTGGGTGGTGGAGGTCACCACATCGGCGTGGGGCACGGGGTTGGGGTATTGGCCCGCGGCAATGAGACCGGCGTAGTGGGCCATGTCGACCATAAAGATCGCGCCAACTTCTTTGGCCACTTTGGCAAAGCGTGCCCAGTCGATGTGCAGGCTGTAGGCCGAAGCGCCAGCGATGATCAGCTTGGGTTTGGTTTCGCGGGCTTTGGCTTCCATCGCCTCGTAGTCGATTGCTTCGTTCTTGTCCAGGCCATAAGACACGACGTTGAACCACTTGCCCGAAATGTTCAGTGGCATGCCGTGCGTCAGGTGACCGCCTTCGGCCAGGCTCATGCCCATGATGGTGTCGCCGGGTTTCAAGAAGGCCAGAAACACCGCTTCGTTGGCCGATGCGCCGCAATGGGGCTGGACGTTGGCGGCTTCGGCGCCAAAAATTTGCTTGATGCGGTCAATGGCCAGTTGCTCGGCCACGTCCACATGCTCGCAACCACCGTAGTAGCGCTTGCCTGGATAGCCTTCGGCGTATTTGTTGGTCAACTGGCTGCCTTGCGCGGCCATGACAGCGGGCGAAGCGTAGTTTTCGCTGGCAATCAGCTCGATGTGGTGTTCTTGACGCGCGTTCTCGGCCTGGATGGCGGCAAAGATTTCGGGATCGGTTTGTTCAATCAGGATATTACGGTTGTACATGGCAGTCCTTCAAATGATGGAACCTTGGCAGGCGACTTGTGAAAAGTCCCCGACAAGGGCTGCCCAGGCGAACGGCTGAAAACCCGTTTCTGGGTTTGTTGACCAGTTCCGGGCTGTGCGCTTCCCAGTGGTTCTGGGGTGGCCCAACGGCCGCCGCGCTCCACGTCAGAGTGATCCCGCCTTGTGTTTCGAAGAGGGGGCTCCTATCGCCAGTCGCGCACCGCGTTAGTGTAGCCGAGGCCTGCTGGCTTTCCATGGCCCCCAAGCGGGCCAGACTCAAAGTTGAGCGCGCAGGCCCTTGGCAGCAAGCGCCGCCGTGCTTTGTCTCTCGGTCACTTTGTCGATCAGTTGTTGCTCGGCCAGGACCCGTTCCACATATTGGCTTTCAGAGGCTTGTCCGGACGATGAACCGTAAAGCCACAAAGCTTCCTCCAGGGTTTCGGTTTGCTCAATCAGCCCTTGCAAATGCCTCACCCCCACCCGCACATTGGTCAAGGGGTCAAAGGCCGACAACTGCCCGCCAAATTGGCCCAAAGCCTCGGCATGGGCTTTGACCTCAATTTGCATCAGGCCCACCGCCCCCTGGCTGCCCGACGCAAACGGGTTGAAGCGGGACTCTACGGCCATGATGGCCAGGATCAAATGGGGTGCCAGTTGGCTGCGTTCACCCAAAGACCATGCTTCCGCAACCATGGCACCCAGTGGCTCTGCGGAAACACGGTACTTGCGACTGAGCCAGCGAGTCACGGCCAGCTGGTCGGGTGTCAGGTTTTTCAGGTTTTTGGTGGTGGCACGTGTCGCCGCATTGTTGACCACTGGGGTTTCGACGGTGTCGGTTTGCCGAATTTCGAGCCAACCCAACAGCAACTCGCTGGCGGATGCCTGCAGGTTAGGACGAGCCCAAAAAGTCACACTGACCAACACCACGGCCAGGCCGAAAACAGCCAAGCTGTGGCGCATGATTTCGACAAAACCTTCCCGGACATCGGCGGCCCAGATCTGCAGGCCCAAAACCAGGCGGGACATGTTCAATCGCGCGGTCATAGAACTTCCTCTCATGGTCAACGTGGTGATGGGCATCACGGGGCGTTTGTGTGTTTGTGGGGGGACGCGGCCTGCAGCGCATTCGTTGCGCTGCGGGCAAGGCCAAGCTGTTGGCAACGCTGTCGGTGAATTTCTGATTGGAAAGTGGGCGAATTCTAGGAATATTTAATATCCAGTCAAGAATATCAAGATGGTAAATGATTCCATTTGGAAATAAAGAGGTGTTTCTTCCCTTGAAATCCGAAGAGATTGCCAGCGATTGCACTGAAGGAGCCTGTGTGGGCCAAATCCCGGCGAAAATACGAGGTTGTCGATAGCCGCCTTGAAAAATTGTGCAAGGATGCCCGGCCCCGACACTGATGCCGTATTTGGCATGGACTGTGTTTTAAAGTTTTTATCGTGACTTCATCTTCTAAGCCCCTTGACCTCGCCGCTCTTGACCAGTTGACCGGAGGGGCCTTCCAAGCCGTTACCTCAGGTGAGCGCAGCGCCCGCTTGCGCGAATGGCTTCTTTCCGAGCCCTCGGCCGAAGTGTTGGCTGAGGTGTATCGCGAGATGTCCACGCGAGACAAAGGCGCGGCCAAGCTCCTGAAGGAAAAACTCGACGAGCTCAAACGCTTGCACGGTCAAGACGCCCTGGCCAGTGACTGGGCCCAAAAAGCCGAGCAAATGCTGCAGGCCCCGCGCCTGAACATTGCCGATGCCATGGCTTGGCAGCGCGATGCAGCCAAAGCCGGTGCGCCTTTGTCACGCGAGCCGTTGGCCAGCTTGAAGGCCCGCTTGGCTGAAGTCGTCAAAGGCGTCGAGGATTTGCAGCACCAGGTGATGGTTCAGCGCGAAGCAGCCGTGTTGCTGGCGCAGCGCATAGAAGTCCTTTCGACCAAGCCGATTGCAGAAGCGCAGGCCGGTCTGGCGGGTTTGCAAAGCGATGTGGCCCAGTGGCAGACCCAGGCCCAGCAGCTGACCACCAACGCCGTGTGGCCCAGTGTGGACATGAAATTTCCGACCCAGCTGGACTCGGCGCTCAGCCAATTGCAGGCGGTCTGGGATGGTTTTTCGGCGGCTTTGACGCTGGCGCAGCAGGCTCAAGCCGACGCGGCGCTTGCCTTGCCTTCGGTGCCCGTGTGGGCCGATGAAATTCGCCGGTTGCGAGGTGAAGTCGTGGCCGAAGTGCAGACACCCGCCTCAGCTTCGGGTCCAAGTGCCGCTGAAGCGGGCAAAGAGCCCAAAGCCGCCAAACCCAAGATGGACGCGGCCCAGCGCCAGGCCCTGCGCGAGCAAGCCAACAAGGCCGTGACCGATGTGCTTGAAGCGCTTGAAAAACAAATCGCAGAAAGCCAGATTCCAGCCGATGCCGCAGCCGCTTTGCACGCCGTGCTCAAGACCCACGGCAAGAATCTCGACACCACACTGGACGAGCGCGTGCACAACGCACTGACGGCCGCTGGCGACAGCGAAGGCTGGCAACGCTGGCGTGCAGACCAGGTTCGTCAAGACCTGGTGGCTCAGGCCGAGTCGCTGCTGGATGCCGAAAAAGCCCCCACGGTGGGTGGCCGCAAGATGCAGGACAAGTTGCGCCAACTGCGTGACAGCTGGAAGCAAACCGACCAAGGCGGCTTGCCCAACCACGCTTTGTGGAAGCGCTTTGACGCCGCTTGCAACGATGCCTATAAAACTGTTTTGGCCTGGCTGGAACAGATGAAAAAAGAGTCTGCTGACCACCGCGCCCAGCGCGTGGCCTTGATGGACGAAGTCAAAGCCTGGACCGCGGCCAACGCCGAAAGCGACGACTGGCGCGCCCAACTGCGTGCTTTGCACCAGTTTGCAGACCGCTGGCGCAATGCGGGTCACCTGAGCGAAAAATCGTTTGGTGAAATGCAGTCGCAGTGGAAAGCCATCTTCAAAGCCGCAGCTGCGCGTCTTGAGGCGGCCCAAAAAGCCAGCGTCGAGCGCCGTCAGGCCTTGATCAACGAAGCCCGTGAAGTGGGCGCTGCGCCCGCCTTGCGCGTGGACGCTGTCAAAGCGCTGCAGCAGCGCTGGCAGGTCGAAGCCCAGTCGGTGCCACTGGACCGCAAGACAGAACAAAAATTGTGGGAAGTGTTCCGCGCACCGCTGGACGAAGCGTTCCAGCGCAAAGGCACTGACCGCCAAGCCTCGGCCGCTCCGTTGACCGCCCGCGACCGCGCCGTGATCGATGCGTCCAAAGCGCTCGACGAGGCCAATGCCGCTGGCGATGCCGCCAAGATTCGCGCGGCCATGGCCGCACTCGATGCCGCTTTGCGTGGCCAGGCCGAAGCGGTGGCCGCTACGCCCGTGGCGCCAGTGCCAACACAGACGCCTGCCGCAGCAGCCGAAACCTCAGAGGCTTCGGGTGACGCAGCCCAAGCGGCTGTTCCATCTGAGTCCAGTGCCAGCACCGAAACAGCCGACGGTCAAGCCGAGGCTGCAGAGCTGCCAACAGGCGGTGAAGAGGCCGCTGGGTCGGAAACCCAAGAGGAAACCTCAGAGCAAGAAGCACCTGCTGAAGCGGCCGCCCCGGTGGTGGCCCCTAAACCGGCCAAGCCGGTGGTGGCGGTGCGCGGCGACGACCGCCCTGGTCAAAAGAAGACCGAAGCCGGTACAGGTCGCGACGGCCGTGATGGTCGCCGAGACGGCCGTCCGGGTGAGCGCGGTGCCCGTCCAGGTGGCGACCGTGGTCCGGGCCGTCCGGGTGAGCGTGGTGGCGATCGCTTTGGTGACCGAGGTCCGCGTGGTGAAGGCCGTGATTTCCGTGAAGACCGGGGTCCGCGTCTCGGTGACGCCGCTTTCCGCGCCCAACGCGAAGCCATGGAGCGTGCCGAAATGTCGTTGCGCAAACTGGCCGCACAAGCCCATGGCGAAACGCTGACCCGATTGATGAGTGCTTGGCAAGAGCGCCAAGCCGACGCACTGCCCAGCGCACAAGAATTGGGCCGCGCCATCAACGCGTCCACCCGTCAAGCTTGGGCTCAAGCCGTCAGTACACAAGCCAAAACGCCGGCAGCAACCGCTTTGCTGCGCTTGGAAATGGCCGCAGAAGTGCCTACGCCAGCCGACAAGCTGAACGAGCGCCGCGCGCTGCAATTGCAGTTGCTGACCCAGCGCAACCAACCTGGTCCTCGCGAAACTTGGGGTCAGGACGTGGCGCAAGTGTTGTCCGGTCCGCACGAAGAGACCACAGCACGCCGTTTGCAAAATGTGCTGAAAAACCTGTTGCGCGGCTGATCCACACTGCCCTGGGCGATACCAAAGCCCATCCAATAAAACGGCCGCTTCATGAGCGGCCGTTTTTTCTGGTGCGTTGAGGCGCTAAAAATGGTCGCGGGGCAAATCCAGTCGCTCATAGCGGACATCGCTCACGTCGACATCGCCAACGTCACCCACAGCATCGCCATCCCGTGTCAGCCTGAACACCTGCGCCCGCAAAGGGGCATGGTCCAGCGACCAGTCACTCAAGACATGACGCACGGCGCTGCCCAGTGCGTGGTCTGCGGGTCGGTGGGTGTGGCCGTGGATCAGCTGGTCTGCCTCAGCCTGTTCAAGCCAGAACAGGCTCATTTCAAGATCGGCATCAGCAAAGCTCATGCCTTCGTGTTTTTGTGACTCGCTCAGGGCGCGTAAGTTGCGTGCGAATTCTTGGCGTTCTGCCAAAGGCTTGGCCAAAAACGCATGTTGCCATTGGGGGTTGCGGGCCTGCAGTCTGAAAGCCTGGTAAGGCTTGTCGTCCAGACACAAGGCATCGCCGTGGCTGAGCAAAATGCGTTGCTGGCCCAGCGTTAACAAGGTGGGGTCGGTCAGGGGCTGCACACCACAAGCCGACAAAAAATCGGGGCCGACCAAAAAATCCCGGTTGCCGGGCATGAATGCCACATGAGCGCGTTGTGCTGTTTGGCGCAACACTTCTGCGCAACGTTGCAAAAACGGGTCTTGGACTGCAGCGTCATCGCCGACCCAGACCTCAAACAGGTCACCCAACATCAACACCGCCTGTGCAGGGGTGTTGGCCATGTAGCTGCGCCAGGCTTCAAAAGTGGCCTGCTCAGAGGCCTGCAAGTGCAGGTCCGAGATCAGGTCCACGGTGTGCCATGCCGCTGGCGCTGTCAGCCGACCGATGGTCGGCGGTGTGGTGCGCGGGTCAGCGGACATGGCTCAGTCGATCAGATGGCGACGGCTTTTTCGATCACGACGTCTTCTTTGGGCACATCGGCATGGCCGCCTTTGCTGCCGGTTTTCACGCCCTTGATCTGGTCGACCACTTCGGTGCCCTTGACCACTTTGCCAAACACGGCATAACCCCAGCCTTGTGCCGAAGGTGCGGTGTGGTTCAAGAAGCCGTTGTCGGCCACGTTGATGAAGAACTGGGCTGTGGCCGAGTGCGGGGCCGATGTGCGGGCCATGGCCACGGTGTAGTTGGCGTTTTTCAGGCCGTTGTTGGCTTCGTTCTCGATGGTGGCATCGGTTGGCTTTTGTGCCATGCCGGGTTCAAAGCCACCGCCCTGAACCATGAAGCCAGGAATCACACGGTGAAAAATCGTGTTGTTGTAATGGCCTTTGTTCACATAGGCCAGAAAGTTTTCGGTCGATTTGGGGGCTTTTTCAGCATCCAGTTCGAGGGTGATGACGCCGTAGCCGGTGATGTGCAGTTCTACTTGGGGGTTGCTCATGGTGTTACTTCAACAAAGTGATGGATTGAATGAGGACCGGTGTCCGGGGGACATCGGAAGGAAAAGGACCGCCCGCACCTGTGGGGGTGGTCCTGATTTTTTGGACCACGTCCATGCCGGACGTGACTTTGCCAAAAACGGTGTAGCCGAACAACTGGGGGGCATTCAGCAGCTGGGCGCGTGCCACTTTTTCGTAAACGCGGCCCTGGTATTCAAATTTGGCCACCGGATCGCCTTCGGGGATGGGTGTTGGGTCCAAAAACGCGTTGTCCACCACGTTGATGAAAAACTGCGAGGTGGCCGATTGCGGGTCGTTGGTGCGTGCCATGGCCAAGGTGCCCGTGGTGTTCTTCAGACCGGCAGCCAGTGACTGGCGGCCTTCGTGTTGAACGGGCGCGCGTGTTTTCTTTTCTTTGTACTGCGCGTCGTAGCCGCCACCTTGCACCATAAAACCGGCAATCACCCGGTGAAACACCGTGCCGTCATAGTGCTTGTCGTTCACATACTGCAAAAAGTTGGCCACGGTCTTGGGGGCTTTGTCAGCGTAAAGCTCGGCTTCGATGTCGCCTGCCGAGGTGCTGATGCGCACTTTGCTGATGCCCCCTGTTTGGGCCTGGCTGCTCAGGGGCAATGCCAGCGCCAAGGGCAGGGCAATCGACAGGGCAAAAGTGGTCAAAAAACGAAAACGGTTCATGTTGTCCTTCAAGCAGGCGTGGTTTGACTCAAGCAGGGTTCGGTGGCATCAAGGGGCCGAAGCCTTCAAAAGCTGCTCGGCCGCCAGCCGCTTGTTTGCCGCGCGAGGCTGCGCGGCAGGGGCTTTGCTGGCGTTTTGGTAGGCCTCGATGGCCAGGGCAATGTACACATCCCCCAGGTTTTCCTGGGCGATGGCGTAATCAGGGCGAGCGCGCACGGCGGCTTGCAGCGCCGTCAACGCCTCGGCGTAACGGTTTTGACGGGCTAACAGGGCGGCCAGGTTGTTGTGCGGTTCGGGCAATTCGGGAAATGACTGGGTCAACGCCTGCAGCGTCTCCATGGCGGCTGCCGTCTGGCCCAGGCCGTCCTGGATGCGGCTGAGCAACAGACGCATTTGCGGGTCGGTGGGTTGAGACTTCAGGTGTTGCTCGGCTTGGGTTTGGGCCTTTGCCCATTGTTCTGACACGACAAGGCGGTTCACATCGCTGTAGACGTCCGCTTTGACGCCTGCACTGAATGCCAGCAAAAGACAAGACAGGACGACGGGGAGGAGTGAGTGCATGCGCGCCAAAAGGTTCGAATCTGGGCTGCCAAGAACTGGGAGCGGGGCCCCTGTCGGGGATATACTGGACGGTCATTGTAGCGGAGGCCATGCGGCCACACCGCTGCCTTCGAGACCTGCTGCCCATGTGTAAGGCGGCTGCTTTTAAGCTGAATCTCCTGCTTCCCTCTTGCCCTTTCAGCCCTCGGTGCTGATCGTTGCCTTGTAGGTTTTTTGTGTTCCGAAATTTCTTTGATTTGACATGAGTCTGCGCATTTTCAACACGCTGAGCCGTGCTGTGTCCGAGTTTTCGCCTGCCGAGCCTGGCCATGTGCGCATGTACGTTTGTGGCATGACGGTGTATGACCTGTGCCACTTGGGCCATGCCCGCTCGATGATCGCGTTTGATGTGGTGCAGCGCTGGCTCAAGGCCAGTGGTTACAAAGTGACCTATGTGCGCAATGTGACCGACATTGACGACAAAATCATCAAACGTGCACTCGAAAACGGCGAAACCATCCGCAACCTGACCGATCGCATGATCGACGCGCTGCACCACGATGCCGACGCTTTGGGCATTGAACGCCCTCTGCACGAACCCCGCGCCACCGACTACGTGCCGCACATGCTGAGCATGATTGGCACGCTGGAGCAAAAAGGCCTGGCGTACCGCGCTGGCAACGGCGATGTGAACTACGCCGTGCGCAAGTTCCCGGGTTACGGCAAGTTGTCGGGCAAGTCGCTGGACGAGTTGAATGCGGGTGAACGCGTGGCCGTGAACACGGAAGAGGGCGCGAAGAACGACCCTCTGGACTTCGTGCTCTGGAAAAGCGCCAAGCCCACCGAGCCCGAAGACGTCAAATGGGCCAGTCCCTTCGGCACGGGCCGTCCGGGTTGGCACATCGAGTGCTCTGCCATGGCTTGCGAGCTTTTGGGGCAGACCTTTGACATTCATGGCGGCGGGGCCGACTTGCAGTTTCCGCACCACGAAAACGAAATTGCCCAAAGCGAAGGCGCCAACGGGCAGCCGCTGGCGCGTTTTTGGATGCACAACGGCTTTATCAATGTGGACAACGAGAAGATGTCCAAGAGTTTGGGCAACTTCTTCACCATCCGCGATGTCCTGAAAGCGTTCGACGCCGAGACCGTGCGCTTTTTCATCGTGCGCAGTCACTACCGCAGTTCGCTCAATTACAGCGATGTGCACCTGAACGACGCCAAAGGCGCGTTGAAGCGCTTGTACACCGCCCTTCAAGCAGTGCCGCCAGCCGACGTGCAGATCGATTGGGCCGACCCTTTGGCAGCCCGCTTCAAAGCCGCCATGGACGAAGACTTTGGCACGCCCGAAGCGGTGTCTGTGTTGTTCGAGCTGGCCAGCGAAGTCAACCGCAGCGGCTCGGCCGAGCGTTCTGGTTTGCTGAAAAGCCTGGGCGCATTGCTGGGCTTGTTGCAAACCGACCCGACGGCGTATTTGCAAGCCGGCGCTGGCTTGGACGAAGCCGCCATTCAGGTGCAAATTCAGGCCCGGGCAGACGCCAAAAAGGCCAAGAACTTCGCCGAGGCCGACCGCATTCGGAACGACTTGTTGGCTCAGGGCATTGTGCTCAAAGACTCGGCCGCCGGGACCACTTGGGAGGCCGCGCAGTGACGGTGGTCGCCATTCCTGATGTGATTCCCGTCACGCCCGCTTATTGGGCAGAGGCCTGTGCACACCTGGCCAAAAAAGACCGGGTCATGAAAAAGCTGATCCCCCAGTTTGGCGATGCCATTCTGGAAACCCGAGGCGATGCGTTCGTGACCTTGGCGCGTTCCATCGTGGGCCAGCAAATTTCGGTCAAAGCCGCCCAATCGGTCTGGGACCGATTTTCGGTGTTGCCCAAGCGACTCACGCCGGCCGCTGTGCTCAAGCTCAAGGTCGACGACATGCGGGCCGCCGGTTTGTCGGCCCGCAAAGTCGAATATTTGGTGGACCTGGCCATGCACTTCAGCTCGGGCACGGTGCACGTCAAGGCCTGGCAAGAGATGGACGACGAAGCCATCATCGACGAACTGGTTGCCATTCGGGGCATTGGCCGCTGGACGGCCGAGATGTTCTTGATCTTCCACCTCTTGCGGCCCAATGTGCTGCCGCTGGACGATGTGGGCCTGATCAATGGCATCAGCCGCAACTATTTTTCGGGTGAACCGGTCAGCCGCAGCGACGCCCGTGAGGTGGCCCAAGCCTGGAGTCCTTATTCGACCGTGGCAACTTGGTATATTTGGCGCTCGCTGGACCCCGTGCCAGTGGCGTATTGAGGGCTGGACGAGGCGTCCACCCGGATCATGAACAGAGGAGTAAAACTTGGCCAAAAAAACATTTCTCGACTTTGAGCAACCCGTTGCCGAACTCGAAGCCAAGATCGAAGAGTTGCGCTACGTGCAGTCGGAGTCGGCGGTGGACATCACCCTCGAAATCGAGCAGCTGAGCAAGAAAAGCCAGCAACTGACCAAAGACATCTACAGCGACCTGACGCCTTGGCAGGTCACCAAAATCTCACGTCACCCTGAGCGCCCTTACACGCTGGACTACATCAACGGCATCTTCACCGACTTTGTCGAGATGCACGGCGACCGCCACTTTGCCGACGATCTCTCGATCGTGGGCGGCTTGGCCCGTTTCAATGGCCAGGCTTGCATGGTGCTGGGCCAGCAAAAAGGGCGCGACACCAAAGAGCGCACTTTGCGCAACTTTGGTATGAGCAAGCCCGAGGGCTACCGCAAAGCGCTGCGTCTCATGAAAACCGCCGAAAAATTCAAGTTGCCGGTGTTCACCTTTGTGGACACGCCAGGCGCCTACCCCGGCATCGACGCCGAAGAGCGCGGTCAGTCTGAGGCCATTGGCCGCAATATTTTTGAGATGGCGCAGCTCGAAGTGCCCATCATCACCACCATCATTGGCGAAGGCGGCTCCGGTGGCGCATTGGCCATTTCGGTGGCCGACCAGGTGCTGATGCTGCAATATTCGGTGTACTCGGTCATCAGTCCCGAAGGCTGTGCCTCGATTTTGTGGAAAACCAGCGACAAAGCCGAGGTGGCTGCCGATGCCTTGGGCATCACCGCGCACCGCCTGAAAGCCTTGAACCTGGTCGACAAAATCGTCAACGAGCCCGTGGGCGGCGCACACCGTGACCCAGAGCAAATGGTGTCTTTCCTCAAACGCGCCTTGGGCGATGCCTGGCGTCAAGTGGCTGACCTCAAGCCCAAAGAGCTGCTGGAGCGCCGCTACGAGCGCCTGAACAGTTACGGCCGCTTTACCGACACCAAAGCGGGCAAGTAAGCCCGCAGCAAAGCCTTCGGGCTTCACCATGGCGCAATCACCCGAACAGGCCCTGGCTGATTTCAGCCCGGGCCTTCCTTTTGCAGTGGCCTTCAGCGGCGGTGCCGACTCGACCGCCTTGGTCTTGGCCTGCGCCCGCCGCTGGCCAGGGCAGGTGAGGGCGGTGCACATTCACCACGGCTTGCAAGCCGCCGCCGATGGTTTTGAGGCGCATTGCCGGGCGCTTTGCTTGCAGCTGGGCGTGCCATTGGCCGTGCGCCGCGTGCAGGCCCACCATACCCCCGGCCAAAGCCCCGAAGACGCCGCCCGCAAAGCCCGTTACCAGGCGCTGGCCGAAGCGGTGCGCACCGAATGGCCCGAGGTGCAAGACGTGGCGCTGGCCCAGCATGCCGATGACCAGATCGAAACCTTGCTCATCGCCTTGTCGCGCGGCTCAGGCCTGCCCGGTTTGGCCAGCATGCCCGCGCATTGGCAGCGCCTGGGCTTGCACTGGCATCGGCCATGGCTGGCCGTGCCGGGGGCGGCCTTGCGCGATGACTTGCAAAGTCGGGGCCAAAGCTGGGTCGAAGATCCGAGCAACATCGATGAAAAGTTCACCCGCAACCGCATTCGTGCTCGTGTGCTGCCCGCCTTGGCCGATGCGCTGCCCGCGTTTCGGGACACGTTTGCCCGCAGCGCCGCGCACGCCGCGCAAGCACAAGAAGTCTTGAACGAGGTAGCCGCTCAAGACCTGTTGCTCATTGGCGTGCCGCCGCGCATTGAAGCCTTGCAGTCGCTCAGCCGCGCTCGTCAGGCGCTGGTGCTGCGCCATTGGTTGCGACTGCATCACGCCAGCACGCCCAGCACAGCCCAGCTCCATGAGCTTCTTGACCAGGTGGCCGCTTGCACCACCCGAGGCCATCGTTTGCACTTGAAAGTGGGGCAAGGCTTTGTTCAGCGGGAAGGGGCTTGTTTGTCATACACAACTTGATCTTGGCCATGCCTTTTTCGGCGCTGGTGGCCCGCGTTGGCGGGTTCGACAAAGCCCTGATTAAGCCCGGCTCGGCGAATGGCACAGAACTGTCTTGTCGCCGGGCTTGTCGGTCACGAAGGGGTCTGCTCGGTTGGTACAATTGACTGGCTTTGCCGGGGCCTAAACCCCTTTTAACGTTGGCAGTACGGGCTTCGATTGTTTTTGAAACCTGAACCTGCTTTCTTTTTATCTTCAGAACTACACATGGCTTTGATCGTTCACAAATACGGCGGCACCTCGATGGGCTCGACCGAGCGCATCCGCAATGTCGCCAAGCGCGTGGCCAAATGGGCGCGTGCTGGCCACCAGATCGTGGTGGTCCCCAGCGCCATGAGCGGCGAAACCAACCGTTTGCTGGGCTTGGCCAAAGAGCTGGCGCCCGCCAAACCCGGCGATGCCTACAGCCGCGAGCTCGATATGCTCGCCTCCACAGGCGAGCAAGCTTCGTCGGCCCTGTTGGCCATTGCACTGCAATCCGAAGGCCAGCCTTCGGTCAGTTACGCCGGTTGGCAAGTGCCCATCAAGACCAACAGCGCCTTCACCAAAGCCCGCATCGAATCGATCGACGATGTGCGCGTTCGGGCCGACCTGAACGCTGGCAAGGTCGTGATCATCACGGGCTTCCAGGGTGTGGACGGCGATGGCAACATCACCACGCTCGGCCGTGGCGGCTCTGACACCTCGGCCGTGGCCGTGGCTGCAGCCCTCAAAGCCGACGAATGCTTGATTTACACCGACGTGGACGGCGTGTACACGACCGACCCTCGCGTGGTGCCCGAAGCGCGTCGCCTGCAAACCGTGAGCTTTGAAGAAATGCTGGAGATGGCATCGCTCGGCTCCAAAGTCCTGCAAATCCGCTCGGTCGAATTTGCCGGCAAATACAAAGTGCCCATGCGTGTGCTGTCGAGCTTCACGCCTTGGGACATCGACATCAACGAAGAAGCCGCATCCGGCACCCTGATCACTTTTGAGGAAGACGAACAAATGGAACAAGCCGTCGTTTCCGGCATCGCATTCAACCGCGACGAAGCCAAAATCTCCGTGTTGGGCGTGCCCGACAAGCCCGGCATTGCCTACCAAATCTTGGGCGCAGTGGCCGATGCCAACATCGAAGTGGACGTGATCATTCAGAACCTGAGCAAAGACGGCAAGACCGACTTCAGCTTCACCGTTCACCGCAACGACTACGCCAAGACCATTGACCTGCTCAAGGAAAAAGTCTTGCCTGCATTGGGTGCTGCCGAAGTGGCTGGCGACGCCAAAATCTGCAAAGTATCCATCGTCGGCATTGGCATGCGCAGCCATGTGGGCGTGGCCAGCAAGATGTTCCGCAGCTTGAGCGAAGAGGGCATCAACATCCAGATGATTTCCACCTCTGAAATCAAGACCTCGGTCGTGATCGACGAAAAATACATGGAATTGGCTGTGCGTGCACTGCACAAAGCCTTCGATTTGGATCAAGCCTAAGTTATAATTTGACCCACTGGAAACGTGACCGAGTGGCCGAAGGTGCTCCCCTGCTAAGGGAGTATGGGGTGTAGAGCCTCATCGAGGGTTCGAATCCCTCCGTTTCCGCCAAGACCAAACCCTAAGTGATTCATTCACTTGGGGTTTTTTCTTTTGTGCTCCAGCCAAGTCACCATTTGTGTAACCACTTGGCTGATCGAATTGTTGGCGATCGTGAATTTTGCTAATTACCTTGACACAGCCAACCTGCGCCTTTCCATCGTTAATTCCGTCGACAGCTATGTAATTTGTAAATAGAAGATAGCTCTAAAAAGTCAGTTGTCTACTTTTCAATGTGTTAGCCAAGTTTCACAATCTCCCCGGCCTGTGGTTCTTCTTTGTAGTAGTTCAATGTAAAGCTTTAAAGCACCGCCGCTTGCCTTTTCCAGTGGATTGGTCTTGCAATAATTGTCCATCCACATAAATTGAATCGCCCCGGGTTTGAACTGACCCCCAGAAGTTGGACAAACTTAAAGGGGTTTCATGAGGAAGTACCAAACCGAGTTCAAGCTCAAGGTTGTCAAGAGCTTTTTGGAAGGGGACGGCGGAGCGAAGCTACTGGCGCGGCATTGGTTAGTGCCTGAGGAGAAGATCCGCACCTGGGTGAGCCACTTCCGCCTGCACGGCATTGACGGGCTACGACCCAAGCGCAGCAAGTACAGTGCGCAGTTCAAGTTGCAGGTGCTGTCCCATCAGGACCGTGAGCAGCTTTCTAGCCGGCAGGTTGCGGCGATCTATGACATCCGCAATCCCAACCAAGTCGTGACCTGGCGACGCAAACTTGATGAAGGCGGCGTGGAGGCCCTCGGGACCTGGGAACAAGAGCACTCCAGTATGAAGAATGAACAACGAGGCCCAGTGCCGCCAAGCGCGGCCATCACCGATTCGGCGCAGGCCTTGCGCGAAGAGAACGAGCGACTACGCGCGGAGGTGGCGTACTTAAAAAAATTGCAAGCCTTGATTCGGTCCAAGATATCAGCTGCGTCGACAAAGCGCGTCTGATTGCCGGATTGAGGCAGCAATATAAATTGGCGGACTTACTGCGGGTAGCAGGCTTGGCACGTAGTACGTTCTATTACCAGTGCAACGCTGCGCAGCGAGCAAACCCACAAAGCGCCATGGAGCCTAAGATCCGCGCCATCTATGAAGAGCACAAGGGTCGCTACGGATACAGAAGAATTACGGCGGCGCTGAGCAATTCAATGGCGGAACCGGTCAACCACAAGTGCGTACAACGGCTGATGCAGAAGATGGGGCTGCGCGCGGTGATCCGGGCGAAGAAGCGCTCCAGGCATGTCTCTGGTATGAGCGATGAGCAAGTGCCGAACGTACTGGAACGCGACTTTTGTGCAACCGCGCCAAACCAGAAATGGGCGACAGACATCACCGAGTTCAATGTGCATGGTAACAAGCGCTATCTGTCGGCCTGCATGGACCTTTACAACGGCGAGATCGTCGCGCACAAAATGGCCAGACGTCCCGTTTACGAGCTGGTTGCCAGCACTCTGCAGGAAGCGCTTTCGCGGACCGAGTGCACTGCGGGGCTGATCGTTCACTCTGACCAAGGCTGGCACTACAAGATGCAGCCCTATCGAGCGATGCTTGCGCAGCGGGGAGTCAAGCAAAGTATGAGCCGCAAGGGGAACTGCTTTGACAACGCGGTAATTGAAAGCTTCTTCGGCACACTAAAGGCCGAGTATTTTCATCTTGCACCACCCAATAGCGTTGATGAACTTGAAGCAGGCGTGCATGATTACGTCCGCTACTACAACCATGAGCGCATCAAGCTCAGATTGAAAGGACTCAGCCCGGTGGAGTACCGGCTGAGAAGCACCGCTTAGTTGGCGGAAGCTCAACCGTCCAACTTCTGGGGGTCAGTTCAAATCCGGGGCGATTCAGAAAGCCCTGGCCGGTTCTACTGAAGAAGAGCAGTTCTGCTGATCGACTTGTCAAAAGGCTGAAGGCGAGGGCGGCTAAAATCTACCCTTAGCGTTTAGATGTTCCTTTCAAGCGCGGCCTTTGCCGCGCTTTTTTACTTGTACACACATGGTTCAGATCACTCTTCCCGACGGTTCATTGCGCGAGTTTCCAGGCCCGGTCACGGTGGCCGAGGTCGCGGCTTCAATTGGCGCAGGCTTGGCCAAGGCCGCGCTGGGGGGCAAGGTCAATGGCCAATTGGTGGACACCAGTTTCAGCATGACCGCCGATTCCAAGCTGGCCATCGTCACGGCCAAGGATCCCGAAGGCCTTGAGTTGATCCGTCATTCCTCCGCTCACTTGCTGGCCTATGCCGTCAAGTCTTTGTTTCCAGAGGCGCAAGTCACGATCGGGCCGGTGATCGACAACGGCTTTTATTACGACTTTTCGTACAGCCGCCCGTTCACGCCAGAAGATTTGGTCGCGATTGAAAAACGCATGAGCGAACTGGCTGCGAAAGACGAGTCGGTGTTGCGTCGTGTTTTGCCCCGTGACGAGGCTGTCGCGCACTTCAAGGCGATGGGCGAAAACTACAAGGCCGAGATCATCGGCAGCATTCCGGCAGACCAAGAAGTCAGCCTGTACCGCGAAGGTGATTTTGAAGACCTGTGCCGTGGCCCACACGTGCCTAGCACCGGCAAGCTCAAGCATTTCAAGTTGATGAAGGTGGCCGGTGCATATTGGCGCGGCGACAGCAAGAACGAAATGCTGCAGCGCGTGTATGGCACTGCTTGGGCCAGCAAGGAAGACTTGCAGCTGTATTTGACGCGCCTAGAAGAGGCCGAAAAGCGCGACCACCGGAAGCTGGGCCGCGAATTGGACTTGTTCCATATCGATGAGCACGCCCCCGGCCTGGTGTTCTGGCATCCCAAGGGCTGGACCGTCTGGCAGACTGTGGAGCAGTACATGCGTCAGGTCTACCGTGACAGCGGTTATCAAGAGGTTAAAGGCCCCCAAATTCTGGACAAATCCTTGTGGGAGAAAACCGGTCACTGGGACAAATACCGCGACAACATGTTCACGACCGAGTCGGAAAAGCGTGACTACGCGCTCAAACCGATGAACTGCCCTGGGCACATTCTGATCTTCAAGCAAGGCATCAAGAGTTACCGTGATTTGCCTTTGCGATATGGCGAGTTTGGTCAGTGCCACCGCAATGAGCCATCGGGCGGCTTGCACGGCATCATGCGTGTGCGTGGCTTTACGCAAGACGACGGGCACATCTTTTGTACCGAAAACCAAATCCTGCCTGAGTGCGACACCTTCACCAAGGTGCTCAAAAAGGTGTACGCCGATTTTGGCTTCACCAACATCCTCTACAAGGTGTCAACCCGTCCGGCTGCACGCATTGGCTCCGATGAGTTGTGGGACAAGGCCGAAAAAGCCTTGATGGACAGCCTGCGTCACTCGGGTTGCGACTTCGTGATCTCTGAGGGGGACGGTGCTTTCTACGGTCCGAAGATCGAATACACCCTGAAAGATGCGATTGGCCGTGAATGGCAGTGCGGCACGATTCAGGTCGATTTCAACTTGTCCGAGCGCTTGGACGCCGAATATGTGGCCGAAGACGGCTCACGACAGCGTCCCGTGATCTTGCACCGCGCCATTGTGGGCAGCATGGAGCGTTTCATCGGTATTTTGGTCGAACAGCATGCTGGTGCCTTGCCAACTTGGTTGGCGCCTATTCAGGTGTCTGTCTTGAACATCACCGATGCACAGTCTGATTACTGTCGCGAAATC
>Ga0208916_10000447_pt1 | contig 19522 bp, 21 predicted proteins | sample DEB19_08_DNA_5_FD_184523 | JGI IMG/M metagenome (GOLD analysis project Ga0208916, IMG submission 184523) | Aqueous microbial communities from the Delaware River and Bay under freshwater to marine salinity gradient to study organic matter... | ecosystem: Environmental > Aquatic > Marine >... | reverse complement strand
TAGCGCAGTCGGTGACGGCCATGTTTCTGCGGCATCCATCATTGAAAAACTCGTGGCGAGTATGGGGGGAGAAGATTCTCATCCAGAGGCAACGATGGAGAATGTTCCGACGGGGCTGCAGGCAACCAGACGCACATCAAGTGCCATTGAAGTAGAAGGCGTTGATGATGTGCTGGCAAAGCTTGCTCGATGCTGCACACCGGTACCGGGCGATAGCATCATGGGATTTATCACCAAAGGCTCAGGCATATCCGTTCACCGCGTTGATTGCATCAACGCTGCAGATTTGCGCACTAATCAGAGAGAGCGAATCGTTGGTGTGAAGTGGTTGGCAGGAGCTGCCAGTGTCTTCCTCGTCAATATTCAAGTGGAGGCATTAGATCGTGCGCGATTGCTGGCAGATGTCACGCGCACACTTTCTGAACAGCATGTAAATATTCTTAGCGCTGCAGTCAGTACAACCAAGGATCGTGTAGCAATCTCACGCTTTACCTTTGAAATGGCAGATGCCAAACATTTAGATTCAGTATTGGCAGCCGTTCGCGCCATTGAAGGCGTCTATGACGTCTATAGAACCTAGAAGTGTTAGTTAAATTCAGCGAGGTGCTTCTGCGCCTCATCAAGCCATGACTTGCGAGCCTCTGCAGATTCACGAGCTTCTTTAGCTTTCTTCTCATTGCCTGCAGCTTGTGCTTTAGCTGCAACCTTCTCATAGCTCTCAATGGAGTCAGAGAGTTGCTTCACAACTTCTGCAGCGCGAGCTTTAGCGGATGGATCTGTCTTGCGCCAGATCTCTGCCTCAGCTTCCTTAATGGCTTCCTCAACTTTGGAGACGCGGGCATCAAAAGCTGCTCGCTTATCTCGGTTGGTAATACCAATTTTGGTCCATGTATTCATTAATTCACGGAATGCACTCTTTGCTTGCTTTACATCAGTAAATGGCACAAGAGCTTCAATCTGAACAATGAGCTCTTCGCGTTTGATGAGGTTGGCAGACATTGAAACTTCACGCTTTTCAAGGTCGGCATTTTTGGCGGTGAAGAATTGATCTTGAGCTGCCTTAAATCGCGCCCAGAGCTTTGCATCGTCGCTCTTCTTGCCGCGACCTGCAGCCTTCCATTGATCCATCAATGCCTTATATCGACGAGCAGTTGCTACCCAATCTGTTGAAGTCGCGAGCTTTTCAGCCTCAGCGATAATCGCGTTCTTCGCTTCAGAGACTTTGCCTGCAGTTGCCTCAAGTTGAGCAAAATGTGTGCGGCGGCGCTTATCAAATTTATTGCGGCTTGCTGAGAATCGCTTCCAGAAGTCAGCATCTGATTTCTTATCAAGACGCGGAGCTGCCTTCCACTCATCAAGAAGTGCCTTCAGGCGATCGCCTGTGACCTTCCAATTCTCAGATAGGGCAAGAGATTCTGCCTCAGCAACAATCTTCTCTTTCTCAACAAGAATCTGTTCGCGACGAGCAGCCTTAGCCACAGCCTCAGCAGCCTTCTTGGCCTCATATGCTTCACGGTGGCCTTCGATAAGAGGTTCAATCTGTTCAACAGATGCCGCAAGAGCATCAAGATCGCCAACACCATTGAGTTCACGCACTTGCTGGCGCAACTTCTTCACAGCTTCGTAGGCATCTTGTGGAACCATCGCACCGCTTGTAATGCGCGCAGCTGTCAACGCAACTTCAGATGCGACTGCTTCAAATTTACGAACAAAGTAGGCGAGCGCTTCTTCAGCGGTCTTTCCTGGATATGAACCAACAGGCTTTTCGCCATCGCTGGTGCGAACAAATACTGTGCCATCTTCGGCAACTCGTCCAAATCGTGAAGGATCTCCGACAAGTGCAGATGCTGCACTTGGTGTGGAGTGTGTTTGAGCTAGAGCAGTTGGATTGATATCGGTCATGGCTTTCCCCTTCAGCGCGTCGGACGGTTCAGTGTGAACTCGTCCTTCGTTGATATGTGCGAGTGTGTTCGTGGACAAAGGTACCCTGTGCTTCCGCGAGTCGTAAATCCACGCTAGAAATAGGGTCAAAAAGATGCTTGTCCGTTCCTTCCCAGCGCCTATGTTCGCAACGAACTGCTGGATCATTTCCCCTTCTGAAGGGTCGGAGTGCATCATCGTTGACCCCGGTATGCCTGACATTTCACGAGATATTGAGATGATCATTGAGGAACATAAGCTCAAACCAGTTGCAGCCCTACTGACACACGGACACCTTGATCACACCTTCTCCATCACCCCGCTTGCAGATGGTTATGACATCCCTGCATATATACATTCTGAAGATCGAAGGTTCATTGCTGACCCTGCAGGTATTCATGGCGAGCAATTCATCGCTCAACTTGAAGCCATGACATTTGTGGAACCCAAAAAAGTGAACGAACTCAAAAATGGTGCAACCCTTGAATTGCTAGGAATGAAAATCACCGCTATTCATGCCCCAGGACACACCCGAGGATCATTGATGTTTACGATTAATGACGAAATTCTCATCAGTGGAGATGTTCTCTTCGCAGGCTCAATTGGGCGCACAGATCTTCCAACAGGTAGCTCAAAAGAGATGATTAATACCCTCAAAACCAAAGTTCTTACTCTTTCTGAAGATTTACGTGTGCTCACAGGACATGGACCAGAGACCACAATTAAATTCGAGCGAAAAAACAACCCTTATCTGAAAGAATTGACCTCATGAAGTTCGAGAAAATCCAAGCGCCTAAGGGTGTGCGCGAATATCTGCCTCCCGAATCCCAGTCATTCGAATGGGTCCGTGAGCAGTTGATTTCCCCTGCCAAAGATGCGGGATATCAATTGATGGAACTTCCAGTCTTTGAAGATACCAATCTCTTTAGTCGTGGCGTTGGCGAATCGACGGATGTCGTTTCCAAGGAGATGTATACATTTGAAGATCGTGGTGGTCGCTCAATTACTTTGAGACCCGAAGGAACTGCTGGCGTGATGCGCGCGGTGATTGAAAGTAATCTCGATCGCGGACAACTACCGGTCAAGGTTTGGTACTCAGGTCAATTCTTCCGCGCTGAGCGTCCACAAGCTGGCCGCTATCGTCAGTTCTACCAAGTGGGAATCGAAGCAATTGGTATTGAAGATCCGGCACTTGATGCTGAAGTGATCGCGATTGCAGATCGCGGCTTTAAGAATTTAGGACTTAAGAATTATCGATTAGAGATTACATCGCTAGGGGATGCGCAATCACGTGCTGCTCATCGCGTAGATCTCATGAAATTTATTGATGGACTTACACTCGATGATGCAACCAAGGAACGAGCAGCGATTAATCCACTGCGCCTCTTTGATGATAAGCGTCCTGAGATGCAAGAGGCGATGGCAAAAGCTCCTATCCTGCTCGATTATCTATCTCCTGAATCTGCTGCAAACTTTGCTGCTGTTCAAAAATATCTGAAGGCCATGGGTATCGCATTCACAATTAATCCACGCATGGTGCGCGGTCTGGATTACTACACCGGAACAACCTTTGAATTCATTCATCCTGATCTCGGTGCCCAAAGTGGCATCGGAGGCGGCGGTCGTTATGACGGTTTAATGGAAACTCTTGGCGGTCAGTCACTGTCAGGAATTGGTTTTGGCCTTGGTGTAGATCGCGCGCTCCTTGCAGCTATTGCAGAAGCAACTGTCCCATCGCAAGAGTTCACATCCGACCTCTTCATCATTCCACTCGGAGATGATGCAAAGGAGCGAGGACTTGTTATTGCCCAAAAACTACGTGCTTCTGGAATTCGCACAGAAATCGCCTTTGGAGATAGAGCCCTCAAGGGAGCTATGAAGGCAGCCGATAAGTCGGGTGCGCGCTATGTCATAGTCCTTGGTGAATCTGAACTCGCGGCCGAAACTGTTGAACTCAAGAAGATGTCAGATGGGGTTACATCCTCGGTTAAGATTGACCAATTACAGAATGAATTGTTGCGAGCTCTCTCGCTCTAATTCACCATCATTTAAAGGCGGCTTTTGACGATGTTAAGAAACCATGACGCAGGTTCCCTGCGTGCTTCACATGCAGGTCAGACTGTCACCTTGGCTGGCTGGGTAGCGCGCCGCCGAGATCATGGTGGAGTTGCCTTTATCGATCTCCGTGATGCAACGGGTTCTGTGCAGGTAGTTATTCGCGATGAAAAGATGGCAGGACAACTTCGTGCCGAGTGGTGTCTACAAATCACAGGTGAAGTTGCTCTTCGTCCTGCAGGAAATGAAAATTCTAATCTTCCAACAGGTGCCATTGAGGTCATGGGCGATGACGTAGTTGTATTAAGTGAATCTGCGCCACTTCCATTCCCTGTTGATTCAGGAAGTGAATCTGAGATTTCGGAAGAAGTGCGTCTTCGCTATCGCTACCTTGATCTGCGCCGTGAGGGACCTGCAGCTAACTTGCGCCTGCGTTCTAAGGTGACATCAACGATTCGTAATGTGATGGAGAGCCTTGAATTTCTTGAGATTGAAACACCATACCTAACTCGTTCAACACCTGAAGGAGCACGTGACTTCTTAGTTCCCGTGCGTCTGCAACCAGGTAGTTGGTATGCACTTCCTCAATCACCACAGCTCTTTAAGCAGCTTCTTATGGTTGCCGGCATGGAGCGTTACTACCAGATAGCTCGATGCTTCCGCGATGAAGATTTCCGCGCTGATCGCCAGCCAGAGTTCACCCAGCTCGATATTGAAATGTCGTTTATCGATCAGGCAGATATCTTGGCTGTTGCTGAAAAGATTTTAGTTAAGGTATGGAAGGAAGCTGTCGGATACGACATTCCAACTCCAATCAAACACATGACCTATGCCGACGCTATGGATCGTTACGGCTCTGATAAGCCTGATCTTCGTTTTGCATATGAATTGACGGAGGTAACTGATTTCTTTAAGGCAACACCTTTCCGTGTATTCCAAGCCCCATATGTTGGTGCAGTTGTCATGCCCGGGGGAGCAGATTCACCTCGTCGTGAACTCGATGCGTGGCAAGACTGGGCAAAGGCACGAGGTGCAAAGGGAATTGCATACATTCTTGTTAATGCAGATGGCACTCTTGGTGGACCGGTATCAAAGAACATTTCAGAAGAAGAGCAAGCTGGAATTGCAGCGCTCGTTGGTGCAAAGCCTGGGGATGCGATCTTCTTTGCAGCAGGTGAGCGCGCTTCCTCTCAGCAACTGCTAGGAGCGGCTCGTCTTGAAATCGGAAAGCGTTGCAACCTCATCAACGAAGGCGCATGGGAATTTCTCTGGGTTGTCGACGCACCTATGTTTGAACCAACAGATAACGGTGGCTGGACAGCTGTGCACCATCCATTTACTGGCCCTAAGCCAGAGTTTGCAAAGAGTTTTAAGGATGATCCTGCAAAAGCACTTGCCTATGCCTATGACATTGTTCTCAATGGAACAGAACTGGGCGGCGGTTCGATTCGTATCCATGATCGTAATATTCAAAAGGATGTCTTTACAGTTATCGGTCTCTCTGATGAAGAAGCGCAGAGCAAGTTTGGGTTCCTTCTCGAGGCATTTAACTATGGCCCACCACCTCACGGTGGAATTGCTCTTGGCTTAGACCGCGTATGTGCACTATTGACCGGCTCTGATTCAATCCGTGAAGTCATCGCATTCCCTAAGACTGCAAGCGGTGGCGATCCACTCACTGGTGCACCAACTCCTATTACTCCTGCGCAACGAAAGGAAGCTGCCATCGATTGGACTCCTCCTAAGGAGTAAGTCAGGTAGGCTAATTACTATGGGTCCAGGCGGAATTGCAACGATTATTGCGGCAGTATCACTGCTCGTGATTGCCATTGCCCTTGCATACACAGTCTTCCGTGTTAGTAGATTTATCGATGAGGCAAAGACTTCCCTCAAGGCATTTACTGATGACACTACTCCGCTACTGAATGAATCAACGCGCACCCTTGAACTTATCAACGGTCCTCTTGAGAGCATTGCAAAGATTACGAAGAACGTTGAAGAAGTAACGTCCAAGGTAACCGGAGCAACAACCGGTTTTATGGAGAGTCCAACTGGACGTGTTGCAGGTGCCCTCCTTGGCGCTGCAACTCTCAGTAAAGGCCGCAAGTCGAAGAAAAAATCTGACTAGTGGAATCCGCCGAGATCCGTTCGCGCTGGCTGCGCTTCTTTGAAAGTGAAAACCGTCAAGGCCTTAAACACACCGTTGTTCCATCAGCCTCACTCATTGCAGATGATCCCAACCTTCTTTTAGTTAATGCTGGAATGGTTCCTTTCAAGCCATTCTTTCTGGGTGAGGTAACTGCTCCTTATAAGCGCGCCACATCTGTTCAAAAGTGTGTAAGAACTCTGGATATTGATGAAGTCGGTAAGACAACGCGCCACGCATCGTTCTTCCAGATGTGCGGAAACTTTTCTTTCGGTGATTACTTCAAAGAGGGCGCCATCGCTCTAGCGTGGGAGCTATTAACTCGCCCCATCAATGATGGTGGTTACGGTTTTCCAGAAGAGCGTTTATGGGTAACGGTCTATCTCGATGATGATGAAGCAGCAGATATTTGGCATAAGAAGATCGGTATCCCGCAAGAGCGTATTCAACGTCGCGATATGGCAGATAACTTCTGGTCTATGGGAGTTCCGGGTCCATGTGGTCCGTGCTCTGAAATCTATTACGACCGTGGTCCTGAGTATGGAGTTGAAGGCGGACCGATTGCAGATGAGAACCGCTATATGGAAGTGTGGAACCTTGTTTTCATGCAGAACGAGCGCGGCGCAGGTGGCGGAAAAGATGGCTACCCAATTCTCGGTGAGCTTCCCGCGAAGAGTATTGATACTGGTCTAGGACTAGAGCGCACCGCGGCCTTATTGCAAGGTGTTGAGAATATTTATGAGATCGATACGACGATGCAAATTCTTAAGAAGGCATCATCATTAGCAGGCGTTAATTATGGCAAAGCACAAGGAACCGATGTCGCTCTTCGTGTTGTTGCAGACCACGCTCGCACATCAGCGATGTTGATTGGCGATGGCGTAACACCTGGAAATGAAGGACGCGGTTATGTATTGCGCCGCATGATGCGCCGAACGATTCGCAATATGCGCCTCATGGGCGTTAATGATCCGATCATGTCTGAGCTCACCATTGCTGCAATTGGTGCGATGGGTCCTCAGTATCCAGAGCTGATTACGGATAAGAAGCGCATCTTGGCAGTATCTGTTGCAGAAGAAGAGTCATTCCTGCAGACATTAAAGGCTGGAACACAGATTTTTGATATGGCATCTACTCAACTTAAGGCGAGCAAGAAGAGCGTTCTTCCTGGCGATGAAGTTTTTAAGCTTCATGACACTTATGGTTTCCCATTTGATCTCACCCTTGAGATGGCACGCGAAGAGGGTCTTGAAGTTGATGAAGATGGCTTCCGTCGATTGATGAATGAGCAGCGTGATCGCGCGAAGGCTGATGCAAAGGCTAAGAAGAGTGGCCATACTGATTTATCTGAATACAAGAAGATTGCAGACTCAAAGGGTGCATCAACCTTCGTTGGGTATACCCATAATGAGACCGAGTCGACTATCAATGGAATTTTGGTAGATGGGATCAGTGTTGCATCAGCGAAAGCTGGAGATGATGTTGAAATTGTCTTAGATCGCACTCCTTTCTATGCAGAAGGTGGCGGACAGCTCGCAGATGGCGGTCGCATCACACTTGCTAGCGGAGCTGTCGTTGAAATTGAAGACGTGCAGACTCCAGTGAATGGTCTTTCAGTTCACCGCGGTCGCGTGATTTCAGGTGAAGTCACCACTGGTTCTCAATCTCTTGCTGCAATCGATCTTGAACGTCGTCATGCAATATCACGCGCTCACACAGCAACACATATGGTTCATAAAGCCTTCCGTGAAATTCTTGGAGAGACTGCTACTCAAGCAGGTTCTGAGAACTCACCAGGTCGTTTCCGTTTTGACTTCCCATCAACGGGTTCAGTCCCAGATTCAGTTCTGAATGAAGTTGAATCTCGCGTGAACACACTTCTTCTCGATAACCTCGCTGTAACTGCTGAGACGATGACTCAGGATGCAGCCAAAAAGATTGGTGCGATGGCTCTCTTTGGTGAAAAGTATGGCGATCAAGTGCGCGTGGTAAGTGTTGGAGATTGGGCTCGTGAATTATGTGGCGGTACCCACGTTGAACGCTCTGGCCAACTTGGCGTTGTGAAACTCCTGAGTGAATCCTCCGTTGGAGCAGGTGTTCGCCGCGTTGAAGCACTCGTTGGTGTTGACGCATACAAGTTCCTAGCACGTGAACATATTCTTTTGAATTCCCTAACAGAAATCATCAAGGGTGCTCGCACTGAGGAATTGCCTGAACGCATCTCGGATCTACTCGCGAAAATTAAGGATATTGAGAAGGAGCTTGCAGGAGTTCGTTCAGCGCAAGCGATGGGACAAATTGGTGCGTTGGCAGATACTGCGCAAGTACTCAATGGCACAACGACAATTACGGCAGTACTTCCTGACGGAATTACTGGCGATGATCTTCGCAAGATTGCTTTAGATTTGAAGTCTCGAGCCTCACAGTCGGCAGTTGCTTTGATTAGCTCTAATGATGGAAAGCCAGTTCTTGTTGTAGCTGTGAGTGACGCGGCAAAGACCGCAGGCTTAAAAGCTGGCGCACTAGTGAAGATTGGTTCAATGATTCTTGGTGGCGGCGGTGGCGGTAAAGATGATTTCGCTCAAGGTGGAGGAACTGATTCTTCCAAATCTCAAGCCGCGCTTTCAGCTATCTCTGATTCAATCTCTGGAAAGTAAATGACGCAGCGAGGACGACGCATCGCATTCGATTATGGTGATGTGCGCACGGGTGTCGCGCTCTGCGATCCTGATGGAATCCTCTCTTCCCCGTTGTGCGTCCTAGAGAGCAGGGATAAGAATTTCCTAGAGAAGGTTTCATCCCTACTTGCTGAACATGAACCGATTCGAATATTCGTGGGATTGCCGGTCAACATGTCAGGTTCTAAGGGTGAGAGCGCGGAGAAAGTTGAGGGTTTCGTTGCCTCACTCACTTCAGTGACATCCCTTCCTATCGTTCTAGTTGATGAACGTCTGTCTACGGTGAGCGCGCAGAAGAAGTTGAAAGAGGCAGGTGTTACTTCGCGTGATTCCAAGGCGCTGATTGATGCAATGGCTGCCGTGGCAATTCTGGAGCAAGGGCTGCTCAGTGAAAATCTGGCATAACTCTCCTTTCTTCAGAATTGCAACAGCACTAGCGCTAGTTGCTGCTCTCACATTTTCACTTCACTTAGTGCGAATTCCTGGGTCTTCAGCTCCAGATTTCGCATGTGGTAATTCATCTGATTCGAAAGTGAATATCAAGATTGATGCGGGGGAGTCTGGCTCATCTATTGCACAATCTCTTGCTTCAGCAGGGGTAGTTAAATCAGCACAGGCTTACTTCAGGGTTGCTGTGGGAGATGAGCGATCACAGAAGGTCGCTCCAGGCAATCACAGTATCGATGTTGGAATCTGCGCAACACAGGCACTTGATCAATTACTCGACTCCTCCCGCATCACAGGATTGATCAACATCTTCGAGGGAGCCTGGCTCTCAGAAATCATCCCGCAGTTCTACACAGCAAAAATGTCTGTGGCAGATGTTGCAGGTGCAATCAAGAATGTTTCAAAGCCAAAGGGTTTCACCACATTAGAAGGACTTCTCTTTCCTGCTCAATACAGTTTTGAAGATGGAACCCTTGCAACGCCTGCGATGCAGAGCATGGTCAATCGGGCAGAGGCTGAGATGCAAAAGGCTGGTTTCTACACATCGAAGGAGAAGTTCACACCACAACAACTCCTGATTATCGCCTCTCTCATTCAAGCCGAAGGCGATACGAAAGATTTTGCCAAGATTTCACAAGTAATTCGCAATCGCCTTACTAAGGGGATGCCGTTGCAATTTGATTCGACAGTTCACTATGTGAAGAAAACACGGGGAAGTGTCTTCCTCAGCACACAGTCCACGCTTATCAAATCCCCATACAACACCTATAAGCGATATGGATTGCCACCTGGACCAATCAATAACCCTGGTGCGGACGCTTTAGTGGCTGCGGTTAACCCAATTCAAGGAGATTGGCTATATTTCATTACTGTGGCACCGTCTGATACTCGCTTCACAAGTGATATCGATCAATTCAATAACTGGAAAATTGAATACAAGAAGAATTTACGAGCTGGGAAATTTAGGAGCAAGAAGTGATTACTGGAGCGGTTTTGGGATCTCCCATTTCGCACTCACTCTCACCCGTCCTGCATAAGGCTGCCTTTGCATTCCTTGGCATTGAAGGCGATTACTCAGCGATCAAGGTCGAATCTGGGGCGTTAGCGAAGTTTCTCCAAACGCGTTCGTCTGAGTTTGATTACCTCTCGTTGACCATGCCTCTGAAAGAGGAAGTACTAGGTCTTGGATTTGATGCTGATGCGTTGACACAGAGAATTCAATCTGGAAATACGCTGATCAAGAGAAATGACAAGTGGTCAATTAGTAGCACGGACGGAAGCGGATTCGTTGCAGCTCTTGGACATGCAGGCATCAATGAGATTGAATCTGTTCTTATCTTGGGAGCAGGGGGAACTGCTCGCGCTGTGACAGGTTCACTTGATTCCGTCGCCAAAAATATTCATGTGCTGGGGCGTTCAAGCCTTAGGCAAGAAGCCCTTGAATCTGCAATTTCTCATTCACACTTTGAATATCATCGTTGGTCTTCAGACATTGATTTCACTCAATATGACTTGGTGGTAAATACAACTCCAGCAGGTGCTGCAGATCTTCTTGCCAGCTCAGTTAATCCTGGAATCAACGCGACTTTCTTTGATGTGATCTATAAACCTTGGCCCACTGAACTAGCCCAACGATGGAGTGATTGTGGCGGTACTGTGATTAATGGACTAGAACTATTGATGTATCAAGGATTGGATCAGCTTGCTTTAGTGTTAGATATTGAGTTCGACCGAGAAGCGCTAGCTACTCATTTGCGTGATGTGCTTCGAAAATCAGCTCGGTAATCCACACCCTCATCTGACTCTCTGCAACACTCAATATCGTTCGTGAGTGATTCTTGCTCTACTAGTGATCATTTCGGTGATTGATATCCGCCACAAGCGCATTCCCAACTATTGTCTAATTGCTCTATTGATTTTGGCTCTTGCCACTTCGCATCCGCGATTTGAGTTGATCTTCTTCATCATGAGCATTCTCTTCACCCTAATTTTTCAGAAAGCATCTGGCTGCGGATTTGGTGATGTGAAATTAGTGATCGTCATTTTGAATTTTCTCCTGGGAGGCTCGCATGTTGTGGACTTTCTGGCGATGGTATGTGTTGGTGCGATGATCTCGATTTCTATCCATTACTTACGAACCCGCTCTTTGACAGGAGATATTGCCTTCGCCCCAGCATTGTGTGGCGCAGTTCTCGCAGTGCATCCGTTAGGCGTCCTCTAATGAGACGCGAGAATCACGCTCTATCTGCCAGAATATGCCCATGCGTTGGATTACAGCAGGCGAATCACATGGCCAAGCCTTATCGGCAATTATCGAAGGCATGCCAGCTCATGTTGAGATCACAACTGCAGACATTGATTACCACTTAGCAAGACGACGCCTCGGCGTTGGTCGTGGAGCAAGACAAAACTTTGAAGCAGATAAGGTCACCATTCTTGGAGGAGTGCGACTAGGCATAACTCAAGGTGGACCTATCTCAGTGCAAGTAGGAAATAGCGAGTGGCCAAAGTGGGAAAAGGTAATGTCGGCCGATCCAGTTCCTGCAGATGAAATTGAAAATCTTGCGCGCAATGCTCCGCTATCTCGACCTCGCCCAGGGCATGCTGATCTAGTAGGAATGCAAAAATATGATTTTGACGATGCTCGCCCCATTCTGGAACGTGCTAGTGCTCGTGAGACTGCAGCACGTGTTGCACTCGGTGCTATTGCTCGCAACTTCTTAGAACAATCAGTGGGAATTACGATCCTGAGCCATGTTGTCTCCATTGGGTCGGTGCGAATTCCAGATTCATATGAGCTACCGCTTGCAGGTGATATGAAGAGAATTGACGATGATCCTGTTCGTTGCTCTGATCCTGCAACGAGTGCTGCAATGATTATGGAGATTGAAGCAGCTCATTCTGACGGGGACACTCTCGGTGGAGTGTGTGAAGTCTTGGCATATAACTTGCCTCCCGGATTGGGTTCACATGTCCATTGGGATCGACGTCTGGACGCACGATTGGCCGGCGCCATGATGGGTATTCAAGCAATTAAGGGCGTGGAAATCGGTGACGGTTTCAGAACTGCAACGCGACGTGGATCAATAGCCCATGATGAAATTGAGCGCGGTTCAGATGGAGCAATTCATCGCCGCACAGATCGCGCTGGCGGAACTGAAGGCGGAATGTCGAACGGTGAAATTTTGCGCGTATCGGTTGCAATGAAACCAATCTCAACTGTTCCAAAAGCACTAGACACCATTGATGTGAAGACTGGTGAGGCTGCAAAGGCAATTAATCAACGCTCTGATGTCTGCGCTGTACCTGCTGCAGGAGTTGTCGCCGAAGCTATGGCAGCTCTTGTCCTTGCGGAGGCGGTACTAGAGAAGTTTGGTGGAGATTCAGTGCAGGAGACGCGCCGCAATTATGAGTCCTATATGAAGAATCTACGCTTCAAGTAATTACGATGCCACCTCGTGTCATTCTGATTGGCCCTATGGGCTCAGGGAAAACAACTATTGGGCAATTGGTTGCAGAACGCCTCGATATTCCTTTCAGGGATACAGATCAAGTCATCGAAGAGAATTCTGGGCGAACTGTGTCAGATATCTTTCTTGAAGATGGCGAGGAAGCATTTCGCGTTTTGGAAAAGGGTGTCCTGCGCGATGAGCTACTCAGTGATGGGACAGTGCTTGCTCTAGGCGGAGGTGCTCCAATCTCTATCGATGCCCAATCAGCCCTTCGCGCTATAGCTTCTCCCGTTATCTACTTAGATATCTCTTTGGCAACCGTGGCTCCGCGAATTGGTTTCAATCGCGATCGCCCGCTTCTACTTCATAATCCACGTGGTCAGTGGCAAACATTGATGGAGGCCAGGCGCCCTATTTATGAATCTATTGCTGACACAGTCATCGATGTGAACACAAAGACAGAGATTGATATCGTTGATGAGATTCTCGAGGTGATCAAGTGAAGAAGATTCATGTGAGCGCCGACCGTGAGTACGATGTCTTAATAGATGTCGACTATCTCAAAGAGTTGGGTGATCTTGCTCAAGGCCGCACCAGAGTTGCAGTAGTTTTTAGTGAATCGATGAAGGCCAACATCCCGCAGTTCCAGGCAGGTGACTGCGAATTCATCTATCTTCCGATCCCAGATGGAGAAGCTGGAAAGTCAGCTGCAGTTCTCGCACAGGCTTGGAATTGGTTGGGCGCAGCAGGCTTTACTCGCGCAGATCTGATCGTTGGTATTGGCGGGGGAGCCGTCACAGATTTCTCCGGCTACCTTGCTGCAAGCTGGCTTCGCGGAATGGATTGGATTGCAATTCCGACAACAATCGCTGGCATGGTCGATGCTGCAATTGGTGGAAAAACAGGAATCAATAGTGATTATGGAAAAAACCTTATTGGGGCCTTCCACTCACCATTAGCAGTATTGATTGATCCATCGTGGCTGATGACACTCTCTGATCGAGATTTTGCAGCTGGTTTGGCAGAAGTTGTTAAATGTGGGTTTATCAGCGATAGAGAAATCCTCAATCTACTTGCAGCTAAGAATCTTTCAGATATTCGAGCATCACGTGAGCTCACCGTTGAGCTGATTGAGAGATCTGTGGCTGTGAAAGCCAAGGTGGTCTCTGGGGATTTCAAGGAGAGCTTTGATCGTGAGATTCTCAATTACGGACACACATTTGGCCATGCGGTTGAACTACTCTCCAAGTATTCATTACGTCATGGCGAATGCGTATCAATCGGTATGGCATTTATCGCCTATCTCTCAGAGAGCCTGAAATTGATATCACCAGAACTAAGTGCACTTCACATAAAGACCCTTACAAATCTTGGACTTCCCGTTTCATACTCTGACGCAGAGTGGCCAGAACTTTTGGCGGCAATGAAGTTGGATAAGAAGACCCGTGGAAATGAACTCCGATTTGTAGTGATCACTGATATCGGTAAGACACAGAGATTAGAGAACCCAATTGAGAGCGAGCTGATTGCAGCTTATGAGAGGCTAAGCTCATGAAGGTTCTAGTACTCAACGGCCCCAATCTCGGTCGTCTTGATATTCGCGATTCCTCTATCTATGGGGATATGACATATCCAGCACTCGTTGCCCACATCGAGAGCGCTGCAAAGACTCATGGCTTTGAGGCAGATGTCAGACAGAGCAATGATGAGGCAGAGATCATCGGATGGCTTCATGAAGCAGCGGATACAAAGACTCCTGTGATTATCAATCCTGCAGCTTTTACTCATTACTCTTATGCAATTCGTGATGCAGCTGAATTGGTTAAGGCCCCATTGATCGAGGTTCATCTTTCAAATCCACTTTCACGCGAAGAATTTCGTCACACATCTGTGATTTCTGGGGTGGCTAACGGAACCATCGGAGGATTTGGCCCGAATTCTTATGTCTTAGCGCTCATTGCGCTCAAGGCATTAGTCTCCTAATTACATACGGTAAACTCTGCGCTCTATTGACCTTCGATTGGCGAAGGCATGAACTGGAGTTATCGTGGCAACAACAAATGATCTAAAAAATGGCATGACCCTTGATATTGAAGGTCAGTTATGGACTGTTGTTGAATTCCAACACGTTAAGCCAGGTAAAGGGCCAGCATTCGTTCGCACAAAGCTTAAGCAAGTTCTCACAGGCAAAGTTGTGGATAAGACATATAACGCAGGCGTCAAAGTTGAAATCGCAATTCTAGAAAAGCGCGAGATGAACTTCCTATATAAGGAAGGCGATGACTTCGTATTTATGGATAACGTTAACTTTGATCAGATGAATATCTCAGCAGCTACTGTTGGAGATGCAGCGAATTACATGCTTGAAAACACTGAAGCTATCGTTGCAATCCATGAGGGCAACCCTCTCTATATCGATCTACCAGCTTCTGTTCCTCTCAAGATTACCTACACAGAGCCAGGCCTACAGGGAGATCGTTCATCCGGTGGAACAAAGCCTGCAACTGTTGAAACTGGTATTCAGATTCAGGTTCCGCTATTTATTAAGCAGGATGAGATTGTTCTTGTTGATACACGCGATGGCTCATACCAGGGTCGCGCCAACTAGTGTCAGCTCGCAGTAAGGCTCGTAAGCAGACTCTAGATTTACTCTATGAGGCTGATATTCGTAGCACCTCTGCGGCAGATCTCTTAGCTCTTCGTGATGTCATTGAAGAGGGTCCTGATGCCCGTCCCATACGAGAATTCACAAAGCTTCTCATTGCAGGAGTAACAGAGAATAAGCGCAAGATTGATGAATTGATTTCTACCTATGCCCAGGGCTGGGATATGGATCGCCTTCCTGCGGTGGATCGAAATATCTTGCGTCTTGGAATCTATGAGATTGTCTGGAGCGCTGATTTAGATGATGGCATCGCAATCGATGAGGCTCTCACGCTCGCAAAAGAGCTTTCGACAGATGAATCTGCAGGTTATATTCACGGTGTTCTAGGGCGTATTTCATCCATTAAAGACAGTATTGCCATCTAACCCTGTCGCACCTTCAGTAATAAGTTCTCCTTTTCTAACCATAGCAATACCTGTGAAATGGGTAGATCAAAGAGAACTGAGATGGTTTCAAGATCTGTATGCCTAACCGATAAGACTTCTCCATTCCAATCTTGACGAGAGCGAATGAGCTTCTGAGCCAATCGTGCGAGAAGGAGATAGTTGGAGTTCTCGGGATGAGATTCATCGAGAGCTCGACGATTGACTGCGCGCAGATCAATGACTGTGCGAACAGCTGATATGACTTCCACCGGAAGCACTTCGGTAAAAAGCTGCGAAAGAGGAACGTCATAGAGGGCGGCTATGGAGATTGCGCGTTTAACGCTCAGGGTTCGGGCGCCACGTTCATAGGAGCCTAGGACTACCGCTTTCAGTGCGCCCTTACTTAATACTTCAACATCGCTCAGGGAGAGCGAGCGAGAGATGCGGATAGCCCGGAGTCGGGCCGAAACCTGTGCGATTGTGACCTCATTATTCATGGCGCGAGGTTAGGCACTCTGGGCATGCGTGCGTTCTGCCAATCCACAGAGAGCCAAACTTTGGTGCTAGAATCCGCCAACATCCTTTAACGACCCGTCCTGCGAGGCGGGGAAGGAGATTTACATGAGCCTTGCCCTGCCGGCGCCAGATATGGCACGAGCTATTACCCGCATTTCCCACGAGATCCTTGAACGTAACTCTGGTTCAGACTCGATCACACTTCTCGGCATCCCCACACGAGGTGCTCACCTTGCAGCTCGGATTGCTGCCAATATCGAGGCCATTGAGGGAAAGCCAGTTCAATCAGGAACTCTGGATATCACCTTGCACCGTGATGATCTACGTATGCGCCCACCTCGTGCGCTCATGCCAACAGTGATTCCATCCCTTGGCGTTGAAGATCGCAACATCATTCTTGTCGATGATGTTCTCTTCTCAGGTCGCACCATTCGCGCAGCCCTAGATGCACTCGGTGAAATTGGGCGCCCAAAGACTGTGCAACTTGCAGTCCTTGTCGATCGCGGCCATCGCCAACTGCCTATCAAGGCAGATTATGTGGGCAAGAACCTTCCGACATCACCTTCTCAGATCATCAAGGTTCAATTCACAGAACTCGATGGTGTGGATGCAGTTTCACTGGAAGAAGGTGGCAAATAATGCGCCATCTCCTATCTATAGCAGATTTAAGCAAGAATGAAGCACTTCAAATACTGAACACCGCAGAAGAGTTAGCGCGTGTTTCAGATGGACCTATGAAAAAGCTCCCCACATTGCGTGGTCGCACGATCGTCAATCTCTTTGCAGAAGATTCCACTAGAACACGCATCTCCTTTGAAGCTGCGGCAAAGAGACTTTCTGCAGATGTTATTAACTTCTCTGCAAAAGGCTCTAGCGTCAGCAAGGGCGAGTCTTTGAAAGATACAGCTCAAACTCTGCAAGCTATGGGGGCCGATGCTGTCATCATCCGACATAGCGCATCAGGTGCTGCTCAGCGTCTTGCAGATAGTCAATGGATGACAGGATCTGTTGTTAACGCAGGAGATGGAACACATGAGCATCCGAGCCAAGCACTTCTTGATGCTTTCACGATTAGAAAGCATTTAGCGCATGGGGGAGATGACCTCACCGGTCTGCATATTGCAATCGTCGGAGATGTTCTGCACTCACGTGTTGCTCGCAGCAATGTTCTTCTTCTGACCAAGTTAGGTGCTCAGGTAACACTCGTTGCTCCACCGACACTTTTGCCTGTGGGCGTTGAGTCATGGCCAGTGAAGGTTTCCTATGACTTTGATTCGGTGATTGAATCAGTTGATGCAGTGATGATGTTGCGAATACAACTTGAGCGAATGACAGAGCTCTTCTTCCCTAATGCGCGTGAATATTCGCGATATTTCGGTTTGAATAAGGATCGCCTCAAACTGATGAAACCAAGCGCAATAGTGATGCACCCAGGACCAATGAATCGTGGACTAGAAATCACGGCAGATAGCGCAGACAGTGCTCGGTCAGTGATTCTTGAACAAGTAACTAATGGCGTGAGTGTTCGCATGGCAATCCTCTATCTACTTCTTGCAGGTTCTCAAGAGATCGGAGCATCAGAATGAGCCAATCAATCCTTATCTCAGGTGGAACACTTGCTAATGGCAAAAAGTCCGATCTTCTTATCAAAGATGGCCTTATCGCTGAGATTGCCGAGAAGATTGAAGATAGAGACGCGAAGCGAATTGATGCATCTCACTCCATAGTTCTGCCAGGACTAGTTGACCTTCACACACACTTGCGTGAGCCCGGAAGAGAAGATGCAGAGACTGTTGAGTCAGGCTCTCGTGCTGGGGTTAAAGGTGGTTTCACGGCGCTGAGTGCGATGGCTAATACCTCACCTGTTGCCGACACAGCAGGTGTTGTTGAGCAGGTATATCGACTTGGTCAATCTGCTGGTCTTCTTGATGTATTTCCAATCGGCGCTGTGACACGTGGTCTTGAAGGCGAACATCTAGCTGAAATTGGTGCGATGGCGGATTCCATGGCGCGAGTTCGAGTCTTTAGCGATGACGGACATTGCGTCTTTGATCCACTAGTGATGCGACGAGCACTTGAGTATGTGAAGAAGTTCGATGGTGTGATTGCCCAGCATGCACAAGAGCCACGTCTGACACAAGGCTCGCAAATGAATGAAGGAATTGTGTCTTCACAACTAGGTCTTAAAGGTTGGCCGGCAATTGCGGAGGAAGCAATCATCGCTCGCGATGTATTACTTGCAGATCATGTTCAGGCGCGATTACACATCTGTCATCTGACAACAGCAGGTGGAGTTGAAATCATTCGATGGGCGAAAGCTCGTGGAATTAACGTGACTGCTGAGGTCACACCTCATCATTTGCTCCTTACCGATGAACTGGCTCGTAGTTATGACCCAGTTTTTAAGGTCAATCCACCACTTCGCACAGAGTCAGATGTCATGGCACTTCGTGAAGCACTGGCAGATGGGACTATCGATATTGTTGCTACGGATCACGCTCCACATCCAGCTGAGACGAAAGAGTGTGAATGGCAAGAGGCATCCTTTGGCATGCTCGGTCTTGAAACTGCTTTGAGCATTGTTAATAAGACAATGGTGGAAACTGGTTTGATGAATTGGGAGAAGGTTGCAGATCGCATGAGTTATGCACCTGCTCGAATTGGTCGCTATGAGAATCAAGGGCAAGAGCTAAAAGTTGGTGCGCCAGCACATATTACTGTGATGAATCCAACGCAGGTGTTGAGAGTGGATCGCGACCTAGTTGCCTCCCGAAGTCGCAATACTCCCTTCCATGGGATGGAGTTGCCAGGTCGAATTCTGGCGACAATCTATAACGGCAAGCTCGTCTTCGAAGGAGGAAATGCATGAGTAAAGCATTCTTCGTCCTCGATGATGGCCGCATCTTTGAAGGAAGTTCATGGGCTGCAACCGGTAAGACTTTTGGCGAAGCTGTATTTCAAACAGGCATGACTGGCTACCAAGAAACTCTCACTGACCCGTCTTATCACAAACAGGTTGTTGTGATGACAGCGCCGCATATTGGAAATACTGGAGTCAATACTTTTGATAATGAATCAAAGAAATACTGGGTGGCAGGATTTGTAGTGCGAAATCCTTCTACGCTGACAAGTAATTGGCGTAGCGAGAAAGATCTTGAAGCAGAGTTAATTGATCAGGCGATAGTTGGAATTCAATGAGTTGATACGCGAGCCATTACACGTCACTTACGTGATCGTGGAGCTATGCGCGTTGGAATCTTTTCAGGGCTTGAACTTAC
>Ga0208916_10000446_pt1 | contig 19525 bp, 14 predicted proteins | sample DEB19_08_DNA_5_FD_184523 | JGI IMG/M metagenome (GOLD analysis project Ga0208916, IMG submission 184523) | Aqueous microbial communities from the Delaware River and Bay under freshwater to marine salinity gradient to study organic matter... | ecosystem: Environmental > Aquatic > Marine >... | reverse complement strand
GAAGTTAAACGCAAAATTACTTGAGCTTTAGCAACTAAAGCGATTAACAACTATCAGGAGACCCCAGAATGTCAACAACAGCGCCGGATCGGCCAATGAGCAGCACAGAGAAGAAGGTGATTTTTGCCTCCTCTCTGGGCACCGTGTTTGAGTGGTACGACTTTTATCTGTACGGTTCGCTCGCAGCCATCATTGCCAAGCAGTTTTTCAGCGGCTTGGATGAGGGCTCAGCCTTCATCTTCGCCTTGCTGGCTTTTGCTGCTGGCTTCATCGTGCGGCCTTTTGGCGCGCTGGTGTTTGGCCGTTTGGGGGACATGATTGGCCGCAAATACACTTTCTTGATCACCATTGTGATCATGGGCCTGTCGACCTTCATCGTCGGTTTGCTGCCCAGCTACGCCAGCATCGGCGTAGCCGCTCCGGTCATCCTGATTGGCCTGCGCATGCTGCAAGGTCTGGCCTTGGGTGGTGAGTACGGCGGCGCAGCGGTGTATGTGGCTGAGCATGCGCCGCACGGCAAGCGCGGCGCTTACACCTCATGGATTCAGACAACCGCCACGCTGGGTCTGTTTTTGTCGCTGATGGTGATTCTCGGCACCCGTACCTTGATCGGTGAGGCTGCTTTCGCAGACTGGGGCTGGCGCGTTCCGTTCGTTGGATCGATTTTGCTGTTGGGCGTGTCTGTCTACATCCGCTTGTCGATGGAAGAGTCGCCTGCATTTGCCAAAATGAAGGCTGAGGGCAAAACCTCCAAGGCACCGTTGTCCGAGTCTTTCGGTCAGTGGAAAAACCTGAAGATCGTTATTTTGGCCTTGATCGGCTTGACGGCCGGTCAAGCTGTGGTCTGGTATTCGGGCCAGTTCTACGCTTTGTTTTTCCTGACGCAAGCTCTCAAGGTTGACGGCGCTACCGCCAACATCTTGGTGGCCGTGTCGCTGTTGATCGGCACGCCGTTCTTCATCGTCTTCGGTGCGCTGTCTGACAAGATTGGCCGCAAGCCGATCATCATGGCCGGTTGCTTCTTGGCGGCTGTCACTTACTTCCCGGTGTTCACCGCGCTGACCAAGGCCGCCAACCCAGACCTGGCCGCTGCCCAAGCGGCCAACAAGGTGTTCGTTTCGGCTGATCCGGCTGAGTGCTCGTTTCAGTTCAATCCAACTGGCACCGTCAAGTTCACCAGTTCGTGCGACATTGCCAAGCAAGTCCTGGCTGGCGCTTCGGTGAGCTACGACAACGTGGTGGTGGCTGCGGGCACGCCGGCCAGCATCAAAATTGGTGAAACGGTGATCACGGGCTACAGCTCCAAAGGCCTGCCCGCTGCCGAAGCCAAGTCGAAGGGCGATGAGTTCAAGAAGTCCGTCGCCGATGCGCTCAAAGCTGCTGGCTACCCGGCCAAAGCGGACCCCGCCAAGATTGACAAGCTCATGGTGGTGTTGATCTTGACCTACTTGGTGCTGCTGGTCACCATGGTGTACGGCCCGATCGCTGCCATGCTGGTGGAGATGTTTCCAACGCGCATTCGCTACACCTCAATGAGCTTGCCTTACCATATCGGTAACGGTTGGTTTGGCGGCTTGTTGCCAACCACTGCCTTCGCTATCGTGGCGCAAACCGGCAACATGTACAACGGCTTGTGGTACCCGATCATCATCGCCGGCGCGACCGTTGTGATTGGTACTTTGTTCATCAAGGAAACCAAAGACGTTGACATCTACGCTGACGATTGAGCTTAGGCTAAATCAACAGCAGGCCCTCGTCTTTTGACGGGGGCTTTTTTTATTCAAAAGGAAAGAAATCATGTGGAAAATTGCATTGGCTTTTGTGGCTTTCGCAGCGTTGGCGATCTTCATTTTGAGCAAGGGTGGCGACATCGACATGGGCGGTGAAAAGCACGGTGCTGAGGCGGTGCATTCCGAGCCCGCCCAACCGGCCGCATCGGCTGCCAAATAAATCGCTAAAAAAACAGCTTGACCGGGCCTCGGGCTCTGACCCGCAGGCTTGCATCGGCCTGAGTCCCTGGTATTCACTGGTATGGCTGTCACGAAGCTGCCAGCTGAGACAATCGCCTTCACTCATTCATTGAGTAAAAGTAAACCCAAGATGCTCCTTTTTATCGTTATTTTAAAAAGCTTGATCGAGCTGTCCCTGATGTTTCTCATCGGCCGCTTTCTATTGGGTTTGCTTGCCGGCGCCAAGCGCCAGACCAATATTTTTTGGCAATTGCTCGATGTTGCGTCTAAGCCGTCGCTTTGGCTGACGCGCCGGGTCAGCCCCAAGCTGATTCTTGACCAGCACATTCCGTTGGCTGCAGGCAGTTGGCTGCTCATCGCTTGGGTGCTGCTGGTCATGGCCAAAATTGACCTCTGTCTTCAGCTCGGTGCTGCAGCATGTCAATGAATTTCAACACCCCGCCAGCAACCGCGCCCAGCATCGGGCGATGGGCCCTTTTCGCCCTGCATTGGCGCGCCAAAATTTTCTTGTTTCTTGGCATGCAGACTTCGGCCAAGCAGGTTTTTCAAGAGGTATTGCAGTGTGTGCCCAAAGACTTGCTGGCCTTGAACAGTCTGGGGTTCAGCGCCATGCACGAGGGCAACTTTATCCTGGCGCTGACTTATTTTGACCAAGTCGCAGACCTCTCAGTCGAGTCGTCAAACGCCCATTTCAACCAAGCTTTTGTCTGCGAAGAACTCGGCCGCCTTGACAACGCTGAACGTGGCTTTCGGGCTGCCATCGCGATCGAAGAAAAGATGGACCGGGCCTGGTATGGCCTCGGTCTGGTGCTGGTCCGGCAAGGGCGGCTTGAAGACGCCGTCGTCGCCCTCAAGCGCAACACCCAACTTCAACCCATGAGTCCTTTTGGCTGGTACCAGCTGGCTCGGGTGCATATGGACCTGAAACAAGCCAACGACGCCCTGCTGGTGATCCGTCACTTGCAGGGCTTTGAGCCCAAGGTGGCGGCGCAACTCGAGCGAGAGACTGGCCTAAAGATCGGGCATGTGAGCGGAGGTTTTAAAAACTGAAACAAGGGGGCAAGCGATGCAACTGACAGCAAGGCACCATGACTATTGGCGCAAAAATCTGTGAATCACTGCCTTTTATTGGGCATCTGGTTTTTTGTATCGTCTGTGCTGGTCTGTTTGGCGTGCCTCTCGACTTCGCGGTGATCATCATCGTCTCGCTGCTGACCAAGGCGCCAGGCCGGGAAATCCAAGAACTGGTGAAGCATATGCGTTACCCAAGCTTGGACGGTACAAGGTCTGGTGCCAGCCCTGCCCACTGACGACTGAACAGCCTTGGTCAAAACCCCCGTCATCTGAGGTGGTGGGGGTTTTTTTAATTCAGGGAAATGACCATTCGGCGGCCGGCAGCGCGGGCCGTGCCTAGAATGTTTGCCTCACCAGCAAAGATCGCTACTTCATGTCCCAAGGCATCATCCGGATTCGTGGCGCACGCCAGCACAACCTCAAAAACATCGACTTGGACATTCGAACCGGCGAGTTGACGGTGGTCACCGGCCCCAGCGGTTCGGGCAAGTCGTCCTTGGTATTTGACACGCTGTTTGCCGAAGGCCAGCGCCGTTACGTCGAAACCTTCTCCGCTTACGCGCGGCAGTTTTTAGACCGCATGGACAAGCCGGCGGTTGACAAAGTGGAAGGCGTGCCGCCGGCCATCGCGATTGACCAGACCAATCCGGTCCGCAGCTCGCGCTCGACAGTCGGCACCATGACCGAGCTGAATGACCACCTGAAGCTGCTCTACGCCCGCGCCACACAGCTCTTTGACCAGCAAACCGCGCAGCCGGTGCGGCACGACACGCCGGAGTCGATTTATGCCGAGCTGATGGCCCGCACCCAAGAGGCGGACCCGCGCGTGGTGATGACCTTCCCGGTCGAGCTGCCCGCCAACACCAGCGCTGAAGAAGTTGAGCAGTGGTTGTCTGCCAGCGGTTTCACCCGCGTTCATGCCGAGCGCGAGATGGCGACGCTGGCGGGCGTTCGCAAAATTCTGGACGTGGTGGCTGACCGTTTCCGGCTGCACAGCACAGAAAAAGTCCGCGTCATCGAAGCCATTGAACTGGCGCTCAAGCGTGGTGGGCGTTTGAATGTGTATCTGATGGATGCAGAGCCAGCCCCCTCGGGGGGCAGCGAAGTACGCGAAGCGACGAGCGTGGGGGCCATGTCCTCGGAGGTCATGTTCAGGTTTTCGAGTGGCCTGCATTGCCCGGCCAGTGACCTGCGCTACGCAGACCCAACACCCTCGCTGTTCTCCTTCAACTCCGCCATGGGCGCTTGCGACACCTGCCGGGGTTTCGGCCGGGTCATCGGCGTTGATTACGGGCTGGTGATTCCGAACGACAAGCTGACCCTGCGCTCTGGCGCCATCAAGGTGATGCAGACGCCGGCCTGGAAAGAAGCCCAGGACGACTTGCTGCGCCACGCTGAAGCGGCGGGCATTCCGCGCGACACGCCTTGGTACAAACTCACGCCGGACCAAAAAGAGTGGGTCATCAACGGCTCGCCCAGCTGGAACGGTCAGTGGAACCAACACTGGTTCGGCATCAAACGCTTTTTTGAATACCTTGAAAGCAAGGCTTACAAAATGCACATCCGCGTGCTGCTGTCGAAGTACCGCAGCTACACGCCCTGCGAAAGTTGCGGTGGCGCGCGCTTGAAGACCGAGGCCTTGCTCTGGCGCTTGGGCTCCAAAGTGGCTGCCGACGCCGTGCTGCCTGCTGCATCGCGCTTCATGCCGGTCGGCACCGGATGGACGCGGGCGCAACTGGAAGCCATGCCGGGGCTGTCGCTGCATGACTTGATGCACTTGCCAATTGACAAATTACGCGACTTTTTCACGCAGATTGGCCCGACCACGCTGGCCGACGAATCGGATCGACAAGCGCTGAAATTGTTGTTTGAAGAAATCCACCAGCGCCTGAAATATTTGTGCGACGTCGGCATCGGTTACCTGACGCTGGACCGGCAAAGCCGCACGCTGTCGGGCGGCGAGGTGCAGCGCATCAACCTGACCACCGCCTTGGGCACCTCCTTGGTGAACACGCTGTTTGTGCTTGACGAGCCGTCGATCGGCTTGCACCCGCGCGACATGCACCGCATCACGCAAGCCATGCACCGCCTGCGCGATGCCGGCAACACGCTGGTCGTGGTCGAGCACGACCCGGCGGTGATGTTGGCCGCTGACCGCATGATCGACATGGGGCCGGGGCCGGGTGAAAAGGGCGGTCAAATTGTCTTTGACGGCACACCCGAAGACCTGCGCCATGCCGACACCTTGACCGGTGATTACCTCGGTTCGCGCAAGCGGGTTGGCATGGGTTTTAAACGAGCCGTCACAGACAACACGCCTCGCCTGATTCTGGAAGGCGCACGCGACCACAACCTGAAAAATATCAGCGTCGATTTCCCGTTGCAGCGGCTGGTGGTGGTCACCGGCGTCAGCGGCTCGGGCAAGTCGACTTTGATGCAAGATATTTTGGCACCGGCCTTGCTGCGTCAGTTCGGCAAAGCCACCGAAACACCGGGCGAGCACGACCGGTTGATGGGCGCCGATCATTTGAGCGATGTGGTCTTCGTGGACCAGTCGCCGATTGGCAAAACCGCGCGGTCTAATCCGGCCAGCTATGTCGGTGCCTGGGACGCTGTGCGCGAGTTGTTCGCGGTGTCGCCGTTGAGCCGTGAGCGCAGTTACACCGCTTCTAAATTCAGCTTCAACAGTGGCGATGGCCGTTGCCCGACCTGCGGCGGTTCGGGCTTTGAGCACGTTGAAATGCAGTTTTTGAGCGACGTTTATTTGCGCTGCCCGGACTGCGACGGCCAACGCTACCGTCCCGAAATTCTGGAAGTGACGATTGAGCGGCGTTACCCCGATGGCCGCGTCGCGGTGATGAACGTGGCCGATGTGCTGGAGCTGACGGTGAGCGAGGCCAGCCAACTGTTTGCCTATGACCGCGAAGTGATTCGCGCGCTGCAGCCGATCGTCGATGTGGGGCTGGAGTACGTCAAGCTGGGTCAGCCGGTGCCGACCTTGTCAGGCGGCGAGGCGCAGCGCTTAAAACTCGCCGGCTTTTTGGCGGGCAACAGTTCAAAAAGCGCCAAAGCCAAACCGACCATCGCCAGTCTCAGCCGTCAACCGCTGGCGCTGCGCGCACACCGTGGCACACTCTTTTTGCTGGACGAGCCGACCACCGGCCTGCACTTTGACGACATCGCCAAGCTCATGCGCGCCTTGCGAAAACTCATTGAAGCCGGCCATTCGCTGATCGTCATCGAGCACAACCTCGACGTCATTCGGTCCGCCGATTGGTTGATCGACTTGGGCCCCGAGGGCGGTGAAGCCGGCGGCTGGTTGGTCGCCGAAGGCACGCCCGAAGCCGTGCGCGAACACCCGACCTCCCACACCGCCAAGGCCTTGCGCGAGTACGAAGAGGCCATGGGCAGCGTGCATGCGGTTGAAGAGTCCAAGCCCAAAGCTTGGGTCACGCGGCCGGCGGCGTCCAACATGATTCAGATCGTCAATGCCCGAGAGAACAACCTGAAAAGCTTGTCCGTCGATATTCCGCGCGGCAAGTTCAACGTGGTGACGGGTGTCTCCGGTTCGGGCAAGTCCACGCTGGCCTTTGACATCTTGTTCAACGAAGGACAGCGGCGTTATCTGGAGTCGCTCAACGCCTATGCGCGCAGTATTGTTCAGCCGGCCGGCCGGCCTGAAGTCGATGCCGTTTACGGCATTCCGCCGACGGTGGCGATTGAGCAGCGCTTGTCGCGCGGCGGCCGCAAGTCGACGGTCGGCACGACGACCGAAGTCTGGCATTTCTTGCGCTTGCTGTACGTCAAGCTCGGCATCCAGCATTGCACGCATGACGGTGCGGCGGTGATGCCGCAAAGCGCCGAAAGCATTGCTGCGCAGTTGATCAAAAACTTTCGTGGGCAGCACATCGGTTTGCTGGCGCCGCTGGTCATCAACCGCAAGGGCGTCTACACCGAACTCGCCGATTGGGCCCGGCCACGCGGCTACTCGCACCTGCGGGTGGACGGCGAGTTTTTGCCGACCACCGGCTTTCCGCGCATCGACCGTTTCAAAGAACACACCGTCGAATTGCCGGTGGCTGATTTGCTGGTCAACCCGGCCAACGAAGCCGCTTTGCGACAAGCCCTGAAGACCGCGCTAGAACACGGCAAGGGCGTGGTCCATGTGCTGGCGCCGCTAGAGGGTTTGGCGGCCGCCATGGCCGAGGGTTTGCCGACTGGCGGCATTGGCCGGCTGGAAGTGTTTTCGACCAAGCGCGCCTGCCCGGTGTGCGCGACGTCTTACCCCGAACTGGACCCGCGCCTGTTCAGCTACAACAGCAAGCACGGTTGGTGTCCTGATTGCGTCGGCACCGGCGTCGCCCTGACGCGTGAGCAGCGCAAGGTGTTTGACGATTCGGTGCGCGATGAAGACCACAAAGACAAAGGGCGCGAGCAAAGTTTTGCCGAGCCAGAAGTCGATGATGTGCTCGACACCGCCTGCGCGTCCTGTCACGGCACGCGCTTGAACAGCCAGGCGCGGGCCGTGCGCATGGGCCAGTTCAGCGCGCTCATCGCGGCTGAAAAAACGCAGAGTTGGGCCATCACTGACATTGCGAGCCTGAGCGTCACTGATGTGCGTGGGTGGCTTGAGCAGTTGACGCTCTCCGGTCGCGATGCCGAAATCGCCCGCGACTTGGTGCCTGAAATCAAAAGCAGATTGGAGTTTTTGCAAGACGTGGGGCTTGGCTACCTGACGCTCGACCGGGGTGCGCCCACGCTCTCTGGCGGCGAAGCGCAGCGCATTAGGCTGGCGGCGCAGCTGGGCTCAAACTTGCAGGGCGTTTGCTACGTGCTGGACGAGCCGACCATCGGTTTGCATCCGCGCGACAACCAGATTTTGCTGCGTGCGCTCGGCAAGCTCAGCGAACGCGGCAACACGCTGGTGGTGGTCGAACATGACGAAGACACCATTCGCCGCGCCGACCACATCATCGACATCGGCCCCGGCGCGGGCTCGCGCGGTGGCCGCGTGGTGGCGCAAGGCAGCGTGGCCGACGTCTCGGCTGCGCCCGAATCGCTCACCGGCCGGTATCTGCTGAACGCCATCCAACACCCGTTGCAAGCGCGCCGTGAAACAGCGCCGCACCGCCCCGGCGAGGAGGACGTGGCTGATGCCGCAATGGTCCTTGTCGTTAGCAAAAAACCAACGGCCAAAGCCAAGGCTGAAGCCTTGAAGCTCAAAGCCGCGCAGGCCAGCGTCGAGGCGAATGCCGATAGGGCCAGCGAGGCCTTGGCCCCAGTCGCCGTCAACCCGATTACCAAATGGATCACGGTCAGCGGCGCACGTTTGCACAACCTGCAAGACGTCTCAGTGGCTGTTCCGCTGAACCGTTTGGTCGCTGTCACTGGCGTTTCAGGTTCGGGCAAGTCGACACTCGCGCGTGACGTGCTGCTGGCCAATGTGCAGGCGGCAGTTCAGCAGCGCAGCACCAAGGCCGGCCGCGACGCTGACGACGCCGGCAAGCATCCGGCGTGGATCGGTTGCGCCAGCATCCTTGGTTACCGCGGGGTGGACCGCGTGCTGGAAGTCGACCAGACGCCGATTGGCAAAACGCCGCGCAGCTGCCCGGCCACGTACATCGGCTTTTGGGATGTCATCCGCAAGCTTTTTGCAGACACGCTGGAAGCGCGTGCGCGGGGTTACGCGGCCAACCGCTTTTCTTTCAACACAGGCGAAGGCCGCTGCCCGACCTGCGAAGGCGCAGGCGTGCGGACCATCGGCATGAGCTTTTTGCCGGACGTCAAAGTGCTCTGCGAAACCTGCCACGGTGCGCGCTTCAACCCGGAGACACTGGCGGTCACTTGGCGCGGTAAAAGCATTGGCGAAGTGCTGCGCATGGAGATCGACGAGGCGGTGGCTTTCTTTGCGTCGATGCCGAACATCGCGCACCCGTTGCAGCTGCTCAAGGACGTCGGCCTCGGCTACCTCACGCTCGGCCAACCGTCACCGACGCTGTCGGGTGGCGAAGCCCAACGGCTCAAGCTGGTGACCGAACTCAGCAAGGTGCGCGACGATATCACCCGGCGCGGGCAAAAAGCACCGCACACGCTTTACGTGCTGGACGAGCCGACGGTGGGTTTGCACATGGCCGACGTTGAAAAACTCATCCACGTGCTGCACCGGCTGGTCAACGGCGGCCACAGCGTGGTGGTGATCGAGCATGACTTGGATGTGATTGCCGAAGCCGACTGGGTGATCGACCTGGGTCCCGACGGCGGCAACGCGGGTGGTCGCGTGGTCGCGTCAGCGCCGCCGGAAGACGTGGTGCAGCTCGGCACGCCGACGGGTCTGGCTTTGAAGCCGGTGCTGGCGCGCTCAGCGGTTGCAGTGACGAAGATGCCGTCACTGCAAGCAGAACTTCCGTCACTGCGAGGCTAGGCCGCGGCAGTCCATGAGCCCGAATCCGCAGTCATGGATTGCCGCGCTGCGCTCGCAACGACGAACGGGCTTGGGTTGTCGCACGCGGCACGAAAAACCGCATGTTCATGGAAAGTGCTTAATCCGGCGTGCACAAGCGCGCATCGGCGTCGCCGCGTTGCCAGCAGGGGCTGGCCGTGTGGCGCTGGCGCTGCGGAATGCCTTCCATGTTGATCTGCACAGTGACGGTGTCAAAGTGGCTCACGCCCTGTGCGTCCAGCTGCAGACGCAGCACCCAGCCGCGTCTTTGTGCCGCGTTGTCGGTTTCCTTCATCACGAAATTGCCGACGCTGTAGATGATGGGTTTGCCCTTGTACTGGGCTGTTTCCTGGGTGACGTGCGGGTGCCCGCCAATCACTGCGTCGGCGCCGGCGTCAATCATCAGCCGGGCCAGCTGGCGCTGACGGGCGTTCGAAGTCGGCTCGTTTTCCCAGCCCCAGTGCATCACGGGAATCACCAAATGAGCACCATGCACAGCGCGTGCTTTGCGGATGTCGTCCACCACTTGCTCGTCTTCGCTCCAAGCAATGCCGGGCGCGTTGTAGTCGGCCTCAAAACTGCGCGGCATGAACTCGCTGTAACTGAGCAACGCAATGCGCAAGCCCTTGCGCTCGACGATCAGCGGGTCGTGCGCCTGCGACAAGTTGTGGCCACCGCCGAACTGCGCCAAATCGGTCTCTTTGAGCAGGCCGAGCATTTGCGCAAAAGCCTCGCGACCGTAATCGCCGGAGTGGTTGTTGGCCAGCGCGACCGCGTCAAAGTGCCGCTTGAGCACCGGCAGCGTGCGCGGGTGCGCTCGAAAGGTGAAGTTCTTGTTGCCGGCGGAACCGGTGGTGGCGACCACGCACTCCAGATTGCCGATGCGAATGTCGGCGCCAGCAAAGACATCTGCCATGCCTGAAAACGGATCTTCTCCGCGCGCGATCATGGCGCCGGCCGTGTCGTCGAGCACGATGTCGCCAGCGAACACGAGGCTGACTTGTTCAGGCACTTGAGCGCTGAAAGTCAGCGGGCACCAAGCGATGAAGAGGACCAGAAACAAGCCATTGAACCTGCGGCAAAAACCACTCCTCATGGCTGAACCCCTTCCAGCGTGCAGCTGTAGATCAGCTCGCGCTCAGCTGTGCCGGCATACAGCCGCTGCTCGCCGGTGAGCGGGTAGGGCGTGGCCGAGGCGTTGAAGGGCGGCAGGTATTTGAGCTGCTGAATCAGCGCGGGCTGGCTGCCCGCATCAGCATCTACATTGAAATAGGCGTAGAGCACGATGCGGTCAAGCTGCGCAGCGTTCCCGACCATCACCGCCTTGAAGCGAAAACGTCCACCGATGTCGACAGACGGCACCGGATACGGGTCGGTCACCGGCGAGGCTTCAATTGACTGGCTGGCACCGGCATAACTGAGTTCGCAGCGCAACAGCGGGGCTGCCAGCACGCTGTGGGATGCGCTAAGGCTGGCCAATCCAAGCAGTCCAAACAGTCCGGCTAGTACGAGGGTCTTGATGCGTGGGTTGTTCATGGCGGGTATTTTGCCGGCAAAGCCAAGGGCGACAGACTGGCTCAGCGCACCGCCAAAATTGCGCTGGTCATTTCCGCGAATCCAGCGCCGCGTTCACCCGCTGTGATGTAGCGCGGTTTGTGCGTGAGCTGCGCCTCAAAGCGCCGGATATTGGCGACGCCAACCGAATGCGCAAAAGCCTCAAACATCAGCTGGTCGTTGGTCGAGTCGCCGACGTAAGCCCAGCGGTTAATTTCCGCCTTCAAGTCGCGGCCAAAGAGTTCGCGCACGATCCAGCGCGCACCGTCCCATTTGTTGTGCGCGCCAAACCAGCCGTTGATGTGGATGGAGCTGACCGTCGCATTCATGCCTTCGCTTTGCAGGATCTGTACCACCTGCGCAATGCGTTCTGGCGGTAATTGCGTGAATTCGCTGTGGTCGATGGCGATATCGGTTTCACGCCCGGCGCTGTCTTGCGCTAGGGTTGCGCCGGGCACTTCGCGCAGTACCCGGGCGGCCACGTTTTGCATGCGCGCGAAGTTGGCGCGGCGCGTTGCCTCGTCTTGTTGATAAAGCTTGGACAGAAGAGGTGAGTCTGAGCTGGCCGGCGTGTTTGACGCAGCGCGCAAGGCCAGCGCCCCGTTTTCCGCCACGATCGCATCCACCGGCCAGGCGGCTGCAAACGGCTCGCTCCAACCCACCGGCCGACCCGTGATCGGAATGACGTGCAAGCCAGCGGCTGTCAGATCGGCCAAGGCTTGCAGCGCATCAGGGGTGATGGCGCCGTCGGTCGTCAGTGTGTCGTCGATGTCGGTGAAGACACCGATGAGGGCACGTCGGTCGGCGAGGCGCCATTGGCTCAGCGGCAGCATGGCGCCAGCGTCAGTTGGTCAGCGCTGCAGGGCGCGGATGTCTTGCTGCACATCCAGCGCCCACAAGGTTTGCAAGAGCTGGCGGGCAGGTGCGTCACCAATGACGGGGCTGGAGAGTTCCATGAATTTTTCATTCAGATCAGTGTCGCTCAAAGGTTCTTCCGGGTCGCCTTTGCGGGTGGGTTGCAGGTGTTCACCGCTGCGACCGTCACGGGTTTGAATGTGGATGTGCGCGGCGCGTTTACCCGGGAACAGAGCGTCGAGCGCTGGGTCAACACACAACTCAATGCGCTCCATCAATTGACGAATGGCCGGGTCGGCCAGTCGGCCAGCGTCAAATGCTGACAAGCGCACGCTGCCATGCAGCAGCGCTGTCGCCACCACGTAGGGCAGGCTGAAGCGGGCTTCAGCGGGTGTTTGTGGGTTGCGGTTGCCGGCCACTTCAAGGGCTGGCCGGTAGGTGCTGATGCGGATGGACTCAATGTCGTCAGCACGTATACCGAGTTGCCGTTGCAGCGCCAGCGCACCGTCGATGGGGGCAAAGGTGTGGCCGCAGCAAGCGTGGTTCTTGAAGGTCATGCGCGTCACATGAAAATCGCGCCCGAGCGTGGCGACCGCTGCCTGCCAGTCAGGCCCGTTGCTCATGGCACGACCCAAGCCGGCGTCGCCCTCCAGAATATCCAGCGAACCGGTGACGCCAGCGCGCGCCATCTGCGCCGCCAGCACGCCGGCTTCAGCCGCGCGTCCGGCGTGCAAAGGTTTCGACATCGAGTCCATGCGAAATGCTTGCTGCAAGCCAGCGGCAAAAGTGCCGACGGTGGCCAAGGCATGCGCGTAAGGCGTGCTGTCGAGTTCGTACAAAGAGGCCGCTGCGGCGGCTGCACCAAAGCTGCCGACCGTGCCGGTGTTGTGCCAATATTTGTAATGCGCGCGGCCCAGTGCGGCGCCGATGCGGGTCGAGATTTCGTAACCGGCGACCACGGCTTTGAGCACTTGCAAGCCATTGGCTTGCTGCTCTTGGCCGACGGCCCAAGCGGCGGCGATGGTGGGTGCGCCGGGGTGGTAAATCGCTTCGCGGTAAATGTCATCGACTTCGACCGTGTGCGCTGCCGTGCCATTGATCAGGGCGGCGGTGCGCGTGCCCGCTGCGCGCCCGAGAGCGAGCCTCGCGCTGCCGCGGTCCAGATCGTCTGCCAACGCCTGCTCAAGTCGGGTGGCCGGTTCCACCACGGCGCCGGGCAGCCAAGCGGCGTACCAGTCGATCACCGCCCGTTTGGCGTGGTGAAGAACTTCGGGTGCCAGCGGCTGCCGGTTCATGTCGCAGGCAAATGCCGCAAAAGTTTGGGTCGTGGTGGTCATGCGTCGTGCCGTCAAAAAGAGGTCATTTTTAAAAGTTCATTTTTGCTTCTCAACCCCGTCATTGGCAATGCGCATTTGTGGACTTGCCATGCGTTTTCTGTTGGCTTGGGGCTGGGTTTGATCTCAAGGCATAACCATACCTCATAGCTACAGGCGCAATCTGAAGCTCTCAATGCGTCGTCGCTGCCCAAAAATCAGGCCATCGTATTTTGTGGCGCAAGCCATCTTGGAGAACCTATGGATTTCAATCTGAGCGAAGAGCACACCAGCTTTGCGGATTCAGTGCGTCGTTTTGCACAATCAAAACTGGCCGACGGCGCTTTGCAGCGCGCGCATGCCAATGTTTACCCGGTCGATGTGGCGCGTCAGTTGGCGGCGCAAGGTTTATTGGGCATTGCTTTTTCTGAGGAAGATGGCGGGCAGGGTGGCTCGCTGATGCACGCTGTGCTGGCGATTCAGGAAGTCGCCTTGGTCTGCCCCAAGAGCGCAGACATTGTGCAAGCGGGCAACTTTGGACCTATCAGAACCTTTGTCGAATACGCTAGTCCAGCGCAAAAAGCGCGCTGGTTGCCCGGCTTGCTGAGCGGGGAGCAGCTGATCTCGCTCGGCATGAGCGAGCCTGATGCCGGTTCTGCAGTGACCGAGTTGCAAACTAGCGCCCGCCGCGATGGTGACGATTACGTCATCAACGGCAGCAAGGTGTTTTCAACGCACAGCCCGGACGCGTCCTTGTTTCTGATTTATGTGCGCTTCGGTCCCGGCACGCAGGGCATTGGCTCTGTGTTGATCGAGCGCGGTACGCCCGGCTTCAGCATTGGCGAGCCGTCTGCTTTCATGAGTGGTGAGCACTGGTGTCCGTTGTTTTTTGAGGAATGTCGGATTCCGGCTTCGCAGGTTTTACTCGGCGAGGGCGGCTTTAAAAAACAAATTTCAGGCTTCAACGTAGAGCGCTTGGGCAATGCCTCGCGTTCGCTGGCGCTGGGTCGGCATTGCTTCAACATCGCCCGCGAACACGTGCTGATCCGCAAGCAGTTCAACCGTCCTTTGTGCGAGTTCCAGGGGATTCAATGGAAGTTTGCTGAGATGACGATGAAGCTGGAATCTGCGCAGCTCTTGTTGTACAAAGCGGCCATGGAAGGCGAGCACGGCCTGCCGAGTGCGCACAGCACCGCGATGGCCAAGTTGGCCTGCAATCAAGCCGGTTGGGACGTCGCCAACGAAGCCTTGCAGGCGATGGGCGGCACTGGCTACAGCAGTGAAGCCATCGTGGAGTATTGCCTCAGGCGCATTCGCGGCTGGATGATTGCAGGAGGCTCGATCGAGATGCTGAAAAACCGGATTGCGGAAGGCGTTTTTGAGCGCAGTTTCTCGCAACGACCGGCGCGCTCGGATTGAGTTAAAGATTTAAAAACGTAAAGAAGACAAGTATGAAAAAAATCTCGGCCTTAGTGGCCTCACTGTGCCTCGGTTTTGGCGGCATGAGCACGCTGGCGCAAGCCCAGGGCAGCGCCACCGGCTATCCTTCGGGACCGATCAAAATTGTTGTTGGTTTCTCCGCCGGCGGTCCGACTGACCTGGCCGCCCGGATGGTCGCAGCCAAGTTGCAGGTGGCCTTTGGGCAACCCGTGCTGGTCGAAAACCGGCCTGGTGCGGGCTCCAATCTGGCGTCTGAAATTGTGGCGCGGGCGGCACCCGATGGGCTGACGCTGTTGATGGCTGCTGCTCCGCTGAGCATCAACGGTTATCTCTACAAGGACTTGAAGTTCGATGCCTTGCGCAGCTTTGAGCCGATCAGCCAGGTGATGTCGGCGCCGAGTATTTTGGCTGTTCCCCCGAATTCCGCCAAGACCTTGGCCGAGTTGATGGCGATGGCGCGCAAGGAGCCCGGCAAGCTGAGTTTTTCGTCGTCTGGACCAGGGGGTTCGCAGCATCTGGCGGGTGAGTTGTTGCAGCAAAAAGCTGGGGTGAAGCTCATCCACATCCCTTACAAAGGTGCAGCGCCTGCGCTGAATGACCTGATGGGTGGCCAAGTGTCGATGGGTTTCATGACCTCTTTGTCGGCCGTGCCTTATTTCAAGGATGGTCGCTTGCGCGCCTTGGCCGTGGCCTCGACCAAGCGCTTGCCGCAATTGCCTGACGTGCCGACCATGGCAGAAGCAGGCTTGCCGGGTGTCGAGATTGACTCTTGGAGCGGCTTGCTGGCGCCGGCCAAAACGCCGCCCGAGATCGTCGACAAGCTGCAACGCGAAATCGCCAAAGCTCTGGCCGCGCCAGAGGTCAACGACAGACTGGTGGCCCAGGGTGCCGTGGTGGTGGGCAGCACGCCAGCAGAGTTTCGTGCGTATTTAGTCCGCGAAAGCAGTAGCTATGGCGCTTTGATCAAGACCCTCAATCTCAGCCTGAATTGAGTGTCGGCGCCGGTCAATCGGCCAGCGGCGGCAGGCTGGCCACGGTTTTGAGCAGCCAGTCTCTGAAGGCATTGATCTTGGGGCTTTCACGCTGATGCAGCGGACGCAGCAAATAGTAAGCGCGTTCGCTGCGCAGCGGGCCCCAGAGGCTGCCCGCAAAAGGCCGCACCAGCAGGCCACTTTCAAGCTCGGATGTCAGCAGCCGGGGTTGGCCCATGGCCATGCCCAAGCCGTCGACGGCGGCTTGCAAGGTCAACACCGAGCTGTTGAAGCTCATGCGCGCGCTCAGTGTCGTCATGTCGGTGAGCTCGTTCAGTGCCAGCCATTGCGCCCAATCATTGCGCCGGTAATGGGCTTCCAGCAAGCGTTGACGCAGCAATGATTCGGGGTGCTGCCTCTGGGGTGCATGCTGCGCCAAGAAGCGCGGTGAGCAGACCGGCTCAATCTGGTCTGAAAAAAGAAAATCGACCTGCGCATTCGGCCAATGACCGTCGCCAAACTGAATCGCCAGATCAACCGGGTCGCGGTCGAAATCGACATCTGGCACGCCCGTGCTGATGCGCACTTCCACGCCCGGCCCGTCGGCCTGAAAGTCGGGCAAGCGCGGGATCAGCCATTTGGCCGCGAAGGTGGTGTAAGTGCGCAGCCGCAGCGCGCCCTGGCTGGTGTCCTGCAGCAGTTCTTCGGTGGCGGCCTGAATAGCGGCAAAGGCCGGCATCACTTGCGCGGCATAGGCCCGGCCGACGCGTGTCAGGCTGACGCCATGGCGTTCGCGCCGTAGCAATTCAACCCCGAGGTAGGCTTCCAGTACGGCGATTTGCCGACTCACGGCCGACTGAGTGACGTGCAGTTCATGCGCGGCACCCGTCAGGTTTTCGGTGCGGGCCACGGTCTCAAAGACACGCAGCGGGTTGAGTGGGGGAGTGCGGCGCAAAGCGGGAGGATGAGAAGTTGTCCGCGTTACAAAACGCGGGGCTGGCGACACGCCAGAAAGTACTTTTTATTATGCCTGCTGGCTTGATCCGAAGCCCAGTGAATACCCTTCTGCCTCGAGAATCAAGGTCCTTGCAGCACCCCAGATCGACACCATGATTTTTTCGGCAACCACCGGCTCGGCGCTCGCGCAAGCTTTGCTCAGCCCCCGCAGCATCGCCTTGGTCGGAGCGTCAGATGACGCCTCTAAAACCGCTGGCCGGCCTTTGCAGTTCTTGCGTCAGGCGGGTTTTGCCGGCGCGATCTACCCCGTCAATCCCCGTCGTGCGCTCGTGCAGGGAGAAAAAGCCTGGGCCGCGTTGGCCGACTTGCCCGAGGTGCCGGATCATGTGTTTGTCTTGACTGGCACTGACTCAGTCGTCGACACGGTGGCTGAATGCGGTCGTTTGGGCGTGAAAGTGGTGACGGTGCTGGCCAGCGGATTTTCAGAATCTGGCAGCGCGGGTGCGGCTCGCGAAGATGCCTTGCGGGCCATCGTGCGCGAGACCGGTGTGCGTTTGGTGGGGCCCAGCAGCTTGGGCGTCATCAACCCGCGAGCGCGCTTGTTGCTCACGGCCAATGCCGCTTTTGCCGAACCTGACATTCCAGAAGGGCGCGTCTTCGTCGCCTCGCACAGTGGCAGCATGATCGGCGCACTGGTCTCGCGCGGTCGGGCGCGAGGGGTCGGCTTTGCCGGGCTGGTGTCGGTCGGCAACGAAGTTGATTTGAGCATCGGTGAGATTTGCGCGGCAACGCTGGACGACCCGGGCATCGACAGCTACGTGCTGTTTCTTGAAAGCCTGCATCATGGCGCTGCTTTGCGTTCTTTTGCGCGCGAAGCAGCACGGCGCGGCAAACCCGTGATGGCTTATAAATTAGGCCGTTCAGCGGCGGCGGCTGAAATGGTCGTGACCCACACCGGCGCGCTGGCGGGTGAGGACGATGTGGCCGAGGCTTTTCTGCGCGACTGCGGTATGGCCCGCATAGGCATCCTCGATGCCTTGCTGGAAAGCCGTCCGCTGGCCTTGCGCTTGCCTTTGCGTGGGCCGCAGGCGGCGCGGCCGCGGGTTGGGATTGTCACGACCACGGGTGGCGGTGCGGCGATGGTGGTTGACCAACTCGGTATTCGGGGGCTCGACGCCGAGCCGGCATCAGCCGCGACTTTGGCCCAACTGGCCGCCGTCGGCATTCAGGTGAGTCCCGGCCGAATCGTCGACCTGACCTTGGCAGGTGCGCGTTACGACGTGATGAAGGGCGCGCTGGACATTTTGTTGCAGGCGCCCGAGTTTGATCTGGTGGTGGCCGTGGTCGGCTCTTCGGCCCGGCTGCAGCCCGAGCTGGCCGTCAAGCCGATCATCGACAGCGCCGGCAGTGCCAAACCGCTGGTTGCGATGTTGGTGCCCGAGGCGCCCCAAGCCATTGCGCAACTGACCGCTGCCGGTGTGCCGTGTTTCCGGTCTCCCGAATCCTGCGCGGATGTGATCACAGCCCTGTTCAACCGGCACTCACCGCTCGATTTGCTCGAGCCCACTTGGGATGCTGCGGCGCTGGCGACAACGCCGGTCAACTTGAACGAAGCCCAAGCCTATGAGCTGCTGGATCAGCTTGGTGTCCCCCATGCAGCGTATTTGACGCTGCCGCTGCAAAGCGAAGTGGCGCCGGCGCTGCCGTTTGAATTCCCTGTCGTCGTCAAGGTCTGTTCGGCGGCTATTGCGCACAAGACCGAAGTCGGCGGTGTGCTGCTGAACATTCGTGACACGGCCAGCCTGAGCGTGGCGTTGGCGACCTTGCGCGGCAACCTCGCAGAGCGCGCGCCCGGCGTGCCGGCCGAGTTGGCCTTGGTCCAGCCGATGCGACCAGGCATGGCTGAAGTGCTGGTGGGTTACCGGATTGACCCAGACGCCGGGCCGCTCATCATGCTGGCGGCCGGCGGTATTTGGACTGATTTGCTGCGCGACCGCAGCATCCGCTTGGCGCCTGTCAGCGTGGCCACGGCTGAAGAGATGATCGGCGAGGTACGTGCATTGAAAACACTCACTGGTCTGCGCGGCAAGCCGCGTGGCGATTTGACAGCGCTGGCCGAGGCCATCAGTGCGCTGTCGCAGCTGGCGATTCAGCCCGAGCACGGCGTGCTGGAGGCCGAAGTCAACCCGCTGATGATTATGGGCGAAGGCCAAGGCGTGCTGGCAGTGGATGCGCTGATTCTCAAGCGCTGAAGCTGGGTTAAGTCAGGGCGCATGCGTGCACGTCGCGCATTGTTGGGTACAATCTGGCCTCTCCTGAGGAGCGTTGCAACCCACACACGTGGTCTAGGCTCAGGACTTTCTTTTGCAACCACGCTCACCCGCATGTGCTTTTCAGGCCGGGTGAGACTTCTTATTCTCCCGGTTAGATTTGCCTCATGCTTGTGGCTATTTTGCCCAGCTTGTCTCGCTTTGGAGAATTCTCTATGAACGCCGTCGTCAAACCCATCCACAACCAAGATTACGCCATCGCTGACCTGTCGCTCGCCGACTGGGGTCGCAAAGAGCTGAAGATCGCCGAAACCGAAATGCCAGGCCTGATGGCCATTCGCAAGGAATTCGCTGCAGCCCAGCCGCTCAAGGGCGCGCGCGTCACCGGCTCGCTGCACATGACGATCCAGACCGGTGTGCTGGTCGAAACCTTGCAAGCCCTTGGCGCTGACGTGCGTTGGGCCAGCTGCAACATTTACTCCACCCAAGACCATGCTGCTGCCGCTTTGGTGGTCAAAGGCACGCCGGTGTTTGCCTACAAGGGCGAAAACCTCGACGACTACTGGGATTACACCCACCGCATTTTTGAATTCACGGGCGCCAAAGGCACGCCTGAAGAAGGTCCGAACATGATTCTGGACGACGGCGGCGATGCCACCTTGTTGATGCACCTCGGCACCAA
>Ga0208916_10000445_pt1 | contig 19574 bp, 17 predicted proteins | sample DEB19_08_DNA_5_FD_184523 | JGI IMG/M metagenome (GOLD analysis project Ga0208916, IMG submission 184523) | Aqueous microbial communities from the Delaware River and Bay under freshwater to marine salinity gradient to study organic matter... | ecosystem: Environmental > Aquatic > Marine >... | reverse complement strand
GCTTATTGTATGACTGGGGGTGAAGGCCTAGCAGTTTGACAATTACTTCGCACGCATTTTCAGATTCAGTCCAGCCTTGGTCAACTGAAACGCCGGCAACAGCACCGCGCCCGCCACAAAAGCCATCAGCCATTGGCTTGGGTTCAAGATCGCGAAGCCAAATGCGGTCGCCACGGCCGGCACGTTGGTGACTGCCAGCAGCGCTGCCAGCGTCGCTCCTAGCACCCACAGCGGTGTGGCCGACAAGCCCGAGAAAAGCGAGCGCCAACCGCCGCGCCGGAATCGTGTCGGGAAAATCAGCACCGCATTGGCCGTCACCATCGCCACGAAGCTGGCGGTGCGCGCCGCGTCTGTTGCCGCGCCCTGCGCCAGCAGCCAAGCGTACAGACCCATCACCAGCAACACCACCCACAACCCTTGCAGAACTGCTTCAACCACGTGGTTTGAGTTGATCAACGGCTCGCTAGCGCTGCGCGGTGCTTGCTGCATCAGGTCGGCATTACCAACTTGCTCCGCCTCAAAAACGATGGAGCAAGCCGGGTCAATCACCAGTTCCAAAAATGCAATGTGCAGCGGCGCCAGCACCAGCGGTAAGCCGAACAGCACCGGCAGCATCGAGACGCCGATGATCGGCACATGCACGGCCAAGGTGTAGACCATGGCTTGGCGCAAGTTCGCGAAAATGCGCCGCCCCAACTGAATCGCGCCGACGATGGCGGTGAAGTCGTCTTTCAGCAAGACCAGCGAAGCCGCTTCACGCGCGACGTCGGTGCCGCGTTGCCCCATGGCAATGCCGATGTGTGCGGCCTTGAGCGCCGGAGCGTCGTTGACGCCATCGCCGGTCATGGCCACCACATGACCGGCCGCTTTGAAGGTTTCGACCAGCTTGAGTTTTTGCTGTGGCGTCACGCGGGCAAAGACATTCACACCCGTCAAATCATCGGGCGTGAGCGCTTCGATGTCAGCGCCACTGAGGACGCGCACACCGTCAATGCCGGACTGTTCAGCGATAGCCGCAGCGGTGCGCGCATGGTCGCCGGTGATCATCACCACGCGAATACCGGCACGCTGGCATTGCGCTACGGCGGCGGGCACTTCGGGGCGCAACGGGTCGGCCAAACCGATGAGACCGACGAACTCAAAGGCAAACGCGGCTTGCGCTGCAGGCCAGCGTTCTTGGCTGCGGTGCACGGCTTTCGCAACACCCAGCACGCGCAGACCGCTGCTGGCCATTTGCGCCGCTCGGGCAGTCACGCGTTGGCGTGTGGCCAAGCGCAACTGACACAGTTCGGCCACCGCTTCAGGAGCGCCTTTGGCGGCCACCACATCTTGCTCACCAGAGCCGTCTTGCCACAGATGTGACATCGCCAATAACTCGGGCGACAACTCGTATTCCCGCGCCAGCGACCAGGCAGGATGCAGGTGCTCCGTGCCACTCAAATGCAGCCCGGCGAACTGGTGCACGGCTTGCTCCATCGGATCGTGCGGCGCCATCTCACTGGCCAGCACGGCGTACTCGACCAGCTCATGAAAAGCGTCGGGCAACTCTGTTGTTTGGGGAAAATCAAGCACCTGATCGCCCACGCACAAGGCAGCCAGCGCCATGCGGTTTTGCGTCAGGGTGCCGGTTTTATCAACGCACAAAACGGTTGTGGTGCCCAAGGTTTCAATCGCATTGAGTCGCCGTGTCAGCACCTGCCGCGCCGCCAAACGTCGCGCGCCCAGTGCCAAAAAAACGATCATGATGACCGGGAATTCCTGCGGCAAAATACCCATCGCCAGCGTGATGCCAGCAAGAAGCGCCTGCAGCCAATCGCCACGTAAGGCCCAAAAAAGCGCGGTCAACGCCACGCTCAATGCCAGCCCCATCAACATGATTCTCTGCGTCAACCAGCCAATGCTGTCACGCAAAGGGGAATGCTCAACAGCGATGCCTTGCAGCGAATGTGCGATGCGGCCCAAGGCCGTTTTTCCCCCTGTGGCGGTCACGCGCACCAACCCCTGACCACGCACCACCAAGGTACCGGCCAGCACCGCACTGCTGCCGGCTTGTTTGGCCACTGCCTCGGACTCGCCGGTTTGCAGCGATTCGTCAAGTGCCAGTTCGTGCGCCTGCAAGACATCGCCATCGGCCGGCACCCGGTCGCCTTCGGCCAACATCATGAGGTCACCGCGAACCACTTCGCGCCCGGCAATGCGACGAGCATGACCGTCTCGGATCACCAGCGCGCGCGGGCTGGACAGATCGCGCAGGGCATTGAGGGTGTTGTCGGTGCGGCGCTCTTGGCCGATAGTGATGCCCATGATCAACAGCACAAAGCCAAGGAGCGCCAGTGCTTCACGCAGCTCACCGATAGCCAAGTAAATAGCACCGGATGCCAACAGCAACACAAACATCGGTTCACGCGCCACCTCCAGCGCAATGCCCCAGAGACTGCGTCCTTCGTGCGGTCCGATCTCATTCGCACCTTCGCTGAGCAAACGTGCCGTAGCCGTGGCTTGGTCAAGACCGGGACCGTCCGGCTCGTTCTGCAGGTGTGTCGAGTTCATGGGTTTGTCAGGCGCGGAGCGAGAACATCATCGTCTCAACGCCCGCCAAAAGGCAAGCGCATCAGTGGTCAGACTTTTACCCGCCGCCCTGAAACATGGCGTCTGCTCCCGGCTCTTCCAGCAGTCCGCTTGGCGACTGCTGCCACTCCCAGCCCCAATAGGTCAACACGCCCAGCAGCACCAATGCGGCCAACCAACGCTTGTTGCTTTTCACCAAGTCCGGACCCGCGCCGGGGGTGCGACCGGTCAGCATCGGCAGTGCTTGATTTTTACGGCGCAACACAGACAAACCGGCAATCAAGGCCAGATGCGCCAGCACCAGCCACAAAAATAATTCGCCTACCGTCTCGTGCAGATCCTCCATCAGGTCACCACCAAAGTCGTTGTAGTTGAGGTAGCCGCTGAGCGTGACCGGCACCACAACCATCAGCAAAGCCACCACGGCCAGCGCCATGACCAAGTTTTGACCCTGCAGCCAATTCACCTTGCCGGGCTGTGACCGTTTGAACGAAGCCAGCCACGCCGGCAAACCGACCAGCTTGCGCCACATCAACGACAAGCGGGCATGGCGTGGTCCGGTCACGCCGTACACCACGCGAAAGCCCAGCAAGCCCGCCAGCGTGTAGCCGAGCGTGACATGCAGCAGGCGCCAAGACTCACCGTCAGCCGTGATGTACGCGCCCACAAAGCACAGGGCAAACAGCCAGTGAAACATGCGCATAGGCGCGTCCACCACGCGGCGGCTAGGCGGCGTTGTGGCAGCTGGCGCTGACTCAAGTCTTGGGACTGATGGATTGAGTGTGCTCATGACTTACCTCTTGAAAAATTGTTGTTTGCTCAGACCGTACGGCAAGGTCACGCCGTCATCGTCAAAGTCGCCCTTGTCTGCACCTGCGTGGCAGGCCGCGCAATTGGCGGCGCTTTTGACACTTGCGTGTTTCCAGACCTGCGGGTCTAACTTGCGGTGCTTGGAGACAAACCAAGCCGAGCGCGTGATGCGGTCTTCGGGCGGGGCTTCAGCCACGCGCTTGTAGGTGCCAGCTTCGGTTTGCAGCCAGCGACTGATTTGCTGCACGTCGGCTGGGTCGAGCGAGGCGTCGGAGCCGTAGTGCTTGTCCAGCCCGTTCATGATTCGGGTCCAAGAGCGCGCTGGCAACAACCCCGGCGGATACGCCAAGTGGCAGGCCGCGCACTCTTGTTGGTAAATCGGCAAGGCCAGTCGCGGCTGCAAATTGCCATCGGCCAGCGCAGGTGTCAACGCAGCAAAAGCCAGCATCGCGGCCAAGCTGCTGCGAAGCGCGGATGAGAAAACGGATGTCATGGCGTGTCCTTTCCGTTCAGGGCTTGAGGCTGATGAGGTAAGCCAGCACATCGGCTTTTTCAATGGCGCTGCATTCGCGGCTCAGCACGTCCTTGCAATTGCGGCGAAACCATTTGTCAACGCGGGCGCTGTCCGTGAAGGCCTGCGGATTGAAGGCGGGCGCCAGCGGCTTGATAACTTTGCCGGTGTTGGCGTGCTTGCCTTGTTGCGTGGGTGGTGAGCCGTGGCAACTGGCGCAAGACCAGTCACCGCCATGCTTGGCGTTGAAAAACACCCGACCCTGCTCCACCCGGCCTGTCTGACCAGCGGTAGCGCTCCATTGGCTCAGTTGCTGGGCAGGCGTGGTGTCGGCAGCCGAGGCATGAGCAGCCATACCGCCCAACATGGTGAGCAGCAGAATCTGAAGAGATCGGCGAAGGAAGGTCAGCATGGCAACGGGCTTTCAAGTGAAGACCCATGGATGCTGCTCCGCTGAGGCTGTACGCCGTCTGAAGATGACGTTCAGCTGGCGTTCAGGTTCGGCGAAATATTCGCCGATGGTTGTCGGCGTTCATTCCGCCAACGCTGTCGCGTTTATTTTTTTGGATTTTTCATAGCCAGTTCCCGCGCAACAATCTCTTTCTTGATGGCGTCCAAGGTGACTTTGTCGGCCTTCTTCCAGTTGCCGCCGGATTGATTGACCATGTGGTTAACGGCTTCGGAAAAATCTTCAATGGACAAGTCTGGCTTGCCACCTTTGGGCGGCATCGCTCTGACGCCGACATAGCCATGTGCGGTGATGATGACTTGACCTTCGGCGATCAACGGTGCCCATCGCGCTTTGTCACCTGCTTTGGGCGCATTGGCGACGCCACTGGCATGGCAAGCAACGCAGACTTGTTGGTAGGTTTTGACGCCGTTGGCAAGCCCATGGGAGCTCGTAAACATGCCCACCAAGGTGAGCACGGAAAGCAGGCATTTTTTCATTTCTTAAATTATCCACAAGGTTAAGGACATTCGTAAACTGAGCCGCCTGCAACATGTGGTCTGCAGCACGCTCAGTGGCCATGTAATGTACGCCTCTGTTGTCTTCGTTTTGTTCAGCCTGCATTCAGCTTGGGCGGAACACAATTGCGATGTTTGTTTAAATTCAACACACTCATCCTTACAACCATGTCTTCGCGTCACATTGTCACTTTTCGTTCTGTGCTTCTGGCCGCGCTGCTACCAGCTTTTCTAGCCATGCCGCTGAACAGCAGCGCGCGCGGTGGCAATGAGGGCCACGACCATGATCGCGCGCGGGCAGCTTTGCTGGCAGGTGAAATCCTGCCGCTGCCAACGATCATGGCGCGTGTCGCGCAGTTGCATCCGGGCCATGTGCTGGAAGTTGAGCTGGAGCGGGAAGACGAGCGTTGGATCTATGAGCTCAAACTGTTGCAACCCAGCGGCGGCTTGCTCAAGCTGGAAATTGACGCCAAAAGCGGTGCTGTGCTGCGCCAAAAAACCAAAGGCAGTGATGCGCGTTCTGGTCGCTGAAGACGAACCCACCTTGTCGGCACAACTCTGTGCGGCGCTGGCCGACGCCGGTTACGCCGTAGACGCCGCCCGCAACGGCCGCGATGCCTGCTACCAGGGCGAAGCGCAGTCTTATGACGCGGTCGTACTAGACCTCGGCCTGCCAGAGTTGGACGGCATCAGCGTGCTGAAACGTTGGCGCAGCCAAGGCCAAACCATGCCGGTGCTGATCCTCACGGCGCGTGACCAATGGCATGAAAAAGTCGCTGGCATTGACGCCGGCGCCGACGACTATCTGACCAAACCTTTTCACATGGAAGAGCTGCTGGCCCGGCTGCGTGCGCTGATCCGCCGCTCGCAAGGTCTGGCCTCGCCGACGCTGAGCTGCGGCGACATCACTCTTGACACGCGCAGCAGCCGCGTTTGCCGGGCCGGCTTGCCAGTGAACCTGACCAGCCATGAATACAAGGTGCTTGAATACCTGATGCACCGCCCAAACACAGTGGTCTCGCGAGCTGAATTGACCGAACATATTTACGCACAAGACTTTGACCGGGACTCCAACACGATCGAGGTTTTCGTCGGTCGCCTGCGCAAAAAACTCCCAGCCGATCTGATAGAAACAGTCCGTGGCTTGGGCTATCGGCTGGTGCCGCCAGCATGATTCGCCCGGGCTGGGCGACGTCGCTGCGCTTTCGCTTACTAGCAGCCACGCTGGTGGCGCTGAGCTTGGCACTGCTGCTGGCCGGGCTGCTTCTGGCCGGCTTGTTCCGGCAACACGTTGAGCGTCAGTTTGAAGACACGCTGCGGCTGCAACTGGACCAGCTGACGGCGAGCGTGAATTTCAATGCAGCGGGCGATCCGCTGCCCATGCCGCAGACCTTGCCTGACCCACGTTGGCAACAGCCTTATTCGGGGCTTTACTGGCAGATAGATGGAAATGGAGAGGGAGGCGGAGGTGGGCCTGAGCAGCGCGGTTTGCTGCGCTCGCGTTCACTGTGGGATACCGCGCTGGCCTTGCCGGCAGATGCCTTGCTCGACGGCACCGTTCATGCGCACCAAATCGCCGGGCCGCTGGGCGTGCGTTTGTTGCTGCTGGAGCGTTCGGTGCATGCGGCTGACCTGCCCGAACGCCGCTGGCGACTGGTGGTCGCCGCCGACACGCGCTCGCTGGAAGACGCGGTGACGCGCTTCAGCGGCATGCTGGCGGCGTATTTGGTGCTGCTGTTTTTACTCTTGGTGCTGGCCGCATTAGCGCAGGTGTATGTTGGTCTGCGGCCGTTGCGGGCGCTAGAGCAAGCCGTCATCAACGTGCGTGAAGGCCGGGCGCAGCGCTTGCAAGGCCAGTTTCCGGGCGAGGTGCAAGCCTTGAGTGATGACTTCAATCTGGTGCTAGATCGCCACGCCGAAGTGGTTGAACGCGCACGCCACCACGCCGGCAACTTGGCCCACGCCGTGAAAACGCCGCTGGCCGTGCTGGCGCAGGCGGCAGCGCAAGACCCAACGCCCGCGCTTTCGCGACTGGTGCAAGAACAAGTCCAACTCGCCACGCGACACATCGACTGGCACTTGGCACGCGCCAGAGCTGCTGGAGCGCAGCGACTGCCCGGCCAGCGAACCGCCATCAGCCCCGCACTCAGCGGGCTGATTCGCGTGATGCAACGCGTGCATGCCGCACGCGGCTTGGTGATTGAGTGCGATACGTCGCTGAACAACACCGACTGGGCATTTGCCGGTGAGGAGCAAGACTTGCAGGAAATGCTGGGCAACGTGCTCGACAACGCCTGCAAATGGGCGCGCCACACCGTTCGCGTCAGCGCATCGGCAGTAGCAGAGGCGTCGCCGCAACAGCTGCGCGTGTGCATTGAAGACGATGGACCAGGGATTGACGAAGGCCTGCGACTACAAGTCTTGGCGCGCGGCGTGCGCGCAGACGAAACGGTCCCTGGCTCGGGGCTGGGCCTAGCCATCGTGGCTGATCTGGTGCAGCTGTATGGCGGCCGTCTGCAACTCGGTACATCAACCCTGGGTGGCTTGAAGCTGGAACTGTTCTTACCAGCGGTCAGCTGAAAAACCGACAAGCTTTTATACTGAGTAGCTTTCCACCTTCCCTTCAACAGCCTCTGGACAAACACCATGAAACGCTGCACCCCATGAGCAAAAAAGTCTTTATCAAAACCTTCGGCTGCCAGATGAACGAGTACGACTCGGACAAGATGAGCGACGTGTTGCATGCCGCGGAAGGCTATGAGCCCACGCAAGACGTAGAAGAAGCGGACCTGATTCTTTTCAACACCTGTTCGGTGCGTGAAAAAGCGCAAGAAAAAGTCTTCAGTGACCTCGGCCGCATCAAGCACCTGAAGAAAAAAGGCGTGCTCATCGGCGTTGGCGGTTGTGTCGCCAGCCAAGAAGGTGCGGCCATCATTCAGCGCGCGCCATATGTGGACGTGGTGTTTGGCCCGCAAACCCTGCACCGTTTGCCCGAGCTGCTGAAAGCCCGCGAGCGTCTGGGCAAATCGCAGGTCGACATCAGCTTTCCTGAGATCGAAAAGTTTGACCACCTGCCACCCGCCCGCGTCGAAGGTGCCAGCGCTTTCGTCAGCATCATGGAAGGCTGCTCTAAGTACTGCAGCTATTGCGTCGTGCCCTACACCCGCGGCGAAGAAGTCTCAAGGCCGTTTGACGACGTGCTGGTCGAGATCGCCGGGCTGGCCGACCAAGGCGTCAAAGAAGTCACCTTGCTGGGGCAAAACGTCAACGCTTACCGCGGTCCGATGACGGCAGCTGGCAAAAGTGGCCAGACGGAAATAGCCGACTTCGCCCTGCTGCTGGAGTACGTGTCCGACATCCCCGGCATTGAGCGCATTCGCTACGTCACCAGCCACCCGAACGAGTTCACGCAAAGCCTGATTGAGGCTTACGCCAAGCTGCCCAAACTGGTGAACCATTTGCATTTGCCCGTGCAGCACGGCAGCGACCGCATCTTGATGGCGATGAAGCGCGGCTACACCGCCATGGAATACAAAAGCACGGTTCGCAAGCTGCGTGCCATTCGGCCAGACTTGGCCATGAGCAGCGACTTCATCGTTGGTTTTCCGGGCGAGACTGAAGAAGACTTCGGCAAGATGATGAAGCTGATTGACGACGTCGGCTACGACACCTCGTTCAGCTTTATCTTCAGCCCGCGCCCCGGCACACCGGCAGCCACGCTGCATGACGACACGCCGCACGACGTCAAGTTGCGTCGCCTGCACGAGCTGCAAGCCGCCATTGACGCCAATGTGCGCGCCATCAGCGCCAGCCGCCACGGCACCGTGCAGCGCATTTTGGTCGAAGGCACGTCGCGCAAAGACGCTACTGAACTGATGGGCCGAACCGAGTGCAACCGCGTCGTCAACTTCAAAGGCCCTGCGCGTTTGGTCGGCCAGATGGTCGACATCAACATCACCGAAGCCATGCAGCGTTCGCTGCGCGGTGAAGTCTTGACCACGGAAGACCTGAGCTTGGCTGTTTGATGGGCGACAAGCCGCGCTTGTCCAGCAGCCGTTGGCTGCAACGCTTTTCTTTTCGCCAGCTTTTGGTGATTGCCTTTTTGCTGGTCGCAGCGCTGTTGGGCGCCGCCTCTCTCAGGGCCGTTTTCACTCTGGAAGAACTGACCCAGCAAAGCCGCGACAGCGGCCTGCGCGCTTTGCAACTGAGTGCCGATGCGCAATCTCTGATTGAGCGCAGTATGTCGATGGAGCGCAGTTCGCGGCAATCTGTGGTGCTTGACGACCGCGGCTTGCGCGAGCGATTCCGCGAGGAAGCCGAAGATGCCGGCAAAACCATCGATGTGCTGACACGCGAAGGCGAATCTCTGGCCGCTGCACAGCGTTGGCGCCAGCACATGCAGAGCATTGCGCGGCTGCTCAGCGGACCGCCTGAAACAGCGCTGGACCGCGACCGGCAACTGACGCAAGCGTTTCGCGTGCTGGACGGTATCCATGCCAGCATCGGACAGCAGGTCCGGCAAACGCTGCAAAGCCAAAATCAGGCGCTTGTCGGCCAACTCGAAGCCAGTCGCCAGCGCATGACGCAGCAGGTGATCTGGGCGATTGCGCTGGCCGTGGCCATGGCGCTGACTTTCGGCATCTGGTTCACTCGTCCGCTCAAACGCCTTGAGCAGGCCATTGTTGGCTTAGGTGAAAACCGGCTTGACGCCAGCATTGCGATTGCCGGACCCGCCGACTTGGCGCTGATCGGTGAACGGCTGAATTGGCTGCGACTGCGGCTGGTTGAACTGGACGCTGACAAGGCGCGATTTTTACGCCACATCTCACACGAACTCAAAACCCCGCTGGCCTCGCTGCGCGAAGGCGTTTCCCTCTTGCAAGACGGCGTCGGTGGCGTGATGAGCGAAGACCAACGCGAAATTGTGCAAATTTTGGGGCACAACGCAGGCGTCTTGCAAGGCCAGATCGAAGACTTGCTGCGCTTCAATGCCGCCGCCTTTGAAGCGCGTCAGTTGCACCGTCAACGGGTCGATCTTCTGCATCTGGTGGAAGCGCAAGTTGAGGCGCAACAGCTGCAGTGGCGAGCGCGTGAACTGCAGGTGACAGTTGAATATGACAAGCCATCTAGCGCACCCATACTGCTGGAGATTGACGCCGAAAAAATAGGCACGGCGCTGGGCAACCTTCTCTCAAATGCGATCCGTTTTTCACCCACAGGCGGTTTGATCTGCATCACACTCGGGACGCGCACGGGTCTGGCGCTGATTCAGATCAGCGACGCAGGCAGCGGTGTCGCCGAAGCCGACCGCCAACGGATTTTTGAACCTTTTTACCGCGGCGAACGTCAGCCTGCAGGCGCTGTGCGCGGCAGTGGTATTGGCCTGTCTATCGTGCATGAATACATTGCCGCACACGGCGGCCGTATCGAGTTGCTGTCCGAGCAGCCCGGTGCTCACTTCAGAATTGAAATCCCTTATGCCCATGTCTCTTGAATTTTTGCGTGCGCCGCTTGGCACGTCGACCCGGCTGCTCAGTCTGGCCGCTGTGTTGTGGCTCAGCGGCTGTACCGTGACGTCGCTAAGCCCAGACCCAGCCCCCGCGACAACCAGCACAGACATCCCATTGGCCAGCCTCGTCACAATACCTAGCGCAGCAGTGGTCACAAGCGAGTTGTCGACGTCAGCCCGAATCGCCCGTTCTCATTCAGAACAGGTCGCTACCGTACTCGACTACGCAGACCGCGTCCGGATCTTGCCAGTCCAAGAACTGTCCACCGAAGTGCTGCGCTTGGCACTGATGGTCGAGCCTGTGGAGCAGTTGAAACTCTCGCTGGCACTTGTGCAATTGCGGCAATTGCCGGCCTTGATCCGCGCGCAAGACAGCGTGGCGGCGGTACTCGGCAACAACACCGAAGCCGCACAAGCGCTGCACCCGCTGGCACGATTGCTGGCGACGCGCTACACCGAGCAGCGTCGGACGGAAGACCAGTTCGAGTTGCAGCAGCAGCAAGTGCGCGACCTGCAGCGCCGGCTTGATCAAACCACCGAGCGACTTGAAGCGCTGGTCGCCATTGAACGCAGCTTGGGCAACCGGCCACCGCCGGTGCAGAACAAGCCCCGCAGCAACCAGCTCCAGCCATGAACAAAAGTCCTGCCAAAGCTGGATTGGCCAACACCGATGCCATGGCCACAGCAGCCCACGTGCTGGTGGTTGACGACGACCCCGACATGCTGCGCTTACTCACGCTGCGCTTGAACGCCGCCGGTTATCGCGTCAGCACTGCCACCTCGGCTGAAGCTGCGCTGACGCAACTGCACATTGAAAGACCGCAGTTGGTGCTGAGCGATGTGCAACTGCCCGGCCGCGATGGGCTGGCGCTGTTTGACGAAATCCGTCTGCTGCACCCGTCGCTGCCGGTGATTTTGCTGACCGCGCACGGCACCATTCCAGACGCGGTACAGGCCACTGAGCGCGGCGTTTTCACCTACCTGACGAAACCGTTTGACGGCAAAGCTTTGCTCGACAAAATCGCCCAAGCGCTGGAACTCAGCGCGCCCGGCGACACACCGGCTAGCGCAGGCAGCAGCGTCTGGCAAAGCGGCATCATCAGCCGATCCAACCGCATGGCCGAAGCCTTGGCGGAAGCGCGCATGGTGGCGCAGACCGATGCCAGCGTGCTGATTCGCGGCGAAAGCGGCACCGGCAAGGAACTGCTGGCGCAGTCGATTCACCAAGCCAGCGCCCGCGCCAACAAGCCATTTGTCGCAGTCAATTGCGGTGCCATTCCAGAAGCCTTGCTGGAGTCGGAACTGTTCGGCCACATGAAGGGCGCCTTCACCGATGCCGTAGCCAGTCACAAAGGGTTGTTTCAGGCGGCAGACGGCGGCACGCTGCTGCTCGACGAAATCGGCGATATGCCGCCTGCCCTGCAAGTCAAGCTGCTGCGCGTGCTGCAAGAACGCGTGGTGCGCCCGCTCGGGTCCAGCCAATCGATTCCGGTGGACGTGCGCATCATCTCGGCCACGCACCATGACCTAGACGCCGCCATGGCCGAAGGCCTGTTCCGCGCCGACTTGTATTACCGCTTGAATGTCGTGACCTTGACGCTGCCACCGCTGGCCGACCGGCGCGAAGACATTCCGTTGCTGGCGAATCACTTTCTCTTGAAGCTGGCGCAAAAGTACAGCAAGCGCCTCAGCGGTTTCGCCCCTGAAGCCCTGAAAGCTTTGAGCACCGCCGCTTGGCCAGGCAATGTGCGGCAATTGCACAACGTCGTTGAGCAGGTCTGCGCGCTGTCGACCACGCCGCTGATTTCGTTGGCGCTGATGCAGCGCGCCCTGCGCTCACCGAGCATGGAAGTGTTGAGTCTGGCCGACGCGCGCCAGCGTTTTGAGCGCGAATACCTGGTCGGTTTGCTGAAGCTGACCGATGGCAATGTGGCCGATGCCGCCCGTTTGGCTGACCGGAATCGCACCGAGTTTTATCGCCTGATGCAAAAACACGGGCTGACCTCAGGTCACTTCAAGACCGATGTAATGCCGTCACCGGCAGAGCCTGTCGCCTGAGAGCGACACGGCCAAGCCATTGATTTAAAACAATAATTCACCCAGCTCCGGACTTGCAACCGAAGCTTGTCGCTGGCTGGCGACAAAAACAAGGGTAAACCAGCGGTTTTTTGCATTCCGACAGCCCGACTGCGGAAAAAATGCTCTCAAGTGCTTGATTAAAAAGGAAGTTTTCGGACTGGCACGGGCTTTGCCCTAGTCATGCCATGCAAACACTTTTAAACCGCTTGAACGCTCATGGGCAACGCAGTCAGCTGCGCGAAGAACGCCATCCCAATTCCGTGACAGCCCCGCCAGTGCACCGCGGCAGCATGACGCCACGACCATGGCGCGGTTTCTGGAACAGCGTGCGCACCGCGGCGCTGCAACCGCTGAAGGGCATGCGTCCCGCATCAGCGACAACGCCGGTAAGCGCTGAACTAGCGCCTTGGCAACAAGCAGCGCTGCGCAGGCGCACGGTGTTTGTCTTGCTCACGGTGATCAGCACCGCGCTGGCGGCCCACTTGTTTTCCAACATGCAGCCGGCCTACGAAAGCGCTTGGATGCAATACAGCCAACTTGTGTTGTTCACCTTGCTGTCCGCTTGGGTGGTGACCGGTTTCATGACCGCGATGATGGGCTTTTACGTCACGCTGCGCGGTGACGCGCATTCGCTGTCGGCCAAAAAAGTCCAGCACCACACGCTGGACCCGGCAACCCGGACGGCCATCATCATGCCGATCTGCAACGAAGATGTGCGCAGCGTGTTTGCGGGTCTGCGCGCCACCTGCGAGTCGGTCTCCAGCACCGGCCATGTCGGGGCCTTCGACGTGTTTGTGCTGTCCGACACCAACAACCCCGAGACACAAAAAGCCGAACGTGCGGCCTGGGAAGATCTGCGCGCTCAGCTGGCTGCACGTCCTGATCAGCCACAAATTGAGGTTTACTACCGCTTGCGTGCGCGCCGCACCGACCGCAAAGCCGGCAACGTGGCGGACTTCTGCCGCCGCTGGGGCAAAGACTACCGCTACATGGTGGTGCTCGACGCCGACAGCGTGATGAGCGGTGACTGCTTGGTGTCCATGGTCAAGCTGATGGAAGCCAACCCGACCGCCGGCATCATTCAGACCGCCACGCAAGCCATTGGCCATGTGACGCTGCATGCCCGCACGCAGCAGTTCGCCTCCCGCGTGACGGGCCGCTTGTTCACGCTCGGCATGCAGTTCTGGCAAATGGGCGATTCGCACTATTGGGGCCACAACGCCATCATCCGCATTGAGCCTTTCATGCAGCACTGCGCACTGGCACGCATCAAGGGCACGGGCGGTATGGCGGGCAGCATCATGTCGCATGACTTCGTTGAAGCCGCGCTGATGCGCCGCGCCGGTTTTCACGTCTGGCTGGTAGCAGACTTGGTCGGCAGCTACGAGCAGCAACCACCTGATCTGCTGGCCGAATTGCAGCGCGACCGCCGCTGGTGCCAAGGCAATTTGCAAAATGCCCGCTTGATTGCTGAACCCGGCATCCACCCCGTGCACCGCTCCATGTTCGGCACCGGTGCGATGGCTTATCTGTCGGCCCCGCTGTGGTTGTGCTTTTTGACGCTCGGCACGGCCTTGTGGATGACGGACTCACCACTGGTCGCAGACTGGGCGACACTGCCGCCAGAACTGATTGCCTTGTGGGTCTGGACGCTGTGCATGTTGTTCATGCCGCGTGTGTTGGGCCTGCTGTCGATACTGCTGCGCCGCGAACAACAGCAGTACGGCGGCACGCTGGCTCTGTTGCGCAGCGGCTTGCTGGAAACCGGCGTGGCCTTGCTGCAGGCACCCATCCGCATGGTGGCGCATTCGATCTTTGTGGTGGCGGCCATCACCGGCATCAAGCTTGACTGGAAATCACCTCCGCGTGAAGCCAACGCCGTGCCTTGGCGTCATGCCGCTGAGCACTTTGCACCGCAAACTGCGTTGGTGAGTGTGTTGGCTGTGCTCTTGGCCATCATTGATCCGAGCGCCTTGGTCTGGTTGCTGCCAGTCGGGCTGCCGCTGCTGCTGGCGATCCCGACGACGGTGCTGAGCAGCAAAGTCGGCATGGGCGCCGCTTTACAAGCGCATGGCTACTTGTTGATTCCAGAAGAGTCGCGCGCACCGGCCGTGTTGCGTCGGGCTTGGCTGCACGCCCGCCAGCCGCTGGTGCTGGGTCTTCGGGCTGCTTGAAGTTTAGAACTTGGGCATGAAAGGCTAAAACTTCGGCAAGCCTTTCATACCGCCCATGCGCTTCATCATTTTCATCATGCCGCTGCCCTTCATCTTCTTCATCATGCCTTGCATCTGCTCGAACTCATTGAGCAAGCGGTTGACTTCTTGAACATGCACGCCTGAGCCCGCAGCGATGCGGCGCTTGCGGGTGGCCTTGATGAGTTCGGGCTTGCGCCGCTCCAGCGGCGTCATGCTTTGGATGATGCCTTCCTTGCGGCGAATATCTCTTTCAGCCTTATCCATGTCCATCTGACCAGCTTTGGCCGCCATCTGCGCTGGCAGCTTGTCCATCAGGCTGGACAGGCCGCCCATGTTTTTCATCTGCTGCAGCTGACTCAAGAAATCGTCAAGGTCAAAACCGCTGCCGCTTTTCAGCTTGGCCGCGAGCTTTTGCGCCGCCGCCACATCGACACCGGCGGTGACTTGCTCCACCAGCGCCAGAATGTCGCCCATGCCCAGAATGCGGCCTGCGTGGCGCTCCGCGTCAAAGACCTCTAAGCCGTCCAGCTTTTCACTGGTACCCGAAAACTTGATTGGTGCGCCGGTGATTTGACGCACGCTCAAAGCGGCACCGCCGCGTGAGTCACCGTCGGTTTTGGTCAAGATGATGCCAGTCAAGGGCAGTGCATCCTTGAAGGCCTTGGCGGTGTTGATCGCATCTTGCCCCTGCATGGCGTCGACCACGAACAAGGTCTCGACCGGCTGCAACACCGCGTGCAGTTCTTTGATCTCGCTCATCAGCGCTTCATCAATGGCCAAACGGCCGGCGGTGTCGACCAGCAGCACATCGAAAAAATGCCGGCGCGCGTAGTCCAACGCAGCACGGGCAATGTCGACAGGCTTTTGGTCCGGCGAGCTGGGGAACCATTCGGCGCCAGCCTGCTGGGTGACGGTTTTGAGCTGCTCGATGGCGGCCGGTCGATACACGTCGCCCGACACCGTCAGCACTTTTTTCTTGCGCTTTTCAATCAGGTGTTTGGCCAGCTTGGCGGTGGTGGTGGTTTTACCCGCGCCTTGCAAACCAGCCATCAAAATCACGGCCGGTGGTTGCGCCGCTAAATTGATGTCGCTGACGCCTTCGCCCATGGTCGCCGCGAGTTCGCGGTTGACGATGCCAACCAAAGCCTGGCCCGGCGACAGCGAACCCAAGACTTCTTGGCCCAAGGCTTTGTCCTTGACCCGGGCGACAAAGTCGCGCACCACAGGCAAGGCCACGTCGGCTTCCAGCAAGGCCATGCGCACTTCGCGCAGCATGTCTTGCACGTTCGACTCGGTGATGCGGGCCTGGCCACGCATTTCCTTGACGAGGCGAGAGAGTTTGTCGGTGAGGGCTGAGGCCATGGGACGGCTCCACGCATGGAGCAAGGGTTAATTAAAACAAGCAGGGAAGGGATAAACTGTCCCCATGATTTTAGCTTTTAGCGCGTGGTTTGGCTTGACGACAGCTGTCGGTGCCGCGCTTTCGTACTGTGTTTTGGCGCTGCTCAGCCAGCGTTTAAGCACGCCCGCAGCGCGCGCATGGCTTGTGGCCGCTTGGTTGCTGCACGCGATAGCGCTGGCGGCTGGCCTGTTTGGGCAACCGCCACGCTTTGGTTTCGCGCCGGCCTTGTCGACCACGGTCTGGCTGGCGGTGACGGTCTACGCGATTGAGAGCGGCCTGATTCCACAGCTCAAAGCGCGCTGGGCGCTGGCCGCCATCGGTGCGGCTGCAGTGCTGCTGGCACTGGCGTTTCCGGGCACCAGTTACCCCCGCATCGCATCGCCTTGGCTGCCTTTGCATTGGGCGCTGGGCATAGCCTCTTACGGCCTCTTTGCATCCGCGTTGGTGCATGGCTGGCTGATGAGCCGTTCTGAGCGCTCCATGCGCTCAGCACACCCAAACGACTCGGGCGTGCCCTTGCTGACGCTGGAGCGGCTGACTTTTCGCTTTGTCGAAGCGGGTTTTATCTTGCTGACCGCCTCGCTACTGGCAGGCTGGTTTTTTGCCGAAACGCTGTACGGCCCGCATTTGAGCCCGCTGTGGAATCACAAAACCATTTTCTCCTTGCTGGCTTGGCTGACTTTTGCCGGCTTGCTGGTCGGTCGGGCGCGACTGGGCTGGCGCGGTCGCAAGGCGCGCAACGTTCTTTATTTGGGGTCGGGCTTGTTGCTATTAGGCTACGCTGGCTCACGTTTTGTCCTTGAAGTGGTGCTGCACCGGCTATGAAATACCTGTTGATTTTTAGCCTCACGATCGCCGTGATCTGGCTGTGGAAAAGCAAACGCCGGTCATCACTTACTGAAAAAGCCAAAGCACGTCCAGCCAAACCAGAGCCCAAAAACCGTATGCGGCAGTTGCCCCCCACTGAAATAGTCGCCTGCGCCGTCTGCGCCGTGCATCTGCCGCAGACTGAAGCCCTGATCGGCGGTCATGGCGTTTACTGCAGCGATGCCCACCGCCGTCAGGCTGAAGGCTGATGCCTAAGTCGAAAACGACAACGCCACCGTTGTGGCAAGACGGTTGGTACAGCTTTGCGAGGCGCTTGGAATCTCCGAACTTCGGTCCTCGGCCGGCTGACGTGCAACCAGAGCTGATCGTCATCCACTCCATCAGCCTGCCACCGGGCGACTATGGGACCGGCCAGGTGCAGCGGCTGTTCACCAATCAGCTCGACTGGGATGCACACGACTATTTCCGCAGCATTCGTGGCCTGCAAGTGTCTGCACATTTTTTCATCACGCGCGATGGTCAGCTCTGGCAGTTCGTCAGCTGCAAGGACCGAGCTTGGCACGCCGGCGAATCTTCTTACCGCGGCAAAGTCAACTGCAACGACCACTCTGTCGGGATTGAGCTAGAAGGCCTAGAGGGGCTTCTTTTTGAACAGGCCCAGTACGAAACATTGAGCAGTTTATCGGCCGCCCTGCTCCAGGCCTATCCCATCAACCACGTGGCCGGGCATGAGCACATTGCACCGGGACGCAAGCAAGACCCGGGTGCAGGCTTCAACTGGCCCATGCTGCGCCGTTCATTGGGTTTGGGATCGGCCAGCTTTCCGGCCAAAACAGCCGATTTAACGTCAAAATAAATCAGTACCAAAAACACTATTTTTTTCGAAATCAAGTTGGCCAATCGCTACAATCGGTTCCTTGATTAATTATTCGAAAAAACACTACAGGTAGTGCTTGAATTAACTTGAGACACTAGATATAGTGTGTGAGCTTGACTCAATTCATGTGATTCGATGCCTCAATCGACCCTCCATTTTCAGGAATCCGACCTCTCCGGCGACACCCATCCCGCATCAGTCTTGCCCTGCACGCCATAACGCACACCAACGAACAATTCACCCGAGGAAACCCATGCAAACCAGCATCCACACCACCAGCTCGCCGGCCGGCATAGCCACCGCTCATCTGGCCGCCGACACGCAAGGCCAGGCCACGCCTTACAGCCAGTACCAGATCATTCGCCGCAATGGCGCTGTCGTGCCTTTTGAGCCGAACAAAATCGCGGTCGCCATGATGAAAGCCTTTTTAGCGGTGCACGGCACGCAGGGCGCGGCGTCAGCCAGCGTTCGCGAAACCGTCGACGGCTTGACCCAAGCCGTGATCCGCGCCTTGATGCGCTCACGTCCAGGCGGCGGCACCTTCCATATTGAAGACGTGCAAGACAACGTCGAACTGGGCTTGATGCGCGGCGGCCACCACGAAATCGCCCGGGCCTATGTGCTGTACCGCGAAAAACGTACCCAAGAGCGCGCCCAACAAAGCGCCCATCAAATGCCTGCAGTGCATTCGCTGAACGTCATCGACGGCGGCAAAAAAGTCGCTCTCGACATCGCTCAGCTGCAAGCCCTGATTGAAGCCTCTTGCGCCGGCTTGGGTGCTGACGTCAAGCCCGACCCGATCGTCGCTGAAACCATGCGCAATCTGTACGACGGCGTGCCGATTGACGAGGTCTACAAAGCCTCCATCTTGGCCGCTCGCACGCTGATCGAAAAAGACCCTGACTACACCTACGCCACAGCGCGTTTGTTGCTGCACACCATTCGCCGTGAAGTGTTAGGCGAAGAAGTTGCCCATGAGGCCATGAGCACGCGCTACGCCGAGTACTTCCCCAAATTCATCCAGAAGGGCGTTGACAACGAACTGCTAGACGAGAAACTGCTGCAGTTTGACTTGGCTCGCCTAGGGGCTGCCCTCAAGCCGGAACGTGACATGCAGTTTGACTACCTCGGCCTGCAGACTCTGTTTGACCGTTACTTCCTGCACGTGCGCAAGCAGCGCATTGAGTTGCCACAAGCCTTCTTCATGCGCGTCGCCATGGGCTTGTCACTCGACGAGATCGACCGCGAAGGCCGCGCCATCGAGTTCTACGAAATCATGTCGTCGTTTGACTTCATGTCGAGCACACCGACCCTCTTCAACGCCGGCACACTGCGCTCGCAGCTGTCGTCTTGTTACCTGACCACCGTTGCAGACGATTTGGGCGGCATTTACGACGCCATCAAAGAAAACGCCTTGCTGTCTAAGTTTGCGGGCGGTCTGGGCAATGACTGGACACCCGTGCGCGCCTTGGGCGCACACATCAAGGGTACCAATGGCGAGTCACAAGGCGTTGTGCCCTTCCTGAAGGTCGTGAACGACACGGCTGTAGCGGTGAACCAAGGCGGCAAACGCAAGGGCGCAGTCTGCGCGTACCTGGAAACTTGGCACCTCGATATTGAAGAGTTCCTTGAGTTGCGCAAAAACACGGGTGACGACCGCCGCCGCACGCACGACATGAACACCGCCAACTGGATTCCTGACCTGTTCATGCGCCGCGTCATGGAAAAAGGCAGCTGGACCTTGTTCTCGCCCAATGACACGCCTGATCTGCACGACAAGTACGGCATCGAGTTCGAAAAGGCCTACACCGCCTACGAAGCCCGTGCCG
>Ga0208916_10000443_pt1 | contig 19648 bp, 28 predicted proteins | sample DEB19_08_DNA_5_FD_184523 | JGI IMG/M metagenome (GOLD analysis project Ga0208916, IMG submission 184523) | Aqueous microbial communities from the Delaware River and Bay under freshwater to marine salinity gradient to study organic matter... | ecosystem: Environmental > Aquatic > Marine >... | reverse complement strand
GGCGACGACGAGGACTGGCTTTGGATGAGCCAGCGTGAAGCGTTTGAGGCGCACATTGAGCGCACGACCGGAGAGCGCCCTTTCATGGTCAACGGCACTTACAACAATGTCGTTTGGCGCAAGTCGTGGGCAGACTGGCAAGCCGCCATCCAGCACGCGCGGGATGTGGCTGTGAAGATTTGCAATGGCGAGATGGTGGAAGAAGTTGGCCCTACCGATCACTGCTACAACAACGCCTGCGCTCACTGCGCTGACGCCATCAAGGAGGCGCTGAAATGAGCATTAGCGACGAAATCAGAAACGCCGCGCTGTCATGGCCGCTTGGATTTCTTGGCGACGTGGACAGCGAGATTGTTTGGACATTTATTGGATGGCTGGATGATGTTGGCCCGCGATTTTTTAGCACTGATGATGGCCGCGTCTTCCTGCTGCTTGTATCTGAGGCTCTGAAATGAAGCCAGCTCTATACACGTCCGCAGAACGTGTCTAAATTCTGCCGCTTTTTATACATGAGGTAACGCCATGAGCCACTTTCGCGGAAAGCGCAAGGAAAAGCGGGATGGGTTTGAGCGCAAGCGGCAGCCTGTGCCGGATGAATTACACCCTAGCGGTGTATAGCTGGCTACTTAGGCCAGCTTTGCTGCAAAGTCAGGGCGTCAGAGGCGATGCTTTGAGCTTGCTCTGCCAGCGATCTAAGCTCTGCTGTACATTGCTCAAAAACGGTGTTTGCAGTCTCTGCGTATCGACGGACGGAATCGCAGGAGGCGCTGGGCAACTGACTGCGATAGGTGCCGAGGTCGTCGCGCAAGCTGTCAGAAGCGACGCGCAGAGTAGCAAGCTGGCTCTGTAGCAGGTTCTCGCGCTTTCGTGCGGCTTGCTGGGCATCTGATAGGCGTTGCGCATGTTCCTGCTCCTTCTGGCGGTACTGTGATTGCAGTTCAAATGTTTGCTTTAGCTGGATGGCTTTTTCAGCATCCCACTGTGCGCGGACGGCTGCGCGACCTGATTTGTAGGCGAAGCCGTGTGATGCTGCCAGGATGACGGCTAGGCCGATTGCAAGCCATAGGCGGGGGGACAGGAGGGCTAGCATTACTGCACCGCCATGCACTTATCATGCCGCTCTTTGGAGCGCGTCCAGACGCCGGGGCAGCGCCGATTACCGGGCGTGGAGCAATCAAACCCGGCAACCTTTTTGTACCGCAGGTAACCAGCACACGATGCCGCATAGTTGCGCGCATTGGCCTGCCGCACCATCTCACTGCTGCACAGCGTCTTCACGCCGTACTGATACGCGAAATCAACCATCAGGTCATATTCGGCTTGGTGAAGCTCGGTGTTCACGCATTGCTTAATGCCCGCTTCGTCTTTCTGGATGTGCCCTAGACTGCGCTGCAAAGCCGCTACCGGGTTGGTAACGTCGCCCATCTTGACGCGGGTTCCGTCAAGGTTCACCGTCCCGCCAAAGCCGTTTGTAGGCACATCGCCCTTAACCGGGATGATGGCCTTGTCGGTGTAGCCTTCATGCGCCACAAGGGCCACCAAAGCCGCCGCTGATAGGCTTAAGGCCGCGATAGAGTTACGCTTTGTCTTTGGCGTCATCTTGCATCTTAGGTTGCGCCACGATTCGCGCCAGTGCTGCGCCTACTGTGGTCAGGATGGACAGGCTAAGAAACACATGCCGGGGCACTGCGTCACTGAACAGTGGCAGGGCCATTTCTACGCCACCCAGCGCAGCAGCTATCAAGGCAAGACGAAACGACCATGCTTTGCGGATGATCTTGCGCCATTCGTCAATCAGCTTCATTGCTTCACCTCATGGTGGTCAATCTTGAGCGGCTGGGCTTTGTAGTCCGGCTCCCATATGTCGTGCCAATAGTCGCGCCAATCCGTGACAAGGCCAGAGACTTCACGCATCAGACGCGCGTAACTCTTATCAAAGAAACGCTTTGCAGCCATGACGCGGTTAATGTTCATGGTGTCGCTCTCGCTCTCGGAGTGATTGGGCAAGTTCCTTGGTTTCATGGATTACGGCCTGAACTTCAATCATGTATCTGTCGAAACTGCGATCAAGATCGCTGACGTTCTTTGCGTACTCTGGACGGAATTCCGGCTTGTCGTCTGTGCTGAAAAACGACTTGATTCGGTGATAGATGCTCATTTGCGCACCATCTGGAAAATGCCCTTCATTTCATGCACTACGCTGGATAGCGCATTAATGGCATCAGCAGCCTTTTCCAGAGCGGCGGCTACTACTTTTGAGTTCTCCTGCATTGCCTTTTGCATATTTTCCGCCATCTTGTCCTTTGCCTTGTTAGATTCTGTAAGCATTCGCACCAAAATAACAATGATGCAAATCAGCACCCCTAGCGGCACGTTTTCAGGGGTGATGAACTTTACAAGGTGTTCCATGGCGTGTATTGTTGTTGGATGGAAGTTTCACTTGTCCCGGCTGTAGCGCCGATACTGAGGCCGATTTTTGTGTTTGTCGTGCTGGCTTGTATCTGCCTGCCGGTTCGCTATCTGTTCCGTCACTTCGCAAAAGATGGGCGATTCAAACGGCTGATGCTGACAAAAATCACCGGGCATACTGAGCCCCAAGCAGACCACCAGACAAACCGAGTGCCGGGGCCGCGCTAGGCGCAAGCAGACCCATTTGACGGACAACGCCGGGGCGCATCGTAGCGGCTGCATTCATCGCGGCAATGCCTGCCGGGGTGTACATCGTGGCAAGTCCGAGCGCAGGAATGCCGATAGTCGGCTCAAGCAGCGCACCAAGCCCCGCAACACTACCGGCCTGCATTGCCCTACGTGCCGTGCCTGAGTCGGGCAGGCGGTTTCCGATCACTCGTTGAGACTGTTCCGCAAACTGCTGCAACGGTTTTTCACCACGGGCCAGCGCCTTCGATGACTGCCCGGCGCTTTGCTTGATGGTTTGCAGCAGATCACCCGGCGTAAACATGCCGCTTACATCGTCCGTAGTTGAGCCTGCAATGCGACGAGTTGAGGCATCGGCCACGCGGCTAAACAGCGAATAGGCTTCATCCGTCTTGTCGATGGCCTCCGCAACACCGGGCGGGCTGTGGCGCTTCGCCATGTTGGTGATTGCGCCGCGAACCTCATACAGCGCATCACTGAGGATTTTGTCGTCAGCATTGGCCGACTTGGCAAATTTGTTGGCAAGTTGGGACAAATTACTTTGCGCAGCTTTGAGCGAAACCCCGTTGACGATGCCGTTTTGATTCGGTTGCAGCTTGCGGAACGTGCTTTCCAAGATGCGATCAAACTGCCCAATCTTGGCCTCATCGGCAATGTTCAAGCCTTGTTTGGCTATGCCGATTGCCGTCTGGAAATCATTGTCAATCTGACCCGTAGCAAACGACAGCACGCGGTCATATTGGCGACTGATCGCCTCATTGGCTGCGGCGATGCCGTCGCGCCCAATAGGGGCGTTAGCTTTGAACTGCACGCCGATGGGCTTGAGCGCCTCATTGATGGCGGCGCGGTTGAAGTCTTCCATGGTGCGGCGGCGCGCGCTGCCGATCACATCGCCTACATAAGGGACACTGCTTAGGGCTTCTTCTGCTGTGCCAACCATGCCGCCAGCACGTTGACCGGGAGTGACGCGCACGCCCTTTTCAAACAGCGTTTGCGCTTCGCCACCCTTCGGTGCCATAGCCGAGCCAATAGCGCCCGCTGCTTTGTAGCCCAGCACGCCACCAAGGCCACCAGCCGCGCCAGCGCCTAGCCTGTCGGTTATGTCGCCGGTCGTCGTAGCCGCCGTATAGGCCGCAGGAGCCGCAAATGCCTGCGTAGCTGTACGCGGGGCCACCAAAGCACGGCCAGCGGTCGTAAGGGCGCTTCCAATGGCTGGAATGGCCTTTCCCGCCACTTGTCCAATGCCTTGCAATGCCTTTCCACCAGCCAGCATGGTCAGCAGGTCAACACCCACGCCACCGCCAGCAGCCGCAAGGCTCTGATTCAGCAGCAGGTCTTGCGGGCCTGTCTCGCGGTTGCCGAGCGTGCCAATGTCGGTCATTCGACGGCCTGCGCCTGCCAGCGTTTCCGTCATCCATTGCGGCATCTGATAGCCGGTATCCAGCGGGCCAACGCGCAGGGTTTGACCGGACGCAACAGCCTCCCGCTGGCTTTCAGGCTCAATCACAAACCGCGCAGGTTTGGCGGGGGCTTCGTCTTCAATGACAAATTTGCTCATTGCTTCACCCAGGTTAGGCCGTTGGATTTGTAGCGGTCGCCGGTTTCCTGATCTACCGCAATTTTGCCCTTGTATTGCGGAGCCGGGGGCAGCGAAGAAAACGCATTGCCAGCAGGCTTTGGCGTTTCTGCCGGTTTGCCGCCAGTCATGCGGCGATTTGCGGCATCAATCACGCCCTTAAATTCGGTCAAAGCCGCTTTGAATTCCTCATCGCTTTGAGCGGTATTCAGGCGCGCGATTGCATCGGTAGCCCTTTTTCCCTCAAGCTCTGTGATCTGACCGCCGCCCTTAAGCGATTCAAAAGCCTGCAAGAATGCAGAGCCCTTGATCTGGTCAAGCATGGAGCGAAAGTTTGTCGCATCCGTACCGGGGACATAATTTCGCGGGTCAAGCGTGCCGCTAAGGCCGGTAGCCGTCCCCAATCCCGGATGCGAAATCGCACGGCCCAACAAGTTAGACATGTAATTGCCTGCCGCAATCGCGCTTTCACGCTGGGCCGTAGGCTTTACATCGGCTTTGGCTTGCTCTACAGCCCTTGTTTCGCTGGCTTTGTTTGCGGCGATCTGCGCGGGACTCGGGCCAGCCTGAACACCCAGCGATTGCGGGAAGCCGGGCGTAACTTGCGCGGTCTGCGTGCGCTGCAATTCGTTGGTGATGGCTTGGCGGTCAGCCGCTGGCAAATTCGGGTTGCGCAACTCTTGTTGCAAGATGCGAATGCGCTCGGTATCAGCGCCGCGCTGCTGCTCAGGCGTAACCTGCATGGAGGGCTGACGCTGGGGTTGCTGCGGCGTCGTGACCGACGCGCGGGTAACAAGGCGCGGAATACCATCTTCACCCGTGACAGTCACCAAGTCCTGCGCAGCCTTAGCCGCTTCAATAGCTGCTTGTCGTTCAGCCTCTAGCCCAACCTGAGATTGCGCGAAGCCGGGAACAAACCCAGCGCGACCGCCGTTCATGGTCATGCCTTCGGGCAGCTTCGGAATCGTGCGCTCTGCGCCAGTAACCGGGTCGCGGTAGATTGAGCCGCCCTTGAACTCTTGCGGGGTCTGCGCGAATTTGTACAGGTCACCCAAGTCAACACCAGCCAGCTTCAAAGCCGCCACCTGATTGATGTTCAAGTTAGTCAAGCCGCCGCCAGCAGCAGGCGCAGCAGATTCAGGCATCACCGGCCCCATGCCGTCAGCCGATGGTGCAAACGCACCGGGAGACATGGAAACACCAGAGCCCAGCAAGCCCTCTACCAAGCGATTCTTGCGCGCCTCTTTTTCAGCGGCCAAACCACGGGCGGCAATCTCGCTTTCGTAGTTCTTCATCTGCATTTCACGCAAGCGGCCCTGCATTGCGGCCTCTTGTGCTGCACGCTGGCGCTCTTGAGCCTGCGCAAAAGCGTTATTTGCCCCCAGCAGCCCAGCACCTAGATTGCCTTGCAGCAGCCCACCAGAAAGCGCCATGATTGCAGCGCTAGCCGGGTCTTGAAATCCACCTTGTGCAAGTAGAGCCATTTTCACCACCATCCAAGATTGCGCGACAACTGACCAGCGCCCAGCAGGCCACCCAGCGTGCCCATTGCACCGCCGCCCTGCTGGCTGGTGTTCGTCGTGCTGCCGGTCATGCCACCCAAGTTGCCGTAGATGTTAGCCGCTTGCGTGATGGGATACCACTGATTTTGAAGGTTTTGCGTCTCAAGCTGAGAACCTAGCCCGATCTGCTGCAAATCTTGGCCGCGCTGCTGCGTGAAGAATCCCTGATCCATGCCGTAGCGGGACAAGTCGCGGTTTTGCTGGTTCGTCCAATCGGTGCCGTACAGGTTCGCCAGCGCAGACGAAACGCCTTGATTCGCACGCCCCGCTGCCAGCCCTTCGGCTACGCCTTGACGCGATCCGCCGAAACCACCCGTGCCGATGACGTCAGAGCGAATCATGTTCAAGCCTTGCCCGAGGTCTTGCAACGACTGCTCTCGGATGCTTGCGCCGATGTCTTTGAGGTACGGATTTGTCCCGCCGCCTGATCCTCCACCTGAGCTGCCGCCAAACATGCCGCCACCGGGCAACATTGGCATCATTGACATTTGAGTGCTTTGTCGGCTTGTCAGGTTTTTCAGTCCGGCAATGTTTTCATCAGCGTAATCGCTTGTGGTGAAGCTGCTTGGAGTGCTGTAAACGGCGTTTGCAGATGCCATAAAGTCCGCTGGCGTTTTTGCGCCAGAGGACAAGGCGGTTGACCAATAATCGCGGCCTTGCTGGTCAATCAGGTCCGGTGTTTTTCCAACGCTGCCGTACAGTTGCTCGACAAGGGCGTTTAGTCCTGGATCGTAAGTCATGTTTACCCCCGAGAAAAAGGATTGCGGCGCGGCGTGATGTTCATCAGTTGCGCGCCAATGCCCGGTGCGGGGCGGTTAGCCAAGCTGTTTTGCACCTTACCGAGTAAGCCGCCTTGCTCAAAAATTGCGCTGTCAAAACGTGGGTCTATGTAGCGGGTAGCCGTCTGTGATTGCTGCTGTGGCTTGGAGCCGAGCAAGCCGCCAGCGATGGTCGCGGCAGGGCCTACAAGGCTCGTAATGCCGGACGGTAGGGCGTTGGTCAGGCCACTGAGCAAGCCGCCGCCAGAGGCCGCACCAGCCCCGCCAAGCGACGGCGTTACAGCGCCTGCGCCGGTATAGCCTGCAAGTGCTTCGCCGCCCAAGGCTGCGTTGGCAAGTTGACTGTCCACAGCGGCATTGAATCCGCCCGTAGCCGCAGGGCTTGCCGTGGGAGCGCCACCAGCGCCACCGCCGATGCCGCCACCGCCAAACATGCCGCCAGCCGCTGCCGTGCCAGCGAGTGCGGCCATGTACTTAAGGAAATCTTTGTTGATGTTCGCCGCCGGGGCATAGTTGCCCGTGCCGGTGTACTGCCCTTCGGTGGAGTAGCGATCAAACGGGCTTGAGGCTGCGCGGGTAGCGCCCGGTGCCGAAACCATGTATTCGGTCGCAGGGCCTGCTACATAGTCGCCTGTTGCCGGGTCATAGCGGCCAGCGTAGTTCGCTTGGATGCCTTGCCCCGTGGCCGGGTCGCGGTACATGCCGCCCATCTGGCTAAGTTGTTCAGGGGTTGCGCCCTGATAGCCTGCCATCAGTTGTTGAATTTGCTCTTGTGTCAGTGCCATGATTTACCCCAGTTTGACCCATGCGCCAGCGCGCCGAATGTACGTTCCCGCCCCGGTGCCGGGGTCCCAGTTTGTGCCGTCAGCTTCGTAGATGTCGCCATCTTTCACCCTGACAGGTGCCACATGCGTTACCTGCAATGTCAGAGACTCCTGCGGGGCGTCCAGCGACTCTTTCAGGCGCTTCAACTCAGCGGCTATCCATGCCGGAAGCTCTGCCGGGTTGTTGGGCGGGATTTGCGGGCTGTAGTCCATCAGTAACGTCCCTGCTTTTCAATGCTCAGATTCATCGAGCGAATGCGCCAATATTGATTGACCGCTGACCTGATGCGAAGGTCGAGATACGGGCCGCTGGCGAAGTCGTAAATCTTGCGTGTCGTGCCCTGCGTCCAGTTGCGCGGCGTGCGCCATGTGGGCGATTCGTCGGGCAGTACGTGGCTACCGTAGGACACGCTCAACAGCGTACCGGGCTGCGCATCGACAACCAGTGCGACTTCTTTCATCAGCTTGAAACTGTCAGCATCATCAAATGACATACCGGTGCGCTCAAGACGCGTTGAGATTGGATTGCCAAAGTCCGTATCCCCTTCGTCAACCAGCCCGATCATGGATTGCGACGTACATACGACCATTCGCGCCTGATTCTCTGCCGCGTTGTCCTCAACCCATGCATCAGTCTGCTCTGACCATGCCAGCGTCTGGTTATTCCAGCGTTTGGTAGAGGTTCCGGGCGGCACGATGCCGGATGCTGCATATGTCGCGTCCTGCACGTAGCGGATGCCCCATTCGCCGGTTTCCCAATTCCACGTAGCGACCGTATCGCAAGCCTCTTTGCCGATGCTCGGGAACCAAATCCAGACTTCGTTGTATGCGTCGTTCAGCGACACAAACGAGCGCCGCCAGTTGGTGCGGTTCATTGTCTGGAAAATCCAGCGACGCATACGGCCATCTGCAATTGAGACTTCCTGAATGCCGTTATGAATGATGACGTCGCCAGCGGTCAGTACGACAACACCCTTAGGCGTAGCGACTCCACACCCGCGATACAGCATCCCCGAGCCGGGAACCTTGTTGATCTGGAAAACAGCGTTTGAGCCCTGCAAAAAGCGCATCAGCCAAACAGCGTCTTCCTTGAACACAAACAGCGCGTCATTCCAGACAACCGCATCAACCTGCTCACCGTCCGATACCATGCCGGGAAAGTCGCCCGCAAGGTTCGTATCTGCTGCCGTCCAAGTACTTGGCAGGTTGCCCGCCGTCGCAGCATCAGACCACTGCACCAGATGCGGGTATTCCGTGCCGCCGATGGTCATGCCGCCAGCGACGATAAACGTTCCAAACGGGCGCATCCAGCGGGCTTTAGTGCCAGCCGTCCAGCCGGGTAGCGTGACAAGGTTGTTAGCCGTGTCGCCATCCCAATACGTGGGATCGTCTACGCCGTTGTTCAGTATCGGCGTGCCCTGAAACATGCCGCCTGTCCAACGGTCATCAATGCCTCCCGTGGGGGCTGTGCCGGTGATTTCCGTCTGTGTGGTGCCGTCATCAACAAACACCTTTGTAAGCCCCGCATGAAGGCAGTAGCGGGCCTGATTGATGGCGAATAGCTGGATGTAGTACGGGACAATTGACGGCTGCGTAAACTTGGCCTCGATGCCGTGAAAACGCTCCATGAAGCCATCGCGCGGGCGCATGTTTTGCACATTCGACCACATGCCGATTGGCAATTCCTCCGGCATGGCATCGCGGTTGACGCCTTGGCCGCAGTTGGGAATGCGAATAACGCTCACTTGCGCAGCCCGTACAGCTTTGCCGAGCCGCTGGTGATGTTGCCAGAGCTGAACAGCAGTTGGAATGCGTCAACGTCAGCCGCCGCCATGCGATAGCCGCAGCCGGTCATATCGAGGGGGATGGTTCCTGTATCAATCCAGCGAACAGCGAAGTTCATGCCGAAATACACGGCATCGGACGGCTTACAAAAGTCAATGCGACCGCTGACGCCCGTTTCATTGGCTGCGTTGCCAACGTTGGAGGTCATGTCAATTGCCAAACTAGCCGTGTTGGCATTCGTTCCAGAGCCAGCCGCAGTGGTTCCGCCGCGACTGTAGTGATAGTCGCTTGCGCCGGAATCGTAAGAACTGCCGCCATTCGTTGACGTTCGCATTCTCAGCAAAGAACCATCAGTCGCAGGAATCAGCCTTTCAATGATGACAAAGTAATCATCAAATTCGTCATCGACAAAATTGGTGAAGTTCAGCGATGCGGAGTTAGAAGCAGTCTGCTGCTGCAACATCACAGCCGTATTCTTGCGGCCAAAGGTGTAAAGCGCCGTGCCATTGCATTGCACCAAGCACGATTGCCCAGCATACAGCCGCTTCGTAGCCGAGCCGTCAATGGTTTCCGCGCCGTCCGGGTCAAGCGTGATGACGCCGGTTCCGGTGTTGGACAGATACACATACCAGCCGCTGGTAAGCGTTGCAGCGGCGGAGAATGACAGCGTGAACGTACCGGACAAGTCCAGCAGGTTACCTCGATCTGTCAGGATGGCCGTGTCTGCGCCAGTGATTGCGCGGCGAATGATCTTGCGCTGAAAGCCCCATGACGCCGTGGTGCCGTTGGTTTCCAGGCCCTTGCCAGCGTTGCCGGATTGGGCGGGCAGTTCCGTAGATAGCGAGGCATTGAGAATCGCCTCTTGCACGAATGCCGTAGAGGCTGGCGACGTATCGTTAGAGGTCTGCGCAGGCGTTACGCCTACTTTGTTCAGGTCGGTTTGCGATACGGTCAGCGGGCCAGCGATGGAAGACAGGTTGTCCACCAGCAAGTCCTTAACCAAGCGAATATGCGCCGCACCTTCGGAAAGGAGGTCAGAGTCTTCCGGCCAATCAGGGTCAAGCTGGGAAAAGATCGTTGCGGTTTCGACGGTCATTTTATGCAGCCCTTACTTGCAAAGTTGCGCCAGCGTATTTGCGTGCAGCGTTGTTTTCGTTGATTCGATCAAGCGCGCCGCTGAAAAGACTGGAGTATTTTTCGGTGTTCTTATCGTCTTCGGCATAGATGTAGGCTTGAGCCAGCGTTCCATACAAATACGCTTCGGGATAGTTGGTGATGATTGCGTTTGTCGGGCTTCCATTGGAAAGCGGCGTGAATTTCGCGTTGTACGTCATGATGACGCTGCCGGTTTCCGTGTTGGACGTTCGGATGGTCGTCCCGCTGATGGTGTAGAAGTACGTATCACCTTCACCCCATGAGCGCATCGCATCAAACTGCTCGGGCGTGATGTACGAAAGCGGCTGGCTCAGGCTGTCATTCCAGTACACAGAGCGCATACCAACAAACCCCGTTGGGATTGTGCCGACGCCCGCCGTAATGGTGACTGTTGCCGTCGCCTCAAACTCCACCAGCTTGCAGCGCACCTGCATGACCGATTCGGCCAGCGAGATGAAATCAGGAATTTGCGCCGTCAGATCGTCGCGCTTGAACCACGACTCAACAGACGTTTGCAAATTGGTGTAGTTCGAGATTGCCACTTAGATACCCGTGCCGAAGGTGACTTCAATCGTGCCGGTGCCGCTGTCAGTGATGACGGCAATATGCGTGTCGCCAGCATTGATGCCAAACACCTCGACGTTGCCGGGTAGTTCCATCGGGTCGGTCAGGGTGACGGCGGTCACGGTGGAGCTGCCCGATCGCCAGCGCACGCCAGCGGTGCCAGTGGTGTGGACAACGCGCATTGCCACAGCAGGCAGCGCAATCGCCGGGATTGCCACGCGCGAGGACGTAGTTGTCGCCGGAAGCTGGATGGTTGATCCGTAGATCGGGCGAAAAGGGGAATTTGGGGTGCGCATGGGGTTCCTTTACAACTTTCCGGGCCACACGCGAAAGTGCGCGTTAGCTGGGTCATTGAGGATGCGGCGCATGTGTTCTCTGTTGGTCATGCACTCGCGGTATGTAATGTTGTTGTCGTTGCAATACTTCTCGACCATCACAAACGGAATGGTCGCGGCCAGCTTCATGTCTTTTGACCCGTGAAACCCCTCGTTTTGCAACGCTTTCGCGCGCTCTGCGTAGGGGGTGCAGTCTTGGACGGTCCCGGTTATCAGGTTGCCGTCCTCAATCGCGGAATAGGTCTTTACGTCACGAAACATGGCCGCTCCCGTTTAGGCAATGTGATAGTGGATGTACACGTTACCCACAAGTCCCGCCGTAGTGGCAGAGCCGGTTCCGGTCAGTACTTGCGCCGTGGTCATCTTCACGCTGACAAGGCCGTTAGTTCCACGATCAGCGGTCAGCATCGTGTCCACGACCTTTTCGGTGCCGCCCAATGCGTAGCCGTCAATCAGCGTGTCAGAGCTTGTCGTCGCGTCAGCAGCCACACCAAAGTCGCCAGATGCTGCGCCCGTTGACTTGGTGGTGATGTCGAGTTGCAAACGGTCGATGATGATCGTCGCAATCTCCGGGTTTGCCCATGCAAACAGCGCGCCGCCAGTGGTTGCAGCCACACCGGCAAGGGCCACCTTGGCGACTTTCATCGCCTTGTATGCGCCACCGAAAGTTGCAACCTCTTGCGAATCGCTGTCTTGCACGAGGCCAAAGCCACCGTCTGCGCGTTGGCGAATGTTCGTTCCCATGTGTTTCTCCTAAAGAGAGAGGGCCGAAGCCCCCTCATGTTCACTGAACATCGTATACGGCAAAGTTAGCCTTCGGGGCGCGGGCTTCCACGCACCATTCGGCCAGCATTTCGCGCGTCTCGTTGTCGCCAGCTTTCGCCAGTTCCATCGTGGTAAACGGGCGCAGGTAGGCAATCGCCCACTTGTCCATTTCCAGACCAAACACATCGCGGGTGCGCATGAAACGGTTGGGCACGGCTTTCAGTTCACCGAAGTCCGAGACGTAAACGTCAACCGAAGCGTACAGCTTCTGGTCTTCGCCTTTGTCCATGCGGGTGCTGTTGCCGGTGAAGGTGGAGAACGTCTGCTTCAACAGTGGAGGCATCATCAGCACATCCGGGTCGCCACCTGCGGTGTATGCCTTTTGGCAGGCGTCCTTAAGCTGCGTTTCCGTGTAGTTGCGCAGCGTGCCGTTCGTGTTGCCGGTGTTGTTGATGTAGTTCGCCAGCGTGCCGCCGCCGTTGTTGGTGTTGTCCACCACCCAGCCCAGCAGGCCACGGGATTGACGCGGCGAGGTCGCCAGCACATCCAGTTGGGTCGCAGAGCTTTCCATGTCGCGGCGCAGCTCCAGCCCAGCCAGGGTCATCTGGTACGCCAGTTCGTTCTTGCGGCCTGCCGGGTTCATCGCCAGTTCAGTGCCGGACACAGTGACCGTCTTCACGGAAATCTGCGTGCGGTTGTTCAGGCGAACGGTAGGCGTTACGACCTTGGCGGTCGGGTTGTCACCTTCGGCTGCGGCGTTGTTGGTCACAGCGGGGGCGAGGTCTTGGGTCTGCCATTCGTGCAGCGTGTTGGAAGCCTTGGACTTCGCAGCCATGCTGATGAACGGGGTTTGGGTCGGACTGATGCGGTAGATCACATCCGACAAGTCCTCACGGTTACCGATTGCGGCAGTCGTGAGGAAGGTATTGCTAGGTACGGTCATTTTTTACTCCAGCGTCTCTCGACGTTAGGGGTTAAACAAAGTTTGCCATCAGGCCGACTGCATCGCGGGGGCTTCCAGACTTCTTGAGTTGCTGGAACTGTTGACCGCGCTTGTCAATCGACACGGGGGCTGCATCAGGCGTCACCGTCCGCTGGGGAAGGTTGCTCACCTTTTGCGCTGCTGCTTTTGCCTTGCTCATCATTTGGCGATAGAGCATGGCGTCTCGGGCAAGCAAAATGATCTTGTGATCGGTGATTCCGGGCGCGCTCAGGTCGGGCGTACCGTCCGGGTTGGTCTTGCCGTAAACGCGCTCAGGCTCAAACCCGCGCGACAGCAATTCCTCAGCGATCAGCTTTTCTTCGGCTGATTTCTTGGCTGCGTCTTTCCATTCCGGGAGCTTGGCAAGCAATTCTTGCTGCTCCGTCTGAACGGTTTGAACGTAGCTTTTCAGCCGCTCATGATGCTCTTGGGCTGCCAATTGTTGACCGCGAATTTGAATGTCCTGTAGCGCCGCTTGCCTCTTGTCGTAAAGGTGCTTTTGCTTCTGGTATTCAATCGGGTCTTGCTCCAATAGGGCATCCCAATCAATCCGATTTTGTTCCTGCAATTGGGCCGTCAGCACGGATTGCGCCTGCTGGAGCCCTTGCGCGGCCTGCTGCCGCTCTGCACGCGCTTTCTCGGCTACTTGCTCGGCTTCCTTTCGGAGTGCCGCTGCTGCCTCGAACTTCTGCGTGCTGGACTTCTGCGCTTTGTAGCCGTTAATCAGTTCGCTCTTGGTGAGTTCTACGTCCGTGCCGTCAATATTGACGGTGAACTTTTCCTCATCGGCAGCGGCCTGCTCATCCGGGTTTGCGCCTTCCTCTGCGGGCTTGGGCGGCTCTTGTCCGTCCTCACGCGCCGGGGGCTCTTGCTTTGGTTGTTTGGCTTCAATGTTGCCATCGTCGCCCAGCAGATTTGCAAGTACTGCTGCTGCTTGATTGGTGTCAAGCGCACCGGTATCCGCTCCAGCATTACCCGCGTCAGCAGGTTGCGAGGTTGCGTTATCCATTCTTCATTTCTCCAGTCTGTGCCGGGGGCCGTGGCCCCGCAGCGCGGCGTCTCTCGACGTTATGAAGCAGCTATAGCCGTTGGGCATCTAGACCGGCTGCTTGGCGGTCCGACTCAATTCCTCGTCTATCCAATCATCCAACTGCTGACCGCCAGTGCAACCCCATTCTTCGGGGCGGTATGCGTTGCCAGCTTTCAACCATTCATACCGGCGCACAATGCGCGCAGCGTGAGCCAATTCGTTGCAGGCCAACTGCATTACACCATCTGGCTTTCCGTCTCGCGACGCTTTCTCTAAGCGGTCGGCCAAGTCAATCATGTACTTACCACCACTCACGAAATTTAAGCCAGCGTTGCGCGCCAGCACACGCAGCAAGATAGCCGCCGCCAAGAATCAGAAACACAGCGGACACAGAAAGAATGACGGCAATCATGCGATTTTCGCCAAAGCCTCAATGGCTTGCTGCGTCTGCTCTTTTGTCGGCTCGGGGGTTCCAGCCAACCGCAGGATTTCAACAGCCGCTCTGCCGCACTCAGCCACGCCACTGACCTTTTTCCCAAAGCCAAAAACAACCGGGCGGCGCACGCCCTTCTTGCGCAGCGACAGCACACCAGCATCACCGGGAATCTCTCCCTTTTCAATCTGGCGGGCAATGATTCGCAGCATACGCGGGATGTTTTCGAGGTTGTTCGACATAGTTAACTCCAGAATTGCCGGAAGCGTCCGGCGCGCATGGGCAGCAGCGCCCAATTCGGTCAGCATTCAACCCTTTCGCCAGTATTCAGCACATACCCACACGGGCCGATTTCCGTGCGAATGTTACCCCAACGCTCAGACATTACAAGCCCTTCTGCGTCAGGGTGAGTAATCAGCGAAACACGCCGATCATGGCGATTGATTTCCAGCACATGCGCGGTCAATTCTGCGAAAGATAGTTGCGGGCTTTGGTCAGCAGGCTTTGCTGGTGCAGATACTCCAGTTCCACTTTCGCCAGTTTCCCCGTTTCCAATGTCGCCTCTAGGCTGGCTTTCACCTTGCCCAGCATCGTGATTGCCAGATGCGTCTTTTCTCTGTCGTCCGCGTGTTTTGGGCTGCTCGGGATGTTTTTCCATGATTCGATTAAATCCTTTTCAATATCGTTGAACACGGCTTGGAAGACTTCGTTCTCAAGCACTAGCTTGGCTTGGTCGCCTTTGTATAGGCGTTCTTCGAGGGTCACGGGCGCACCTCCTGCGTAATTTCACGAGTAGCCGCATCCGTAGCGGAGTTGTCTACCTTCGCTTTGCTGCCGATGTTCGCAATCTCAATGCGGGTTGCGGCCTCTAGCTCTGCCTTCCAGCGGTTGAATGCGTCCTCTCGCAAGCTCTGCTGATCCTTGAATGCGGCCTGCAATTGCGCAAGCTGGGCTTCCTGCTGAATCTTGAGCGTCTGTTGTTCAGCCTCGGACGCCTGTCGATTGCGGTCAACCTCGGCTTGCATCTGCGCTTTCATCTGAGCCAATTGTCCTTCATGCTCAAGCTCAAGCTGTCGCATCTGCGCCTTGTACTGCATTTCCATCTGCGCAATCTGCCCCTTGGCTTGCAAGTCGGCTTGCTGCATCTGCATTTTGGCCTGAGCCTCAGCCGCGCCAGGATTCGGAAGCTGTTTGTTCGGGTCAGGCTTCACAAAGAACTTGTTGCCGGACTTGAAACCCATGTTCTTTGCAAGCTCGATGCTGCTGTTGTAGAGGTTCTCCGGGCCAGCAATGCCAATCGCCATCCCCTGAGCCTGAGCGTTTTGAAGCTGCATCAGGCGTGCAATGCGCTGGTCTTTGTCGCCCATGCCAAGGCCGACATTGATGGTGAAGTCGAATTGGTTTGTCCACTCGCGCGGGTCAATGTCTACCCACTCGCCTTCTAGCTTCACGCGGTCTGACTTTTTCTGGTTTTGGCATACCAGCTTGAGCATCATGCGGAACAGGTCTTCAAACCCTTCCGCAGCTTGCACCGCGACAAGCTCGGTTCGCATGTCGGCTTTGTTGGCAACAATGCGGGTTTTCGTGGCCGTCTCGCTGCCAAACAACTGATCTGGGCTGTTTCCTTGGCTCTGGCGGCTCCAGCCGGTGGAATCCTCCAGCTTGCGCTTGCCAAACTCCAGCAGTTCCATCGCTTGCGCAATGTTGCCTTTGCCCTGATCCAGTCGGCCAACGGCTCCAGCCGATTTGACGCGCACCACGCCTCCGGGGCGCGAGGACAGCAGATCGTCTAGGTTGACCTGATTCTCAACAGCGAAATACCGACCGTTGACTTCCAGATATAGGTTATCGCGCACGCCGCGCTCAACCATCGTGTTCGATAGCTGCTCAGGCATCGCCAGATCAGCGATGGACAGGCCGTAGAACAGATGCGGGATAGGCACCGGGCACCACGAAATGAACGGGCGCACATCGGTGATTTCGTCATCCAGCAGCGTGCTACCGGCTTTCGTGATCTTGTGAAGCTCTGCGATGCCGTCGCCGTCACGGTCAAGCCACAAGTAAGCCTCAGTACCCCAAATGATGCGCTGCGAGTCATCCATGGAGTCATCGCGGTCAAGGCCGGTCTGATAGCTCTCGTATTCCTCGCGCTCGACGCGCTCCATGTTGAACTCGGCTTGTGAGTCATCCGAGCCGATGTTGTCGATTTTCTTGGCATCAAAGCCCATCGCCTTGAGTTGCGAGGCGGTCTTGCGGAAGCGATGGCCGACAAAGCGAGCTGTTTCAATGTTACCCGTGGCGGAAATCAGGAATTGCTCGGGCGGGATGTTCTCGACGCACAGCCTGCCGCCTTTCTTGACGCGCTTGCAGGCTACGTCATACAGCATTACGGGCGGCATCTGATTGATGTTGTCAATCTGCGCCTGTAGCTGAATTACAGCCTGCAAAGCCTGCGCATTGCCTTGTTGGGCGGCTTGCTGGGCCTGCATCAGTTGGCCGGTCAGTTGCTCGATGGCCTTTGCGCGCTGCTTGGCGTCATCCTCATCAGGGTAGGACTCCTGCTCGATGATTTCGACCTCGGGATCATCCATAAGCATGGCGAGGTTAACCTCAGTCTGCCCCTTGTATTCTTCCCGTGTTTCCTCATCGGTGTTGTCCCACCAAACCTTGAGAAAGCCGCGCTTGCTCTGGAGGCCGTCTTTCAGCCATGTGTAGGTCTTGGTGCGGCCTTTGTTCTTTTTGAAGAACAGATAGTTCAGGTATTGGGTCGCGCGCTGGGCCTTGAGTTCGTCGTCTTCCTGCGTCGGCTCACACTCCACGACCGAATCGCCGCCAGTGAATGTCACCATGAGTTGCGGCAACATCGACTCAATGGTGTTGCGCACATCGGTAGAAACGACACGCGACCGGCCCGGAATCGCGGGCGGGGCAAGTTCTTCGACAGCTTCGCCCAAGTAGTAATACATGGCCTTGCGGCGCATTTCGGACAGCTTGTCGCCATCAAAGCCCAGCGCCTGCCGCATCTCCTGATCGACAATCGCAACGACTTCATCGTCTGTCATGCGTTTTTTAGGTTCGGTCATGCTGTGCTAAGTGTTGGGTAGTTCAATGGTTTACTTGCCTGCGGTTCCTGATAGACGATGCACATCAGGCCGAAAGCGTCCGCGCTGTGGCTGGCCCAATCGTGGTCAGGGCCTAGTCCAATGCCGCGTTTCTCGTCTTTCTTTTCGTGATACCAGCCGATTGCGTCAATTCCCGCCTGAGTCGTGGCCTCATTAAACCAGATGCGGCTAAACAGGTTACGCGCCCGCTCCACGCGGAGCATTGCAGCGCCTTTGCCCTGGTTCGGAACAACCTCTACGGTGTACCCAGCGGCCTCAAATGCGCTGCGGTACGAAACATCAATCACCTTGTCTTGCGTGTCGCCATCGTGCGGCAACCAAATTTTCGGCTTGTTGTTGTCGCAGTAGCCGCGTGATCGCATCCAGGCCAAATGAGCGCCAATCGGCTGGCCTTGCACTTCATAGTGATCCAGCGCGCGAATCTCTTTGCCGACAAACTGCGCTATCCAGATGACAAAGTTGTCAGCCTTTGCGCCCGTACCGCCAATGTCCACAAACGCCCGCAGCGACATAAGCGGGTCAACAGGCACGCGGCCAATCCGCCCTTCTGCTTTGGCTTGCGTCAGATGCTGGGCGAAATACGCGCCTTCGACAATACTGACGTACTCGCCTTCCCAAATGTGGCCGTACTGATCCGGCTGCATTCTTAGGCAATCAAGGCGCTCTTGCTCAAGCTCTGCCGTAAACCATGGGTTATCCCGCCAGTTTGCGGCTACAACAACCGCGCCCGTAGGCTTCTCCGGCCCCATAAACATTACATCCACCGGGTCTGTCTTGCGGCGCGGGTTGTAGCTCCACCACATTTGAGAGCCTGTCGCGCGCATAGTTGGGCGGTACAAGTTGATCGAGTGCTTTGTTGCGCCCTGCGCTTCCTCCCACCAACCACGCTTAAACCCCTCCAGCGACTTAATGCTGTCTGCGGTGTAGTCGTTCATCCCCTTAAAAATGATGATGCCATCGCCGGGGGTCGTGATTACGTCCTTGAAGACTTTGAAGCCGTCAGCCTCAGTAATGCCGTGGGCATGTAGCTTTGACTCAAGCAGCAGCTTTGAAGACTGCGCCAAGTCCTTTTGCACCTCACGAATACAGACTGACCGCAATCCTTCGCCGCCGCTATTCCCCGGCTCGGCCAAACTGTCTTCAATCAGCAACTCAGCCAGAAAATGCGATTTGCCGCTACCGCGCCCACCTTTTGCAACTTTGTCGCGCGCAGGCGCTAACAGCGGCTCAAACACTGCCGCCGTCTTAAGGTGCAGTTTTCTCACTTTGCCTCAGGGCGGATGATTTCGCGGGTCACTTGCCCAATCTGCACCACGCCCGAGTGCTCAGTTTCAATCTTGTCGCGCCACTCAGCAGGCTTGCGGTTCTTGAGCCAGAAAATCAGCGCGGTCGAATCAGGCGGGTAATATTTGCGAATCGGCGTCTGGATGATTTCCTTGTCCACAACGCGAATATCAACCTCGTCATGCTCGTAACCCATGGCGCGGCGGTACAGGCTTTGCTCTACCCGTTCGTCAGCCTCAGCCTTCGGAACCCTTATGGACTCCGAAAATTCTTTATGCTCCACCTTCCAAAGATTGATAGTGGACACTGACACTTCAAAGAAGTCGGCCAGTTGCGCATCTGTTGCCCCGAGCTTACACAGCTTGGCAGCTTCTTTTGCGTATTCCGGCTTGTACTTTGTTGGGCGTCCTGCTGGCATCATGTTTATCGGGCACCTTGCGGAGTTGCCGACCTCTGTTAGTGGTTACTTACGTGTGCTACTTTAGCACTTCTTGGGCGGCTTCTTGCCCTTAGACTTTTTCATGGTTTGTTCCTTGTTCGGTTTTCGCCTTCATCGCCTCAAGCTCTCGCCGTGCTGCCATCATGTCGGCGTACAGAACTGCGGCTTCGTCCATTGCTGCATTGCGCTGGTTCTTGAGCGCTTGGATCAGGTCGTTGGCGCGGTTTTCTTCTTGCTCGGTCATGGCTCGATTGCGATTTGTTGCGCTGCACCAGTGGCGAAGATCACCATCAGTTGGGTTTTGCCTGCGCCGTTGTCTTGGGCAAAGATGCGGTATCCGTTGGCTGCGGGGGCTGCG
>Ga0208916_10000442_pt1 | contig 19649 bp, 38 predicted proteins | sample DEB19_08_DNA_5_FD_184523 | JGI IMG/M metagenome (GOLD analysis project Ga0208916, IMG submission 184523) | Aqueous microbial communities from the Delaware River and Bay under freshwater to marine salinity gradient to study organic matter... | ecosystem: Environmental > Aquatic > Marine >... | reverse complement strand
CGAACAGCGCGCACAAAAAGCCCCGCCGAAGCGGGGCTAGTGACGTTTGTCATCGGCGTGACTACCGCGCTGCTTCTTCGCGCAGCAGGCGACGAATGAGCTCTGAGACCGTTTCCCTCCCTCGACCGATAATGGCGACCAGCGCCGCGGCTTCTGCGGGGCCTAGCGTGATCTTCGGCAGAACGGCATCCGCCCTATCGTAGCGCCGCTTGCTGCGTTCTGACGCGCTCATGCATCACCCGCCAGGCCGGCCATCCGCAGCGCATTGAGCGCCTGATTGCGGAGCTCGTCGGCCGGCGTATGCGCGGGCGAGTTAACGGCAATGTCTCGCAGCGCGCCGATCATGGCGCGGATCTGGTCCGGCGTTGGAATCGCCTCGGCGATGGGGTTATAGGACACGTTTTCGATGCGGATCTGGGAGCCGTCGTCGAGTATGTAGGTATCGGTATCTCCGAACTCCACGAGGCTGTGGCCTCCGATGAAGAGCCGATGGCACAGCTCCAGTCCGTTGGGAGTTTCGGCGATGAGTTTCTGTGCCTTGGTCATGTCGATCCTCCCTCACCAGTATTCGATAACGGAATCATCGCCGTTCATGAGCGCCTGAAAATTGGCGTCGTCCTCGTCAGGAACATCGACGATGGCCAGGCAGAGGTCTGGGTTGGTCGCGATGACCGTGCCGTATTCGTGAGCCAGGGATCGAGCAGTGCGGTCGGCGTCGCATTCGGCGGTAAATTGGATGTTGTAACGAGACATGTCGTACTCCTGGTGTCTGGTGTGGCGATTCAAGCAGCGAGTCCTCGGTGGCTGCAAGACGACGCTTGTCCGGCGCGAACTGCGTCGTAGCAGTGCTCGGTTAAGGCCATGTAGTCTTCCGGGAGCACCTTGGGAAGCGCCGATCTCGGGATCGTGAAGGTCATCGTTTCCATGATGCACCAGACCTTCCGTGAGCCAACCTCAATCCACTTGATGCCGCTGATCTTCGCCATGTAGCTCGGCGGGCAGATTATCGTGCGCTCGGTCATTTCGTTCCCCTCTCAACCCGGCCCGTGTCTGACCGTGGATCCATCGTAACTCGTGCACGTTCACGTGTCAACAACTGTTTACATCGCCCCGAACCCAGCCTTCCTCGCCAGCTCATCGCGCGTCGGCCTCCGGTGCCCCTTCGCCACATTGCAGCGCGCGCAGGCGGCGACGATGTTGTCGAGTGAGTCGGTGCCGCCTACCAGACGCGGCACAAGGTGGTCTGCCGTAGCAGCGTTCCTGGCCGCCAGGTCGCAACGGCGATGCGGGATTACCAGCTCGCGGCCACAGTAGAAACACACCCAACCCTGTTGCTCAAGGGCGATACGAAGCACGTCGCGGGTCATTTTGTCCCTCCGAAATGTTGCGTTGCAGCACGAAAAACAGCCCCGTGGTCGACCCCTGTTATACCCATTCCGAGGGCATTAACAAAATTCTAACGCCGATGTTAATTGGTGCACTGCAACGGAACATTTGTTGCCATGGTTATCCACAGGCCATGTCGGGCATTGTCGTCGTTATCAACCAATGACTTACGTACACGGTTCAAACAACCATCTCAAACGCTTGTTTTAAGTTAAATGACAACAAACGTGTTTTTTTGTTCAGTTACATGTACGAACAGTAAATGAAAAACAACAAATGTAGCTGAATTTGGCCAGACAAAGGCTGACAACGGTGGAAAACTTTTTGAATGTCGGGGTTTGTCTGTACACGTGGGCTACCCCTAAATCCCTTCCCTTCCCTTCCCTTCTTCATCAATTCTGCGCCGAAGTAATGATTACCCCCAAAATCGTACTCTTACCCCCTTAGGGCTTTTCCTAGGGACAAACCCCGACATTGGGGTTTTGGTGTAAACATGGGCCGGAGGCCGAAACTGGAGATTACCTGGCTGAATCGCTCCGAGAGCTCGCGAATATGCCTACCATGTAGGGTGGTAGCGGGGTAGGTTGAGATATAGGCTCACAGCGCGTTCTGTGAGGTCGTGCAAAACGCCGTGAAATCGACCTGTTGCTATAAGGAGCGCGACGTGGTAAACATCTGTTGTCGCCCGGAAGGGTGTTTTTGCTGCAATGCAGCATGGAGTCAGTATGACTGGCACGTGTATTGCCGAGGTGACGCCGCCGCCTGGCGCGGTGGCGTTTGCGATTGTTCTGGAAGACGGGACGATGGGCGTGACCGACTGGGCGCTCATGGATAAGTTCGACTGGTGGCAGCCTCTGCCCGACGGCTGCCGATACGTCTTCGCCTTCCCCGCGCCGCAGTGGCGCCCGATTGCGGAGGCGCCCTGCGATGACACGGCTGGGCTCGCATGCAGCGTTCTGGATGGCGGCTATGACATCATCGACTTCGACCACGATTCGGCTTACTGGGCCGGCCACGGTCTGACGCACTGGATGCCGCTCCCGCCGCTTCCTGAGTCCACGCCATGACAAACAGGGGCTACCCATGGCATCGCTCGCCAGAATGGGCGAGCTTTGCTGTTGAGGACGGCAGCGGCCGTCGTTTTTGGCACGAGTTTCGTCCAGATCCGTCTGGTAGTGAGTGGGTTTCGGCTGGTCGCCGCGCAGGAATAAGGCGCGGCGGGGACACGTGTCATCCGCAGACGGATTGGCGCAACAGCCTTCAGGAAAGGCAATCACCGGATAGAGATTACGCATCCGAAATGCACTCAGCGCCCTGTCTCCAAATCGGCGAGCGCGACATGGCTGTCGTGACATCCGATCCACCGCCACAGCCGGCAGTGCTGGTGACGGAGGATGAGCTTGCCGAGCTGCGAGAGGATCGCGCTCGGCTTGAGTGGATGATCGCAAGGAATGGCTGCATGTACACAACAGCTGACGCATCTGGCGGGACGTACGACTACCGCGTTATAGCGGACGACATAGCCCATGGCGCATGGGCGCTAGGTATCGGCGACACCGCCCGCCAAGCCATCGACCGAGCGCGAGGTGAAAAATGAAACGCTACAGTCCAGACCTTCAATTCGGCGGCTCAGGCGATTGCCCGGCCGCATACATGGAAGAAGCCGACAGCGGCGACTATGTTGAGTATCAGTCGTGGATGGATGAAGCGGAGAAGATGCGGCTCGACGCGGAGCGATACCGCCAGGTTCGCGAGTATTACTGGTTCCAGCGCGAGGTTGCTCACCGGTTCGGCGTGACTGAGCCGCATTCCGTCAACGATTTAGATGCGGCGCTTGACCGCGCGCGAGGCGTGAAGTGATGACACGCAACCCACTAACCGCCGCAGTCTGCCAGTGCATCTACGCGCCCTGGGAAAGCGCTCATACGCGCCTGAACTTCTGGCTGCAGATCCAGCGTGACTTCTTCTGCATCATCGTTTCTACCTACAATGACGAGGCACGTCGCCTATGAGCACGCTACTAGAAATCCTATGCCAGGATGTCTATCAGAACATCGTTGCGACGCGCGAAGAGGTTAGTCGCTGCGACGGAGTGCAAATGATCCCGAACGGCACGGCACCGATGTGGAAGATCGCCGGCAATTACGTCTGGATTGCTGAACTCATCGCTGCCCCGCCGGTGAATGCGATACTGACGGATGCGGCGAAGGAGTATTTCAAATGACTTTGCCATGGAAACCGATTGCGGAGTTGCCGGAGCGTCCCGACAAAGAGCGCAAGTTCCTAATGATTCACGAGAGTTTCCCTTGGTACGCGCATCTGCTCAGTTGGATCGACGCGTATAGCCATTGGGACGATGGCAATGGTTACTACAGCACCGGCGACACTGGCACGCGTCGCGACTTCACCCACTTCATCGAGATCACGCCACCGTGAATGCGGCGATCAGGAGGATTTCGTGGGCCTTGCGCAACGCATGATCAAGTCAATCAATTATCAGTCGAATAGCCAGGGATTCTGCGTGACGCTTGCAGTGGTTACCGGGAAGCAATTCAAGGAACTCTTAAGTCGAGGCACTTCGATAGCTTCGTCGTTATGAACTCAGACGGAGTACTGTTCATGAATCTATCGAGACAGGTTCCGATAGTTGTCGCAGATAGTATCGATCGCGATGGCCTCTATGGAGCCTACATTACGAAGGCTGCCGAAGAATATTTCGCGACGTCGACCGCCACGAAAACATCTGTTGACACACAAAATCCTGAGCAGTAGCCTCATCCCGCCGCATCCGCGGCCTTGTGGCACGACATGAAAAAGATCATCGACTGGTACAAAGCGCTGCCGCAATGGCAGCGCTCGGCGCTGTGGTGCGTTGCTGGCAGCGCTGGCGTGTGGCTGGCTCTCGGCACTACCGCGGCGCTCGGCTTCGGCCTCGGCGTCCTCGGCGGGTTCAACTTCGGACACGACTATGCAGGAAGGTCGCAATGAAATTCGCTGCCGCCATCCTGATCCTGATCGCCATCCCGACCGCCACCTTCCTCGCCGCGCTGCACTGCTACGACACCGGCTACGTCTACGGCTCAATCGTCACGGCGTTCGTCGGCGGTCTCGTCGAGTTCTTCACGCTCGTGCAAATTGCACTGTCTGCGATCGAGTGGGGAGAACCCGATGAAGCCTGATCGCCGCTCGCGCTGTTCGCGTAGCGAAGACGCCCGAGAAGCCATCGAGGCCTTCGGTTGGTCACTCGCCGAGTCCGCTACGGATACCGTCCGCGGCCACACCGTCGTTGTCGCCGGGCTGCGACTCAACGATACTCAGTATTCCCGCGTACTCGTTATCGCGATTCCTCGCGAGTGTCAGGCGGTACGCGATTTCGTCAACCTCAAAATGAGTAACTACGCATGACTGCAAAAATTCGTGTCTTCAACGAAGGCGATCAGCCTCTGCTGTACGGCGCCAATCGCCTGCTGATGCCTGGCAAGTCGAGCACGCACGACGTATCGGATCTCGGCTCCAGCATCAGCTTCACGCCGGTCTCGGTTGGCGATGACGTGCCTGCTCCGGCACCGGCACCTTCGACGGACGCCACTGTCCGGCCCACGCCCGCATCCATCGGCATGTTCCAGACCGAGCTCAGCCGCAAGCTGCTCGGCTCCGATGTGTGGCTGTACTGCACGACGCGGGCCGCGATGGCGCCGACGAACGACATCAAGGTCCGCATCATGCTCAACTGCGGCTGCGACGCCGACGGCAACTGGCGCGACACGAACGGCAATCCGCTGCCGGCGTTCAGCCGAGGCTTCGAGACCGCCGACACGGCCGCCGAGCAGGAGCGTCTGCGCCGGTTCAACGCTACGCCTTCCGTGTTCGACATCACCGTGGTCAACGGGCATCCGGAGCTCGACCTGTTCCACCACGTCGCCATGGTGACCGGCATGTATCCGAAGGGCCGCGATCCGATCTTCTACGCCGTGCGCGCCGAGGACGAGGCCGCGCTGGACGAGTGGTGCGAGTTCATGGCGGCATCGCGCGGTAATCCGGGAGCGTGAGATGAACGACATCGAAAAGAAAATTCAGGCTAAGGGGTTGACGGCGCCGCGGGTGACGCCGGCTGATGTCGAGGCGGCCGTTGGCAGCGAGCACTACTTCACGGCCCAGGACGGCGTGTTCGGCGCGTACAAGGCGAATCATGACGTCTATGTCGGCAGCATGCCGGATGACGTCAATGGACGCGCGCTCCCTCTTCTGACGATCTGCGTGCTGGTCCTCCGCAACGGCTTCACCGTCACTGGCGAATCAGCTTGCGCGTCGCCGGAAAACTTCGACGCCGAGATCGGCCGAAAGGTCGCGCGCTCGAAGGCGGTCGAGAAGATCTGGCCGCTGCTCGGCTTCCGTCTGCGTGATCGGCTGTCAGCATGACCCCCGGCGAACTCATCCTAGCCTGCCCCATGCCGTTCGACAGAGCGGCACTGTGGGCACCGTTCCTGACCGGGGCGATGCTTGAGTTCGGCATCACGGAGCCAGACGACTGCGCGATGTTCCTCGCGCAGATCGGCCACGAGTCAGGGTCGCTGCGCTACGTGCGCGAGATATGGGGTCCGACAGTGGCGCAGCGTGGGTATGAAGGCCGTGCCGACCTAGGCAACACGCAGCCCGGCGACGGCTTCCGATACCGTGGCGGCGGTCCACCGCAGCTCACCGGTCGCGCGAACTACCGCGAGGCTGGCCAGGCGCTTGGCTTCGACCTTGAGTCGGAGCCAGACCTGATCGAGCTGCCGCATATTAGCGCCCGCGTCGCCGGATGGTTCTGGCGATCACGCGGAATGTCGCGGCTGTCTGGCGACCTCGAAGCCGCGACGCGACGCATCAACGGCGGGACGAATGGTCTGGCTGACCGTGGACGCCGCCTGACCGTGGCGCGTATGGCGTTCGGCCTTCCGCCGCTATAGCATGCGCGCTAGCTCAACAGGAGGCCGCCATGTTCCAGTTCATCCGCCCTACCGGCAGCAAGAAGAAATGCAAAGACTGTGGCCGCATGATGCCGGCCGGCGCGAAGAAGTGTCCGTACTGCTGATGCGGCCATGAGTCGGCGATACGACTACCGCGGTCCTATCGATCAACGCACCGGACACCCGGTCGATTGCGCCTGCTGGACGTGCTACCTGGGGCGATGCGTGGTCGCGTCGCCGACACGCGGAGTGGCTACTGCGGTGACGCAGGATACGCCTCCGCTGGACCCATGGACCGGCCCTGACGCCGCCGACCCTACTGGTCTGTAGCGTTTTGTGGTTCAATCCGCGCAGCAGACGACAGCTGAGGCAAACGCTTGACCACAGTAGCCAGACATGCGCCGCCAGGATCACCGCGTTGAGCGCCGATACGATCGCCGTCATGGTATCGCTCGTCGCCATGCTGGCGCTGCACTTTTTCCGTAGCCCTAACCGGCAGACGGACGACCTCAAGGAAGACATTCGCCAGGTCAAGGCCGAGCACGCCGAGCTTCGTCGCGACGTGTCCGAGCTGGCGGCCCGTGTTTCGGGCGAAAACCAGGCTCTCGATAGGCGGCTCTCCAGCGAGCACTACACTCGTACGGAGATCCGCGAAATGTTGAGGGAAATCAAAGAACAAGTCGGCCTACTTCAGGGAGTGGTTGCCGAAATCAAAACGGCAGTTGCACTCATGACAGGGGCTAAAAATGGCGGACTCAACGGACATTGAAGCGCTGCGAAGCGCGGTATTGGATCTGGTTGCAGTAGTAAAGGACTCGAATGAAACGACGCGGCTGTTGATCGAAGCTGCGCGAGGACCGGTCAGCACGTCGGCGACGACGATTCATGCCGGAGGCGTTACCAGTGCGATCGCGGTTTGCGTTTCACTCACATCCGTGGTCGTGATGATGCTGTTCTCGATCTGGCTCATGTGGCAGCAGGCCGAGCAGAAGTCGCAACAGGAAGCCTGGATTCAGGTCTGGCAGCAACGAATCGCGAACGAACTGAGGAAAGACGATGCCCACTAGCCCCATTATCATCATCGGCGGATCTGGCGGCGGCGGAAACCGCGCCACCGCCGTGAACTACGGCATTGGCTACCCCGTCGTTGCCGGCGACTCCATCGAGAACACCGCCACGTCTGGCGGCAATGTCTACTGCGTCTTCGTAAACAACGCGATGTACACGTCTGACATCTACCTGGGCCCTGATGAGAAGTACGACTTCACCGAGGCAGGGGCGGTAACCGTTCCATAAGGAGAGCGAAATGCGTGACGTTGTTAGTAATTTCAGCACCGAAGTTGCCATCGTGAAGATGGGCGAAAAAACCGCCGAAGGTGTTGGCGGCAGCATTGATCGAGACGGCATCTGACGTGATCGACCTCATCCGCAGCTCATGGGACTTGCTCGTGCACATGGCCACGACCTCGCCCGCGGGCCTGTGGCCGATGCTGCTCGCGCTGGCTGGCAGCATCACGTTCACGCAGATCGTGAAGAAGCTCGTCATCCCTCCTGGCTGCAGCGACCTCGCGACTAAGCGTTGGTGCCAAGCCGTAGCGATTCTCTCCGGGTTCACCATCACCGCTCTCGTCATGCCAACGGTTGCCGCTCTCGTGGCCGGCACAATCGTCGGCGCGGCATCCCCTTTCATCTACTACGTCGGCGTTCGCGTGATCGGGCTCAAGTGGCCAGTGATGCGCAAATGGCTGTCGCAATGAGGTAACCATGGCTCAGTACACCATCCTCGCTTCTGGCACCACCGCGGCGTCCACGTCCGACATTGTGGTCACGACCACACCGGTGTCCGTGTCGGTCTCGTCGTCTGCCGGCGGGCGTCTTCCGTCCGGCGTCCAGCTTCCCCTCGAACGCAAGATCGGATCGACGTGGCAGCCGGTCTACGAGGACTACCGCGGCAATTTCGCCCCGGTAATCCTCGGCGACGATCGCATGGACGTTGCGATCTTCGCGCCTGGCACCTACCGCGTCAGCCGGCCCGTCGTGACGACGGCGCTGCTCGTCACGCTGGACACTACGGCGTGATGGTCGTCTACAGCGCCACGGGCTCGGCGACGCGCCGGCCGCTTGGCGGGCTTGGCTCCGCGGCCCTGGCGGACGACGGCCGTCACCTCGGCGAATGACCCTATCGGTTATATCAAGGACATGAGCCCGAACGGCAAGAACTTGACCCAAGCGACGGCGGCGAATAAGCCGCTATGGCGCGGCGCTCCGAGGACGCTCGGGTCTGAGCTTCTGACCAACGGGCGTATCGTCGACGATACCGGGTTCACACCGGGGACCGGATGGGCTCGCGTAGGCGCGTCTGTCGTCAAGGTAGCCGGCGTGGCGTCCGTACTGTCGTGGTCGCCAACGCTCGTCGCCGGCAAGGTGTACCAGCTCAGCTACACCATGACGCGCACGGCAGGCACGCTCACTCCGCGCTTCACCGGAGGAACTACTGTCAGCACTACTGCCCGATCTGCCGGCGGCACGTACACCCAGGTATTTGCAGCCGTCACGGGCAATGTAGCGTTCGAGTTCTCGGCCGACGCAACGTTCGCCGGATCAGTTAAGAGCGTTACGCTTCGCGAAGTCACCTCGCGCACGAACATGGGCACCTATATGTTCGGGTCTCCGCAACGCATCACCAGCGCGGCGATCGATTTCAGCAATAGCGATAAGATGACCGTGATCTATTCGTGCCTGTACGACGCCGCCACGGCGTCAGGTACGGCTATCGCGATAGGCAACTGGGCGACGACTGCCGGAACGATCTGGTGCGGACTTACACCGACGCCTGTTGGCCGCATCCGCGGCGACACCGGAAGCGGCAGCATCACGCTCGGCGCGACGGATGGACTGACCGGCGCAGGCGGCGCTGCATTCGTCGAGCGCCTTGAGTTCGACCTGTCGCAGACCGCGCTCGCTGACGAGATCACGGTCTACAGCAGCGGCATCGAACGGACTGGAACGGGCAGCGGCACTGCCGGCGGCGCAGGCAATTGGAGCTCGACAGCGACTGTGGAGCTCGGCGTCGCATCATTACGCGGTGTCATCAACCGGTTCATCGTCATCAACCGCCTGCTGACGCCCACGGAGACCGCGAACGCCGTCGCCTGGGTTAAGCGCGGCTTCGCGTTTACCTGCGTTCTAGGCGATTCCACTGTGGCCGGCCTGTCCGGTGTTGCGCCAATCGCGCCGCGCGTAGCATCGTTCTGCGGCGGCCTCGTCTGCGGCCGATACGATGTTTCCGAGAGCGGCCGCAAGATCGCGGACATGAAGACGTTCTTCACGGCGCTGGACGACAAGAGCAAGCTCGATGCAGTCGTGATCCAGATCGGCCTGAACGACGTGAAGGGCCGCGTCGGCGAGGGAACCGCGACTACGGAAACTGTCATCGCAGACTTGCAGGACCTGGTAGACACGGTGCGCGCTGCGGTTCCTGCTGCGTGCCGCATCTACGTCGCGCAGATGACGCCGTGCAAGACCTGGCTGCTGACGGCGACCAATGGCGCCGATGCTTATGCTGCCTGGGCGGCGGTCAACGAGGCGATTGCCGGGGGCGGGCCGACGCCGATCACTGGAGTTGACCGGAGGATCACGTCGCACGTAGAACAACTTAGCGACGGTGCGGACAACCTGGCATCGATCCACGACTACAATAACGACGGTGTTCACGATGGCAGCGAAGGCCGCTGGATTAACGCCCAGGCTTGGCGCAGCGATGCGTTCGAGCCAGACGGCCTACTGCTCGACGCATGAACTTCGGCGAAGCCATGATCGCGGCAGTGCACGGGAGGCTGGTGAGGCGGCCGGGATGGTATGGTAATTGGCACGTTCGATACTGTGCGCCAACGGATCGAGGTAACAAGAAGCCTACGCTGTGGATGGCCGAGGGATGGCCGCATCCAGTACACAGCTACTCGCCGTCGTTTGACGCGGATGATGTCTTGGCGGAGGACTGGGATATTGTTGACCCGGTATCAATGATCGCCTCCCAGGTCGGCGAGGTTGGTTTGATCGAATGGCCTGGCGAGGATGACGACGAATGACCGCGCTGATCGTGAAATGGGCGCTACGCGCGCTGCTCGTCGCTGTCGTCTGCGGCGGCATCTACTACGGCATCGACTCCGTTGCCGCAGCATTCCGCGAGCGCAAACAGTTGCGTTACGATGTAACCGACCTGAAGAGCAAGATAAAGGCAGCTGTCGGCGAGCGCGACGACGCGCGCACCCAGGCGAAGGCCATCGCTGACTTCGCTCAAGACGAACTGCGGCGCCGTGACGAGGCGTCGCGCAAAGCCGCGGCGGCCAATCGCCGCATTGAACGGGAGTTGCGTGATGCGAAATCCAAGCTCGCGGCGTGGTCTGCCAGCGCGGACGCTGAGCTGGCTCGCTGCCTTGACCGTGCTGTTCCTCGCTGGCTGCTCGATGGCTCCGGCGAAGCGCCAGCCGTCAGCTCCGATGACGGACGCGTGCCTGAGCCTGGCGACGCCGCCCGCTGAACTGCTGCAAGTCGAGCCGGAGCCGGTCGCCGATGGTGACACACTGCGCGCAGCACTTGGCCTGATCGACCCGCTGCGCGCCGCGCTGCGCCGGCAGAACGAGCGCATGACGCTGTTGATCGAATGGGCGGAGCCGGAGAAGTGACGAACCCGCTCATCGTCAACGTCATCGCGGCTGACGATACGTTCAGCAAGGAGTTGACCGTCACTGAGTTCGACTTCGCGGTTGCGATATGGGGCACGTTCGCAGGGACTCTGACGCTGCAGATCAAGCCGGTCTGGCGCGACGTTGAGATCGACTGGATCGATATTGGCATTTACGGCAATGCCGCCTATGTGTCGCATCCAGTTGTCAAGGGGACCTGCCTGGTTCGCGCCGGGTTCAAGTCAGGCGACTACGCGTCCGGTTCAGCCAACGTCGCGCTCTACCGTGGCGAGGATTCCACGGCGCGCGCCATTGTGACGAAGCGTCTGACATGACGGACATCGCCGTGGATCAGTGGGATGAAGACGATCTCGTCGGGCTCAACGGCGAGCAAGCGGCGTTCGTCCGCGCCTACATCGAGTGCGGCGACAAACGCGCCTCGGCGCTGACGGTATGGCCGCGGCATACGCGCCCTGTCCATGAGGCGAACCGGATGCTGCGCACGCCGAAAGTACGCGCAGCCATCGCCCGTGCGCGCGCCAAGATGTTCGACGACGCAGCGATGACCCGCAGCGAGATCCTGCGTGAGCTGGAATACATCGCCCGAGCAGACCCGCGCGACTACTTCGACGACGAAGGCAAGCCGCTCAACATCCACGACCTGCCTGACCATGCTGCCCGCGCCATGGGTGACATGGAGTTCGCGATTCTGCCGGGAGGCAGCGTAGTCGTGACAGGTACGAAGAACTCCAAGATGAAGGCGCTGGAAGTGCTGGCGAAGGCCGCTGGCCTGCTCGACAAGGAAACGGCCAAGCCGCCGCAGGTCTTCAACTTCGATGTCAGCATCACGCCGGAGCCCGTGAAAGAGATCAAGGCCGGCGGCTACATCCTGGACGTGCAGGTCGATGGCTGAGGAAAACACGATCCGCTATCGGCCTACGCCGACCGCATCGCGGTTCCACCGGTCGCGTGCACTTGTTCGCGGTATCAAGGGTCCGATAGGCACGGGCAAGTCTGTCGCCTGCGTCATGGAGGTCTTCTTCGAGGCCATGCGCATGCCGCCTTCATCGGACGGCGTGCGGCGCTCGCGCTGGCTGGCGATCCGCAACACGTATCCGGAACTGCTCTCGACCACGCTGCAGACGTGGGAGGACTGGTTCCCGATGGCCGAGACCGTCAAGAGCTCGCCGATCAAGTCGCGGCTGTGCATGGACCTGCCTGACGGCACGAAGCTGGAACTGCAGATGTGGTTCCTATCGATGGACAAGCCGAAGGACATGCGCAAGTTGAAGTCGCTGGATGCGACGGGAGGATGGCTTAACGAGGCGTCGGAGTTGTCGAAGGGCACGCTCGACATGATGACCGGACGCATTGGGCGATTCCCGGCTAAACGCGACTGCCCGGACTACCGGTCCTGCATCATCATGGACACTAACCCGCCGGACACGGATCACTGGTGGTACCAACTCGCCGAGATCGAGCGGCCTCATGGGTTCGAGTTTTTCGATCAGCCGCCGGCCATCCGCCGTCGCGGCGGGACGGGCGCATGGGAGCCGAACCCCGAGGCCGAGAACGTGATGAACCACGTTAACGGCTTCGACTACTGGTTGCGCCAGGTTCCCGGTAAGCGAGACGACTGGATCAAGGTCATGCTGTGCGGCCAGTACGGCGCGACGATGGACGGCAAGCCGGTTTATCCGAACTACCGCGACGACGTGCACTGTCCGGCTGCCGACATCGAGCCGATGCGCGGCCTTCCGCTGCTGCTCGGATTCGACTGGGGGCGCACACCAGCCTGCGCGATCGCTCAACTAACACCACGCGGGCAGCTCCGGATCATCGACGAGATCGTGACGCCGGTTGACCGGCACGGCACGGGCGTCGGAGACTTTGTGAATAATTATGTCGTTCCGCACTTGAAGCTGAACTACGCTGGCATGGAAGTGCGCGCCTATGGCGACCCGGCCGGCGTAGCCAAGGAGGGCGACGACAAGAGCAGCTTCGACCGCTCGTCGGAAGCCGGCATCGTCTGCACGCCAGCGTCGACGAACGACATTCAGAAGCGCATCGAGGCGGTCGACGCGTTCCTCATGCACATGGTAGACGGCCAGCCCGGCCTACTCGTATCGAAGAAAGCGCATACCATCCGCCGAGGCTTCCAAGGACGCTACCTGTACGAGCGTAAGAACGTCGGCGGCTACATCCCGGACTTCAAAACGGAGCCGGCGAAGAACGCCTACTCCCACCCGCATGACGCCGTGCAGTACGTTGCGCTCATGGCCTCTGGCGGGACGATCAAAAACACGGCCGTCGTGAAGGCGCGCCCGGTAACCGTGTCAAGTGCCGCAGGGTGGACGTGATGCCTGGACTGGTTGAGTTTCTATCTAACGCGCAGATCGCCGCACAAGAGGCGGTGGTCGCCGAAGAACAGCAGAAGACGGCTGCGCAGAAGCGCGCCGACGCACTCGTCGGAAACCTCGGCGCCTACATCGAGAAGTGCTGGCAGGCAGCGTACAACGCCAAGCAGCCGATCCAGATGGAGATGCTGGAGAGCCTGCGCCAGTGCAACGGCGAGTACGACCCGCAGAAGCTAGCGGCCATCCGGGCGTTCGGTGGCTCGGAAGTGTTCATGCCGATGACCGGCAGTATCGTGCGCACGGCGTATTCCTGGCTGCGCGACGTTGTGCTCCCGGTTGGTGGACGACCGTTCGCTACCGAGCCGACGCCGCTCCCCGACCTGTCGCCGGACATCACGCAGACCATCGTCATGCAGACCATGGAGGAAGCCGCCGCTGCCGCGCAGATGGCTGGCGCCCCGGTGCCTGCGTCAATGATCGAGGCGCGCGCCAAGATGCGCTACGACGACGCGCAGAAGCGGCTCAAGCAGGAGGCCGACCTGCGCAACGGTCGCATGGAAAAGAAGATCGACGACGTGTTCACCGAGGGTGGCTACTACGCTGCGCTTGATGAATGCCTCCCTGACGTGATCTCGATGAAGCTCGGCTGCGTCAAGGGGCCGGTCACGAACAAGGTTCCGTCAGCGAAATGGGTTCAGCGAGGCGGGATGTGGACGGTCGATGTTGAGGAAGTGTCGCAGCAGCGGTACTACCGTGTTTCCCCGCTCGACCTCTATCCGGCGCCCGACTCAAAGGGAGTGAACGACGGCTACCTGTTCGAGCGAATTCCGATGCGCCGGTCAAAGATCTACGCCATGATCGGCGAGAAGGGTTACGACGAGAAGCGCATCCGCGAGGCGCTTGACGAGTACGAGCGCGGGTTCGACCTTAACCTGTCGTATGACCAAGAGCGCAATGACGCCGAGGGGAACAACCAGTACACGGATTCTCCAGACCGGTCGATTGATGTGCTGGAATTCCACGGCACGGTCCGCGGCAAGTGGCTCGTCGAATGGGGTATGGATACAGCGGACATTCCCGACGAGGACCGCGAGTACGACGTGATCTGCATGCGCATCGGCCGGTTTATCGTGCGCTCCGTCCTGAACGACGACCCGCTGTGTGCGCGCCCGTACGGCTGCGCGTACTACCACAAGCCTGTCGCCGGGTTTTGGGGACAAGGTGTTCCGCATATCGTGCGTGACATGCAGGCCATGGTGAACGGCTGCGCGCGCGCCCTGATGAATAACATGGGCATGGCAGCGATGCCGTTGACCGAGATCGAGGCTGACCGGTTGGCCGAGGGACAGGAGCTCAAGGGCATCTACCCAGGGATGACGATTCAGACGAAATCGAATTCCAGCGGATCGCCAGGTCCTGCCGTGCGCTTTACGACGGTGCCTATCGTCGCCCAGGCGCTGATGGAGGTGTACAAATACTTCACGTCCGTGGCCGCGCAGTACAGCGGCATCCCTACCTATGAACAGGGCGTCAGTCCGAGCAGCGGAGCCGCCGGCACGGCATCCGGCTTGTCCATGCTCATGAACGCCACGACGCGCCAGTTCAAGGCAACCGTGGCCAGCGTCGACGGCATTACCGAAGGCGCCGTGACGCGCACCTACAACTACGAGATGCGCTACGGCACCGACCCGTCGATCAAGGGCGACATCAAGTTCAAGGCGATCGGTGTCTCGACGATCTTGGTCAAGGAACAGCAGCAGATGCGCCGTGCGGAGTTCCTGGCGCAGACGAATAACCCGGTAGACATGAGCATCATCGGGCCGGAAGGGCGCGCCGAGGCGCTGCGCTCGATCGCTGACGGACTCGACCTGCCGGACATCGTGCCGGAGAAGGAGGCCCTGTTGCAGAAGTTGAAAGCCGCAGCGATGCAGGCGGTCGGCCTGCCTGGGCCTGGCTCCCCTGGCCAGCCGGCTCCGGCCGCGCTTGCTCCGGATGGCCAGCCGGCCGGCGGACGCGTGGCGAACCTGGTCTCTTGACGAGACTTAAAAAACATGAATACTCCAATCCCAAATCACGTTGCTGAATACCTTCTGCGGATCAGACGTGAGACCGGGTTCCAAGGCGTCATCGAGTATCTGCGCGTCGAGCTGGAAGACGCGAAGACATCCCTGGTTAAAGCTGACGCGAGTCAGGTGCAACGACTGCAGGGACGTGCGCAGGCACTGATGGACATCGTGGACCTCGTAGACCCGAAGCCGCTTCGGCAGCTCAGGGTACAAACCCTTCCGTAGTTTCGCGGGATTCTCACGAACAACCCGCGCCGTGAGATAGGCAGCATCAGGCCAAGCCATGCTGCAGCAGCGAAAACCGTTGCGCGGATCGCTAAAAGGCAACCCATGTCGATTCCCAGGCAAGTCCAGGCCGCCGCCGCGGAAGCGGAAGCGGAGCTTCAACGTCGTGGTGAGAGCGTAGCAACGCCTCCGCCCGCCGCCGAACCGGCACCACCGCCAGCGCCTACGCCGTCGCCTGAGGAAGTTCTCAAGGCAACGAACGAATCGCAGGCTCGCCGGATCTCCGTGCAGGATGGGGCGCTGAAAAAGCAGGGCGCGGACATTCGCGAGATGCGTCAGCAGATTGCTGAGCTGACGCGAAAGCTCGCTGAGGCTACCGCCGCCCCGCCCGCACCCGCCACGCCGCCGAAGCCGGCACCGGATCTTTCGGATTTCGATCCGAAGCTGATCGAGGCCATCGACCATCGCGCCGAACAACTCGCTGCCCCGCTGAAAAACGAGCTGGAAATCGCTCGCAGGGAGCGTGAAGAACGGGCGAATGCGATGGACCGGCAGCGCAAGGCCGATGCCGCCACAGCGTTCCTGGATGAGTTTGCGCCGAAAAACTGGCGGGAAATCGACAGCAGTCCGGAGTTCGCCGAGTACCTCTCGGAGTTCAACCCGGCTACGGGTCAGCCTTTCGGTTTCGAGTTCGACAAAGCCTGTAGCGAATTCGACGGACCGGGCATTGCCCGCATCATCCGCCGATTCGACGATCAGCGCTCTGCCGCCTCGAAACCCGCCACACCTCCGCCTCCTTCCGCGCCTGTTGTGCCACCGATCTCCGGTCGCGCGCCTGACGTGGCGGCGCCGCAGGGCCGCATCTGGACGACCCGTGAAATCGATGACTTCTTCAACGATGTCGCCAAGGGTCGGATGAAAGCCAGAGGCTGGTCTCAGCAGCGCATCGACGAGACGGAACGAGACATTCTCGCGGCATACAGCGAGGGGCGTGTCAAGCACTGACGGCTGACAACGCACCTCGCGCCGCTCAACAACGGAACGAGGTGCGTCATGGCAATTGGTGCAGCTGCGGGTTACCCGCAACATTCGGGTGTTCTGATCCCCGAAGTCTGGTCGAAACTGGCTCTCAAGAAGTTCTACGCCGCGACGTTCATGTCGATGGTCACGAACACCGATTACGAGGGCGAAATCAAGGGCGTCGGCGACAAGGTGATCATTCGCCAGGTCCCCGACATCACGATCAAGCCGTATATCAAGGGGCAGACACTTGTCCCGGAATACCCGCAGGCGCCGAACAAGTTCCTGTACATCGATCAGTCCTGCTACTGGTTCGCCGGCATCGACAAGGTTGACGAGCACCAGTCGGACATCGACTGGATGCAGAAGTGGGGCGATGACGCGATCGAAAGGTCGAAGATCTACTGGGAAACGAAATTCCTGGCGGACATCTACGGCGACGCGCACGCGAAGAACAAGGGCGCCACGGCCGGTGCGGAATCCAGTTCAATCAACCTCGGCGTCACCGGCACGCCGCTCGCGATCACGAAGACGAACGCCGTCGACCTAATCGTCGATATCGGCACCGTGTTCGACGAGCAGAACGTGCCAATGGATGACCGCGCCATCATCGTGCCGAACTGGTTTGCTGGCGCGCTCAAGCTCTCGGACCTCAAGGCCGCCTATCTCACCGGCGACAACACCTCGCCGCTGCGCAACGGCCGCGTTGGTCGCGTCAATGACATGGACGTGTACCAGTCGAACTTGCTGTCGTCCGTCACCGACGGCGGCAATAAGTGCTGGAACGTGGTCGCTCTCCAGAAGTCGGGCGCGTCGTTCGCCTCGCAGATCGTCGACAGCAAGATCGTCGAGCCCGAGGAAGTGATCGGGCGCTTCCACCGCGGCCTGCAGGTCTGCGGCTGGGAAGGTCTCAAGCCGGAAGCGATCGTCCACGCCTACGTGCGCAAGGGTTGATCGCCGCAGGGCGGCTCTCACGGGCCGCCCTAACCACTCCAGAGGGTTACGAAAATGGCACAAGATTTCACCAAGGGTTCCAGCCCGGAAGTCGCATGGTCGAGCACGCGTGGCTGGTCCATGCAGAGCCTCACCATCGACTTCTCCAAGACGCCGGCCAGCTCCGCCGAAGTCCTCTCGATCTTCCAGGTCCCGAAGAACACGCTGGTCTCGCGCATCGCTGCGATCTGCCATCGGGCGGAAGGCGGCGCTGCTGTCGTCGACGTGGGCGATGGCTCCGACACGGACGGGTTCCTGGTCGACTTCAACGTCAACTCGGTCGCGTCCTCGCTCAGCACGCTCGCGCTGACGGAAGGCACGCCGAACACGATCACGGGCTACAGCGGCGGCAAGTACTACACCGCCGCCGACACGATCGATGTCATTCCGTCAGCGGACCTCGACTACGCAATCGTTTCGTTCGTCGTCGAGCTGCACTGCTTCGACGTGACGCTCTGAGGCCCGTATGACCGAGAATACCCGCTACCTTCGCAAGCGTGACGGCGACCCGTTCGTCTACATCTACACGGAAGCTTTGATGGCACGTGGCGATATGGTCGAGTGCGACGGGCCCGGTACTGTCGTCGAAGATCCCTCTGTCGACGACGCGCTCACGCCGCTGCTTCCTCCGGCGCCTCCCGTCATCCCCGCGGTCGACGAAGACCCGCCGCTGTAAATGGCTATCTCCGTCAACGAGATCGTCGAGACCGCTGCCGGCATCCTCCAAGATGTCGGTAGCGTTCGCTATTCGACGGCCGACTTGATCGACTACATCAATCTTGGGCAGCGCCGTACCTGCCAGATGAAGCCCGAGGCGTACTGCGAGACGGTGACGGTGACGGTGGCGAACGGGGCGAAGCAGTCGACGCCACCCGGCGCGACGCGGCTGCTTGATGTCTACCGCAACGCGAAGGACGACGGCACGGTCGGCCGGTCGATCCGGCTGATTGAGCGTGCCGTACTCGACCGCGAAGACCCGGATTGGCAGCGCCGCACAGCTTCGCAGATCGAGCACTACTGCTATGAACCGGAAAACGACCCGGTGACGTATTGGGTATTCCCGGTCATCTCCCCGAATCGCATCAGCTCAGCGCGGCTCGACATCAGCGTGGCGAAGGACCCAACAGACGTGATTGCCGGCCAAGTGCCAGTGATCGATCAGGTCTACCACGAGGCGTTGATTCACTACGTCGTCGCCACGGCGATATCGCGTGACTCGGAGTTCGGCGATCAGATGAACCGCGCGCAGTTCCACGCGCAGGCGTTTGCAACCGGTATCGGCGTCAGGAACCCGAAGAATGTTGCTCTCTGATCTTGTCTACGACACGCGCGGCGACCTCCCCGGAGCTCCTGATTTCGCGATCCGTGACGCGATCACGCGCGCTGCTGGCCAGTTCTTCGCTGACTCGCGCTGCTGGATTGAGCAGCTTGACCCTATCCCGCTGGCGTCCGGCGTATGGCAGTACTACCTGTCGCTTCCATCCGACGCGTTGCTGTTGCAGATCTACAACGATGGCCTGTTCACCGGCGTCAAGATCGACCGCTGCGCGCTCGAAGTGCTCCCGGAGTGGAAGATGTTTGACGCCTCGCGCACGAGCGTAGACACCGGCCTTCCGCGGCGCTGCGCCGTCGTGACGCGCGACGACACGCTGATGGTCTGGCCGACGCCCGGCGCAGCGGAGGTCGGCAAGGAGATCGCCGTCCTGGCCGTCCTCGGTCTCACGCGCGAGGCCGACGAGATGCCTGACCAACTCGGCTACCGCTACCGCGAGGCGATCATCGCGCTCGCGAAGTCGCGAATGATGCTGACGAACGGCAAGGAATGGTCTAACCCGAAGCAGGGCGACATCGAGTTCCGCAACTACCGCCGAGTGGTCGTCACCGCGCGCGCAGAAACGCATACCGGCCGCTACGCCGAACCGCAGCGGCTGCAGTTCACCCCGCTTGCCTAAGAGGTACGATCCATGT
>Ga0208916_10000440_pt1 | contig 19722 bp, 39 predicted proteins | sample DEB19_08_DNA_5_FD_184523 | JGI IMG/M metagenome (GOLD analysis project Ga0208916, IMG submission 184523) | Aqueous microbial communities from the Delaware River and Bay under freshwater to marine salinity gradient to study organic matter... | ecosystem: Environmental > Aquatic > Marine >... | reverse complement strand
CGTTCCAATAGGTTTCGTTGTGCGCGAGCCGTTCCAGAACAAACAACGGATTGAGCATGGCGCCGCACTCGCCGCACTCCACCGAGGCTAGCGTGGTGTCGACCACAAACGGCCCTCGGTGTTGGCAATGATCCGACTTATAGCGCCGCCGGTTCACCGCGATTGTCGGCGTCGGCACGGCCGGCCGGCCCTCGTCGGGCGTGCTGCGGATGCGCACCACCTTGCCCTCGTTCTCGTCGGGCGGGTCGCTGGTCATGGCCAATCGACCTTTCCGCCCTCGCGCGCTTGCGCCTGCGCCTCGGCCTCTAGCGCAAGCCGCACCATTTCCTCGGATACAAGCGATGTATCCCACACCATGACTCCACTGCCGATCTCGTCCGACCAATAGGTGCGGCCGCCCACCTCGTTAGGCGCAACAAACAAACAGTTGCCGCGGGAGTCGCGTGCGACCTCGTTCATGGTTCCGCCCCTTGCACCCACACCAGCAACACAATCGCCGAAAGCAAGATGCCCATGCACGCTAGCCGCAGCGCGCGCCTGTCATCCATCGATATCGACGGCAGTTTCCAGCATAGATACATTGCCGCGATATTCAGCCCGATAGACGCGACAACAAATAGGGCGGCCGAGGCGGTCATTGTAAGCGGCCCTCTTGCACCTCGGCCGTCTCGATGCGCCGGGCCGTTTCCTTGAGAAGGGCGGCTAGCTCGGTGGCCGTTGCCCCATCAGAGATAAACGTCAAAGGCTTTGCGGCATCTTCCTTCGCAAACACTAGCAACATGAATCCTATGCCGCCTTTGCCGGGCAGCAATAGCTTATTCAAGGTGTCCGATAGCAGGTCGGCGAGTGTCTGGAACCGCTCGGCAAATTTTTCCAATCGGCCTTTCACGCGTGGCCCTCCATATCCGGCTGGCCTTCAAAGCGTGCGATTTGTTCCTTCAGCAAAACGACAAGGTCGCGGCGATCGATGCCGTTGCTGATGTAGTTCGCGCGGCTAGGGTTATCGCCGAACTCGAATAGCAGCAGCACAAAACCTAGCTGACGATCCTTGCCTGTTGCGCCCTCGTTCAAAAAGTGATCTAGCGTCTTGGCGATGGCGACAAGCTTCTCCCGGTATTCCTCTTGTACTGGCGCGTCGCCGTATTGGTGCGTTTGTTTGCTCATTGCGGTTTCACCCATGGTTGCCGGGTTACGCGCAGACGATCGGTGCCGAGCCCGGGCACCAGTTCATAGAACGTCACCCGGTGATCGACATCGCTTACCTGATATTCGGTTTCGATCTCGTTCGACTCCGCGTCGGCGCCAAGGATCAATCCCTTGCCGGCCAACACTTCAAAATGAAGATTGAACTTGAACCACCGGGCCGGCCGCTTTAGCTGGCCGTGGCCGTCGACCACCAGAAAGTTGCCACCGCCGAGGTTCACGCTGTCGAGCGAATCCACCTGCATTGTTTCGTGGCTTAGCAGGCGATACATGGCTTGCAGGCCGTCATACGCCGAGGCGCCGTAATCGCCGGGCCGAACATCTGGCATCACCGCATCGGTCACCGTGCACGCGAAAGGATCAATCAGGATGACGCGCATAGTCCCGCCCTCCGGCTATGCTGGCGATAGTCTCGGCTACCGTGTGCGATCGGTGCGTCGATTGCGATGGCGTTTCATGCCATTGGCCATCCCCGGCCATTGCCGGCGGCACTAGCACAAAGCCATCGGCGGCGCCGAGCCGCACCATCCCCACCCAACCCTCGGCGGCGCGCCTTTCGAGGTAGGCTCGCAATGCCGGATCGCGGTGCGCGAGCGGAAAGCGCGGGTCTACCCATATTTGGATGCAGGGCACTATTTGCTCGGCGCCCGTCGAATTGTTGACCACCGTGATATAGTCGGGAATCGGATCCAGGACGTAATGCACGCGGTCGGGCCGGCGCATATCGGCGGTGTCGTTCCTTGCCAGCCAACGGCAAGACCATAGACGGCAAGAGGACGGCCGCCGCGCATAGATCTTGCACCCACGCCCGGCCTGTTGGTGCTGGCATCGCGTGTTGTCGGCCTTGTTCAATTCGGGCAGGGGCAATAGCTTGCAGCACAATTGACAATCGCCGCACCGCCGCGTCGTCTTGGCGTCAAAGTCAATCGACAGAATCGGCGCTAGGTTCGGCTCGGTCATATTGCGCTACGCTCCACAAAGGGCGGCTTGGCCATCACGCGAATAATTTGGATGACTTTTTGTTGTAGGACGCGGTCGGATATGGCGTCGATGTCCCGAGCGCATTGCAATGCCACTGGCGTTATCGCGCCTGCGATGGCCACGCCGAACAAAAAGTTCGCGTCTATCTGGAGGAATTCGCAAATCGACCGAATCTTATCGAGCGGGACTCGATTTTCGCCCGTCTCGTATTTGCCGACTTGCGCCTGACTCACGCCGATGGCGTGGCCTACGGCCTCTTGCGATAGCGCCAAGGAGTCCCGCTGCGCCCGGAGCACTGCACCTATCCTGATGTCTTCACCGTTCGGCCCTCTAACCATCCTTCGGCGCCTTCTTTTTCAACCTTATGGAATTCCACTTACCCTCGATTGAATTCGGTTGCAAGTGGTATGTAGCAAATTGATCGAAGATAAAGCGAAAGTAGTATCCCGCGACTTCCGCCGGTCTATAATCCGGTTACCCTGCGCGATTGCCACGGCCCTAGGTTAGTCGATTATTCGCGTGCTAACGGTATTCACCGGGCCGGCGTCGACGCCGCTTTGCCCTTGACGGGTCGGAGCGAAAGGCGAATAGTTCGAGCCTGTCGCGCGGGCGCAGCGATGCCAGAAAGATTTCCGCAGCGCGCCGCTCCGGCGTTTCCGGGTTAGATTCCCCAACGGAAACAACACCTCGTTTCATGTGAAATAGCTTCCGCCGCATGGCGTGCCCTCCTGGTGGCCGGGAAACGGCCCTCCGGTGCGTCGCTGGCAATTGGGCGATGGATGGCGGGCGCCGAGGGCGCCGCGCCTGTGCGAGCCCCTAGCGGGCCGCCTATCGGCCGGCCGGCGGTGGCGCGCCGAGGACGTGTTGCCGGGTCGACCGCATCGTGTCCGATACGGTTTGCGCCAGCCGGGAAAACTCGGTCACGTGTGCGGCGAACGCCGCGCCGCAACGCCGGATGCCCTCGGATAGCTCGGAAGCTTCCCGCACGATCTCCGCGGCCACGCTGGCAACGGCCGCACCGGCGGCTAGGACATCGTCGGCAGTGGCATCGATAGACCGGCCGAGGGCTTCCGCCGATAGGGTGCCCACCTGTTGGTGCCCTTGCGCCGGATCCGGCACAACGGTCAGGCTCGGCCCTTGCGCAAGCGGTGGCGCCGAGGTGGTCAGACTCACCTCGTCGACTCGTGCTATCCCGGCCATGGTGGCCGCCGAGCCGTTGGCGTTGGTGGTGCCGTTGGTGGTGGTGGTCATGCTCCGTCCCTTTCCCCGTTGGAACGGGTGCCGGCGGTAACCGGCACCCGCAAAAGGTTTGACAATGGGGATAGAGTCAGGACGGATTTACGCGGATTAGTTCGGGATGGTGGAAGCTGTCAAACCGTGCGGGAATCCCGATGGATCCTGGATTCTCCGCACAATTGCTGATAGTGACAACCATCCCAAGAAACCTGCATAAAACCTGACTTATCCCCTAGGTTTGACACTCGTCACGCGGCCGGTTTGACAATCGCGCGTCTTGCCCTGGTCGCGCGGCGCGCTTGCTCGGCGACTACCGCCGCGGCCCGCTTGGTGGTCGCGGCTTCCGACAATAGCCGGCGCTCGGCCGCCGCAGTGTAGGGTTTTGAGGACGCCTCGGAACCGTGGCCGAGGAACGCCATCACCTCTTTCGTGGTCCCGCCGTTTTGGGCGATGTCGTTTCCGCCGCGCTTGCGGATCCCGTGTGCCGTGCAATGCTTCAAGCCGGCGTCGTCGCACCACTGGCGGAAAGCCTTGGTGAAGGTGGCGCGGCTAAACTTGCGTCCGGTCACGGTTTGCAGGTATGGGCCAGTGGTCGACAAGCCCGGGTAGTGCTCGGCCAGCATTTCGACCATTGCAGGCTGCACCGGGCCGACGCGCCAGACGGCCTTTTTCGTCCCGTGATATTTCCATTGCTCAAAATTCCACTCCGGCCCTTCGTCACCGGGTTGCGAGGACTGCGGCCCGACGCGGAACAGGTCACTAGGCCGGAACCCTTCCCAATAAGCTAGCTCTAGCGCCAGCCGGGCCGTGGTCCCGAGGGCGTGTGCCGCGCGATATTGCTCCACCTCGGCGAGAGTCCAGACGTGGAACCCTCCGGCCTTGACAGGCGCCAGCGTATCGGTGCCTGGCACCGGGTTAGTTGCGACATGCCCCTTGCTCGCGGCCCACTTGAACATGCCGTTCATTGCATCGCGCCACTCGTTTCCCTTGTGAGGTGTGGCACGAAATTTCAGCAGCAACTTGCCGACTTGTTCGCTGGTCGCGAAATGCTTGGCCGAGGTGGCGCCCACCTTCAAGCCCGCAAGCTTTGTGAGGTGCCGGCGGAACACCACCCGCACGCTATCCGGCCGCTTCTCGAATTCATAGGAGTCGAGATAGCCCCACACCAGCCACGCCACCGTGCCGCGCTCGGCTTGCGGCTTGGCATCGGCCTTCGGCGCCACCTTCGGCACCGCCGCGACGACAGCCGCGCCGTATGCGGAAAGGAAAGCCTCGACAGTCTGGCCAACAACCCACTTGATTTTTGAGGGCTTGAAACCGGCTCGGCGATAGTACAGCACCCGCTTGCCGTGCCTGTCGTCAAATTCCTGGATGTAAAGCTTGCCGGTTGCCGGGTCGGCCACGTTTACTGGAACGATACTGTTACCATTTTTCATCGTCGATTGCCTTTGATACTCGGTTGCTTTCTTCGGTGTCGGACTGCCGAGTCGGGAGGGCTTCAAACGCCCGGTCTAGTGCAAAGCGGTCCCACACGACTCGACCACCTGCCTTGACCGGTTCGGGCATGGCACCTTGTTTGATCAGTTCATCAAACAAAGTAGTGCCGAGCCCGAGATATTCCGCCGCCTCGTCTCGTGACAATCCGCGGGGCGGGAGGTTCGGCGGTAACGCCTTAGGAGTCCGCTTCACCATCACCCTGCACCTTCGATAAAACCGCGTCCCGATAGGTTTGACAATCGATTCCTGCCCGCATGGTTACCGTGCAAGTGCTAGTGGCGCAGCGGCTTCCGTGCATGCGTTAACCGGGCAGGCCGTTGGGCTTCACTTTTCCGGTGCCGCCGAGGGCTCGGCCGGCTTGGCCGGCGGCGCGTTGGAGCGGCGACGCCTAGGGTTGGCCGCGTCCCGCCGCATCGGGCTTAGCAACCGGCCCTGATCCACCTCGATCGCGCCGGCCATCAGCTTGACGGCCTCGCGCGATATCGCCCATGGCTTGTACTGGTCAAGGCTGCAAACAAACCGTTGTTTGAACATCTGGTAGCATCGCAACGCCTTGCTATCATCGCCGAGGGCATCGGCCAGCAACGCAAGCGCCAACTGCGCCGGGCCGCTGCCCGCATATCCCCAATTGAAACCGGTAGGCGATTTGCTTTCCAGGTCAAGGCGCAGTGGCAATGGCCACCGTTCGTTGCCCTCCAAATAGTACACTTGCGCCGAGCCGTCTGCACCGCGCCGGCCTTCGTATATCCGCTCTTTCATCGCTGGCCCTTTCTCGGTTGATACTCGCCGCAATCTTCGTGCGGCCGCACTCGCGGCCATTGCGTATCCGGTTCGGTCCCCGGGTGCGGCCGTGGCGCATAACGGTGGCAAGCGAGCATATTAAACGTGCCTTGCACCGGCCCGCGAACAAACAAACAAGTCTCGCAACAAACAGTCTCCGGCGGTGGTGGCGGTGTTCTGCCAAGCGCGAGCCCGTGCGTTGCTAGCGTGTCCTCGATATGCCGCAGCGATTTTATGCCAAGATTTGGAAACCGTAATATCTCGCCCCTCGAAAGCCGCAGCAATTCCCGCACCGTCAAAATCTTGTCGGTGTCGCACATAACCCATACGCGATAGCCGTAAAAGTCCTCTTGGAATAGCTCTGGCAGGCTGTCACGAATCGGCGCATCCAGGTCGATCACGGCCGCCACTCCCACGTCACCACGCCGTTGACCGATTGCGTAGGCCGCTCCACCTCTAGCCGTCTGATCGCAGCCTCGGCCTCGGCGGCATCGGCGAAAAATTGCAGGGTCCCCATCAGAAACGGGTTCGCCTGGAAGTCGACCGTCGCGCCCTCGCCGTCGACCTGGAACAAGACCGCACCGCCACCATACAAACCACCGAGCAAACCAAAGTAGGCTTGGCGCTCTTGCATCAGGCTATACTCGTCGACCACGATCTCTAGGCCGCGGCACACGCTGCCGAAGTCTATTTCACCGCGCCGCAAGCCGGCGGCACGCAACGCCATCTCGAACGACTCGCAATCGACCGTGTGCCAAAGGCGGGCATGCGGATCTATGATGCCGTATTTCATTAGTGCACCTCGGCGCAGGTGGTCATTAGCTCGCGAACAATCATTTCAACGTGTGCCTGCCAGTCTGGCCGATGCGGTAGCATGTCGTCGAAGTCGGCGCGGTGGCCGCCGTGCAAGAGGGCGTGGCAGATGTCCCGCGCCCGGCCCTCTAGGATCGCCATAGGTGGCATCGCCTTAAGCCCGGCTATGTGCGGGCACACTGGCGCGCTAGCGTCTCGCATATCCCACGACAGGCCGCAGACGGCGCAGGATACGCGGCCGTCCTCGGTTTCCTCGGCCTTGCAGGTGGTCGCGAGGGCTTCCGCTTGGCCATGCCACCGGGCTTTAGCAGCCTTGCGGGCAATGGCGCTGCGGCGCCGAGGTGTCAGGGCTTTTGCCCGCGCTAGGCCGCCCGCGCGCGCGTCAAATTTCCGGCCTCGTTTCATCGCTTGCCTGCCTTGGCGCTAAGCCGCGTCACCTTCGGCGCGGCGCTTTCACCGATAGGCATGGTCACCGATGCCACCATGCCAAATATCAACACCGTGCCGGTGATCTTGCCGGCGGCTCGGCGAGCATGCCTCACCGCCGTATCCCAAGAGGGCAACGCCAGAGTCAGCGGTTCACCACGGGAGTCCGTGATAAGGTATTTCACCACTGGCGCCCGGTTCATTTGCTGGCCGCTCCGGTCAACCGGTTGACGATAGCTTGCATGTCCTCTCGTTCCTCGCCGATAACGCCGCACGCATTGCGCAAGCGGCGCTGGCCGTCCGATGCAAACCACGAACCAAGTTGCGCAACCGCGCCGGTGCTTTGGGCGTGCTCCACCACCGCGTCAAACAACACCCGGTATTGATCCGGAGTCTTTGGCACCGAGCCCTTGGCCGGCTCGGCCAGTGGTGGCGCCTCGGCCGGCGGCGCGCCCTCGGCCGTGGGGGGATGCGGATCCACGGCCGAGGACGGCACCGCAGGCACCACCGGTGCAGCGGGCGGCTGTGCAGGTGGCGCGGCGGTAGGAGTCAAGCGCACCTCGTCCATAGAGGGCGCCGAGGACGAGGGCTTGGCCGGCTCGGCCGGCTGCGGCGCTGGCGCCGAGGGCGCCGCGAAGTAATCGAGGGCCGCCGCAGCCGAGGGCCGCGCGACTTCCTTGTTACGCTCGCGCGCCTCGTCGAATTGATACAAGTCATCGTCCCGGCGCAAAAGCGTGTCCAGGTCAGTTGACATAGGCAATTGCTTGGAGTGCAGGCGCGCCACCGTCTTGCGGCACATTTCCGGATAGGTTACCGCGTCGTTCCACGGCCCTTTGCGCGACTTTGAATATTTGCGCCGCACTTCCTCGATCTCGTCGATATTCATCACCTCCCGGCTTTTCGAGCCGTCCTTATAGATCGCGATCGAATACGCGTGCGTCACCGGCCGGGTACGGCCGCCGGTCTTGGCCGGGCGGTGAAAAATGAAAGGGTTGTCGCCTTTCTGATAGTCGAATTCGTCGCCTTCGTGCACCACCTCGGCGAACCAATCGGACAACTCGCCTGAGTTGCGCGCTTTCTTGCGGATGCCAGCAATCATCGGCAACCACTGCGCCGACATGCCGCCGCTGTTGTTGTCATAGGGCACTATCGCGCCCTCGCGGCCATCGGGTAGCAAACCGTCCTGCGCCGCTCGCACGCACGCGTTGAAAAGGCTTTGCCGCGAGCATTGCAGCATGTCCGGGTTGTTTTGAATCGCGGTCATAACAACCCGCATGAACCTTTCGACCGGGATATGCGCCGGAAGCGCCGCGGCGAATTGCGACTCCATGCGCTGCAAGTCATTGCGTAACACCTCGATCGCGCTCGGCGCCCGCGCTACAGCCTGTTGGCTTATGCTCTGGTCACTCATTGTTTTGTTTCCTCGTCGGCCTTCTCCGGCGGTAGGCCGGCCTCCACGTGGCAAAGAATCTGCTGACCGTGCACCGCACCCCACGCCAAGGTCGCAACTTCGATCCACTCCTTGAATTCGTATTCAGCCATAGAGGCCGAGGCCGCTAGCGTTTCAAGCTGAAACATGAAATGGGCAAACCGATTGGATCCGCCGAAGGGATGCGAGTCGTCGTCCTCGTCCATATGTTTGTTGCTCATTTGCGGCCCTCTTTCAGTTTCCACCCCGGCCCGTGCCGGCTTGTCAAAAAATCCATGACGTTCATCAGGTCGGCGCGCGTCTTGCCCAACTCGAATTCCAGCTCGCGGATGCGCTTCATAGCGCTAAAGATCGTTTCTTTCCCCGGCGTCAATCCGGCGTGTAGGACTTGTTTGCACACGTTCTCTATGTGCCCTTCGTTGCAAACAAAGCCGCGCCGCGTCGTTTCCTCGATCACCTTCGCGATTGACCACCCCTCATGAAACACCACCCGGCCGCTCTCGACGTTGACATGCGCGCGCAAGATGTCGGCCAACTCGACCACTTGGCCATGCTTCAAGCTTCGTCGCACCTCGGCGGCATTGGTCAACATTTTGTTTGCCCCTAGCGTTGTTCCTTGGCCGATATGCGCAGCACCCGTTGCTTGCGCGCGGCCACCGTGTAGCCGGCCTGATCCTGTTGTTTCCACGATAGCTTGTAGCCGCTCGGCACCAGCGCCACCTCGGCGTCACCGAGCTTGTGCTTGATCTCGTTATCGACCGTTGTTAGCTCGGCTTCCGCCGATGCCAAGTAGGCTTTCAACGAAAGGTGCCTGTCGAGCAATTCCGGTAGTTCGTTGTCGCCGCGCAGGTCGATTACTTCATTTGGTTGCGGCCGGCGATGCATCCAATTGATCAGCGCACCATCGCGCTCGAAGTCGATCCGTGGTTCCTTGCCCTCGGCCACGTTGCGCCAGAAGTCGGCCACCGCCTCGCGGATTCGTTGCTCGGCGCCCGCATGCCGCGCCACCTCGTATTGATGCAAGTCGAAGTCCCGGCCGTCGACCACCAAGCAAGCCACAATGCCCCATGGCAACTCGGCCAGCATCATTTCGACGAGGCATTGCAGCACGATCCATAGCGGCGGGTCCTCGCCCCACGACCGATCGAATTCCCACCTGTTGGCCGTCTTGGCTTGCATCACACCAGATGGAAAGCCGGGCCGCTCCGCGTCGACCACCCAAAAATCCGGAGTGGCGCCGATGCGCGCGTCAGGATCGCGCAGATATTCGTTTGCCTTGACGATTGCCCACGTTGGCCGGTTTTCCTTGACGGCCGCCGCAACTGCGCCCTCTAGCAGGCGCCCGCGGCGCATATCGGGATTGTCGCGCCGTGGCATTTCGGCGCCGGTCTTTTCCGCCCATAGGCCGGCCACGGTTTGATATGGGTGCAGACCGAACAACGCCGCTACGGTTGAGGCCGTAACGTCCTGCCGCCGCAGCGCAAGCCATTGCTCGCGGGACGTGATGTCGTGCCGCTCAATCATCGCCGTGGCCGTTGGTTGGATGCCGTCGCGGCAATTCATGCTCGCGGTATGCTCGATGTCAATCGGTCGGATGCAGGACGGTTTGTTTGACGCCAAAACCTGCGACGTTACCACCAATGGCAAGTCGTGGCGGTGTCAACAGATTCCAGCCCGGACTATTTCAAACAAGAAAATGCAATGCTTTCAGCCTCTACTGTCGGATATCCAATGCAACCGCATCGCGTGTGCGTTGGCCATGCTCGAAACCTTCCCGCGCAATGGTTTTAACAGTAACCGCTGCAAGGATTGCCGGCTTGCCAAGGCTATACCCTGTCACGGGCCGGTCACAATCGACTAGACCGATGCCACCTGTAAGCATGTATATCCAGCACCGGCCGGAACAGTAGTCTATATGAGGACTTCACCGGTATCTGGGCGCAGCAATAGCCTTGCAATATTTTTTGCCGGCCAATTTTCTGTTGCGGCTCAACCGATTGGCCCTGTCGCCTGTAAGCATAGCAAGCATGGCCGCCCTTGACGCGCGAAAAACCGCGTCCTTAGCGTGGGGCTCGCATGATTTCACGTCAGGGCGGGAATACCAGCACCTAGGCGGCACCGCCGCATGGGGCAAGAATCGGGTGCCTACAAATGAACGAGACCACGGTAACCCATATCAGCGACGTGTATCCGGGCCGCAACAGTATCGACGAGAAAGCCCGGCCGTTCCTGGAACAGGTCGAGTCCATCGTCGGCGACATGGAGTCCGATAAGGGCGCCTATATGGCCAAGTGCAAGGCTAACCGCGAGCGCATCAAAAACGTGGTGGCCGAGGCGAAAGAGGCCGGCTTGCCGGTCAAGGCGTTTCGCGGCTTGGTCAAATACCGCCACCTGGAACGCAAGCAAGCCAAGATCGCGGCCGGCATCGAGGACATCGACGAGTCCGCGATCTATCAGGAATTGGTCGACACCCTCGGCGAGCTTGGCGCCGCAGCGGCGCGTTCGGCCGGGTTCAATTTCGGTGGCACCGTCGCGGCCGAGGCGCGCGCCGAGGCCCACTGATATCCGCCGCAGGGGCGGGACGGCGCGGCGACGGGTCCTAATCGAGTCTTCCAATCCCGTCGCCGCGTCACGGTTTTGCCGGCTAGCCGCGGGCCGCGCACCCTTTCCGAAGGCCGAGCCCCATGCTGATAATCGCGCTTGATCCCGCGACTCGATCCGGCGTGGCCGAGGGCATGGCCGGCGGCACGCCAACGCTGCAAACAATCAACTTCGGTGGCCGCGAGCTAGACAGTCCCGAGGACGTATTCGCCCGGGCGCAAACATGGATCACTCGGCGCCTGGACGCGCCACCTCGGCCGGCGTTCCTTGCTATCGAGGTGCCCGCGCCGAAGTTCGACTCGACCATCGTCCTCGGCCTGTACGCGATTTTCTCCGGTGCTGCCCGGGCGCGATCGATCCCCATCAAACGAGCGGCCGTGGCCACGTGGCGCGCCTATGCGCTCGGCACCGCGAAACTGCCACGGGCCGCAGCCAAGGCAGCGGCAATCGAGACCTGCAATCGGCTCAACTGGCCAGCGGCCGACGACAACGCAGCCGAGGCCGGCTTGATATGGCTGTGGTGCTGTTCGCTGGTCGCGCCGCGGCTTGTCCCGCGCACCGAGCCGCTGTTTATCGCGAGGGCTCGGCGGTGACGCACCGAACCACCTTGGCCAACCGGCGGCCGGCCGTAACGTATGACCTGGAATTCTGGGGCCAACGCGTAACGGTCACGATTGATCCGGACAACGGCCTAGAGGCGTTCCTTTCCACCCATCGCAGCGGTAGCGGCACCGAGGCGGCCGTGCGGGACTCGGCCATCCTGTTTTCGCTGGCGCGTCAATATGGGTGCCCTCTCGAAACCATCGCGCGCGCGGTCACCCGTAACAACGATGGCACCCCGTCGACTCCCATTGGCGCCGTGGTCGACCAGCTAATCGCCGCGGCCGAGGACAAGGCCAAGGCCGAGTGAACGCCGAGCCCGAAACCTTCCTTGACGGCCGGGTGGTGCTGCATCCCGGCGATTGCCGCGCGGTGCTGGCCGGCATGCCACCGGACTCGGTCGACGCCGTGGTGACGGATCCGCCCTATCATCTCGCAAGCGTGGTGGCGCGGTTCGGCCGATCTCACCTCGGCGATGGAACGCAGACAAGCGCCAGAATTGCCGCGCGGGCCGATGGCATGGCGCGCACCGCCGCGGGCTTTGTCGGGCAACAATGGGATGGTGGCGAAGTCGCCTTTGAACCGGACACATGGCGCGCCGTGTTCCGGGTGCTGAAACCGGGCGGCTATCTGGTCGCCTTCGCGCATCCGCGCACCTATCACCGCATGGTCACCGCGATTGATGCCGCGGGCTTTGATATCCGCGATTTGCTGCCGTGGCTGTTCGCTGTCGGCTTCCCGAAACGGCGCGATTTGCTGAAGTCCGCTTGCGAGCCGATTTGCCTAGCTCGGCGGCCGATCGCGGCCGAGTCCGTGGTGGCCAATGTCGCGCAATGGGGCACCGGCTGGCTCAACATCGATGCTTGCCGCGATGGTGACGGCCGATGGCCGGCTAACGTGGTGCATGATGGTGACGTGCTGGCGCCCGACGAGGGCCGTTACTTTTTCTCGGCCAAGGCGAACGACAATGACCGGCTAGGCTCGCGGCATCCGACCGTGAAGCCTGTCGAGCTAATCCGTTGGCTTGTTCGCCTCGTCGCGCCGGCCGAGGGCTTGGTGTTGGATCCCTTCGGCGGCACCGGCACCACCGCCGAGGCGGCTTACCGGGAAGGCCGCGCCGCCGTCCTGGTGGAACGCGAGCCCGGGTACTGCGCCGACATCAGGCGCCGGCTTGCCCTGGTGCTGGCCGGGCCGATGGCGCGCGACGAGGCAAAGGGCTTGCGCTATCCGGCCGAGCCCTTGCCGCTGTTCGATGGTGGCGAGCATGAAAGTTGACCTATCCGAGTCCCTGGTGCGGGCATGCGAGGACTACGGCCGCTTGGTGGTGCAATCGTATCGCACCGGCATGTATTCGTCGGCAGTGTCCTCGCGCGGCGCCGAGGGCAACGTTTTGCTGCAAGGCTTTTCCCGCATGGCCGAGTGTGCCGTGTGCCTGTGGGCCGGCTTGGATCCGCTGCAAGCGCTTAAGTGGACCATGTTTGCGGATCCCGGCTTTGACGTACTGGCCTATGGCGCCCGGATCGATGTCAAGGCTACCGGGCCGCGCGGGCAATATTTGCTGTGGCCGGTGCGCAAGCGCCACCTGTACGCAAATAAGCCCTTTGATGCCCTGGTGTTGGTGCGCGGCGAACGGTGGAAATCGTTTGAACTCGTCGGGTGGATCCCCAAGGGCCGCTTTGCGGCCATGCGGCAAGAGGCGCCGGCCGGCCATGTCTTAGACCCGGGCACGTGGTTCCTGCATGCTTCCGCCCTATGGCCGATGGAAAGCCTCACATGGGGGTGGTGACCATGGCCCTAACCCTTGCCGACATCGATAACCTGACAGGCGGCCGGGTCGGCACATTTGACGTAGCGTGTCCCTGGTGCGGGCCGGATAGGCGCGCCAGCATCAACCAACGGCGCAAGGTGCTGCGCGTCTGGCGCACCGAGCCCGGTTTCGCCTCGTTCACCTGCGCCCGGTGCGGCGAGTCCGGCTATGCCCGCGAGGGCACCGAGGCCGGCCCTAGGCGGCCGCCCACGCGTGAACAGGAGCAAGCCCGCGCCGAGGTGCGGGCCGAGGCCGAGGCTATCCAGCGGGCCGCTAAAGCGCAGCGCTTGGCCGTGGCGCAACGGCTATGGCTTATGCGCGAGCCTGTGCACGGGTCCCCGGTGATCACCTATTTACGTCAGGTACGCGGCTACAACGGCCGGATCCCGGATACCCTCGGCTATCTGCCAGCCCGCGGCGAATATGCGCCGGCCATGATTGCCGGTTTCGGCTTGGCCGAGGAACCGGCGCCGGGTGCCCTTAGCTTGCCGCTGCACCTCTTGACCGGAATCCACCTCACCAAGCTGTTGCCAGACGGTAGCGGCAAGGCCGGCGGCGTCGCCGATAAGGTCATGGTCGGGCACTCGGCCGGCTCGCCACTGGTGCTTGCGCCCATGAACGACCTTCTAGGGCTCGCGATAATCGAGGGCATCGAGAAGGGGCTCGCGCTGCACGAAATAACCGGGCTTGGCGTGTGGGCGTCTTGCGGCGCCAAGCGGATGCCACCACTGGCCGAGGTGGTGCCAGACTTTGCCGATTGCGTCACTATCCGGGCCGACAATGACCGCGACGGCTTGCGCTATGCGCGCTTGCTTGCAGACGGTTTGTCGGCGCGCCGGATCCACGCGGAAATCCGCCTTACAGTGGACTAGGCGGCATGGGCAAGCAACGCGATGATGACGACGTGTTGCGCGACGAGGGCATCGCCGCGGCCCTCGCGCGCTTTGACTCCACGCCACCGGAACCACCTGCGCCGCCCGCTAAGCCCAATGGGCAGGCCGCGCCCGCGGCCGAGCCCACCTTGCCCGCATGCTTGGCCGAGGACGATTTCCTATCCCGGTACAAGGCACCCGATTATCTGATCGATGCCGTATTGCAACGGCAATTCCTTTATGCGCTGACCGGGCAGACCGGGCACGCAAAAACGGCCATCGCGTTGCGCATCGCGCGCATCGTCGGGCAGAAACGCGGCACCCGCTATCTGGCCGGGCATGAAGTCGAGCAAGGCCGGGTGTTGTATCTGGTCGGCGAGAATCCGGATGACGTGTGCATGCGAGTGATAGGGGAAAAGGGCGTCAATCCCGGGCATGCTGACATCTTCTATATGCCGGGCATCTTCGACATCGATAAGCTGTTTCTGGCCCTAAGCGAAACCGTCCTGACAATCGGGCCGGTAGCGTTGGTGATCGTTGACACCTCGGCCGCCTATTTCCTCGGAAATGAAGAACTAAGCAACACGCAGATGGGCGAACATGCCCGCAAGCTGCGCCGTCTCACCACCTTGGCCGGCGGCCCGTGCGTCGTCGCGCTCTGCCACCCGGTCAAACATGTCACCGAGCCCGCGCAACTGTTGCCGCGCGGCGGCTCGGCGTTCTTGGCCGAGGTGGACGGCAATTTGACCGCATGGATGCCAGCCGAGGGCGTGGTGGAATTCCATCACGGCAAGATGCGCGGCCCGGGGTTTGAGCCTATCACCTTTAAGCTGGAAAAGGTCACGGCCGAGGCGTTGGTGGACTCCAAGGGCCGCAGGCTTCCCACTATCCGGGCCGTGGCAGTAAGCAGCCTCGATCAGGAGCAAGCAGAGGCAAGCAAACAACGCGACGAGGACACGCTTTTGATCCGGCGACTCAATGGGCCGGCGCAAATGTCGATAGGTGACCTTGCCTTGTCTTGCGGGTGGTGCACACCAAGCGGCGAACCTTACAAAAGTAAGGTGTTCCGGTTGTGCCAAGCGCTGGTTGCTGACCGGCTAATGCGCAAATATCGTGCCGGGTACGTCTTGACCGAGGCCGGGAAGAAAGCGGCGCGCGAGGCCGAGGCCGCGGCGGTGCCTGTCGCCGATCTATTTCCGGGCAAATCAGCGCCTCGAAAACAGGAAAAGTTGCTGTAGCAACAACAACTTGCGCCGTTTCGTTCCAGCCTAGCCGTTCTACAGGCTATCGCTGCGGTGCACACAAACAAAAAAGCCTAGGAAACATGCGGCTTTTCGCGGAAAAGATCGCAGGAACGGAGTCGGCCCGATCTTTTTACGGAAATACCTCTTTTCGTTCCACCCGAGCAAACAAACCGTGGAACGCCGTGAAACGGGTGGAACCCACTAGCTCGAAAAGCCACACCACACCTAAGAAAGGTCACGAAACATCGGCGGAACGGCACACCCTAGTAAAGCGGATCATTATGAGCTTTCTACTAGGGGGATGTGTGTGCCTAATTCCGTCGTTTCGTTTCTGACTACCTTTCTATAGAAAGATATAGGAACGCCATGCCACCACCTCGGCGACGGCACCGGCGGAAGCCGGAAGCCCATAGCCTGCTCGGCCAATACGCCGGAGCACCGGCCGGCCCGGACACCGCCGCGGCTGTTATCGATGATCCCTATGGGCCGCCCTCGGATGCGCCAGCGACCGGGCACCTCGGCGAGTGGACACCCGCACCGCGCCCGCGCATCGTGGTGGTGCGAAGCTATCGCCACGATCCGCTAGGCCGTATGCACGCGCGCCACCAACTGACCGAGCCCGAATATCGCGCCGGCCGTGCCTACCAAGAGCTAGCGGAAGCCGCATGCGGATCCGGAGGACGCACCGCTAGCTTTTGGGCCAGCATGCTCGGTGGCAACGGCAAGACATCGGGCGCCGGGCAGATTCCGATAACCGACACCATGTTGCGGGCCGCCCTCCGGATGCGCGGCGTGGACTCCCATCTGCGCCGCCGCTATGGCGCCGAGGGCTTGGCCGTGGTGCATGGCGTGCTGATGCTTCACCGCGATGTCGGCCGGCTCGGCGCCGAGGACAACGCGCGCTTTGGTGGGATGCTATTTCGTGCCTGCCTCGGCGAGATTGCGATTTTGTTGGGCCAAGCGACCAAAAGGCCGCGGAATCTGGCTTGACGGAAGCGCGCGCTACTGATATGCGCGAAACTAGTCCGGAAACTTTGTCCGGGATTTGTCGGGTCGGCGCCGCCGAGCCTCTATCGCCCCCCCACTCCCGTCTTTCCGCCGGCTCGCGGCGCCGGTTCCGGTCTTGGGCGCAAGCAATGTTTTCTGATGTGGAAAAACTCGCCGAGGTGCGCAAGCAACTCGCCCTGTGGCGCCGGACTCATCCGCGCGCGATCCGACAAGGCATGATCTCGCCGCATGAGGCCGCGCACCACCTGCGCATATGGGAAGCAATCGAGGCCGATTATGCGGCTCGGTGCGAGCCTGCAAGGTTTGTTGCCGCATGATCCGCATACAAACAGAACTCGGCCCGGTCACCTTGGCGTTGTTTGATCGACTGGTGACGGCGCTGGAAACCATCAACGAAAGGATTGATCACATGGCCCTGGATTTCACCGAGCTAACGGCAAAGGTCGCGAAGATTGACGGCAGTATCGCCTCGGCCGTGGTTGCGTTCCACGCCATCGCCGATGCGCTCGCCAACGCGGCCGGCGATCAGGCCACCATTGCGCAACTGGCGGCCGATCTCGACCAGCACGCCGACGCACTCGCCGCGGCAATCCCGGCCACGCCGACTCCGGCACCCACGCCATGAAATATATTTTGATTCTGTGGCTCACCTATGCGGGCGGCGACACCAGTGTCGCGGTTACCGCGGCTGAATTCGACACCCTGACCGCTTGCGGCGCCGCAGGAAACAAGGTGCTCGAAAAAGCACCGCTGACCGTTCCATCGGCGCCCAACGTGCGTTGGGTGTGCGTGGAAAAGGGTTCACCGTAAGGCAAATGCGCATCGATGCCCCGTGGGATGCGGCAACCGTCAAGGCATTGAACGACTACCAAAGTTTCGGGCAGTTTCATCCGTTTATCTGCCCGGTTGCGCATCGGCCATTATCACCCGTTCACCTGCCCTAATCCGCATCCGTTGGTTATGGGATGATGTCCAGAACTACGTGTTAGATTTGTTGGAACGGCCGCCAACGTGAGCGCAGACTTCCGCCGCTTTTGGAACGCACGCGGCGGCGCCGCAGCCTTTGAACGCTGGCGCAACGGCGCGCCTGTCCCTTGTTTGTTGGTGCAGGTGGTCGCGCCGCATTTCGTGGCCGGCTTTGTCATCAGCGACGAGGTGATCGAAGCCGCGCCGATCTTGCGCCGTGCCCTGATGGGGAAAACCGAGGCGCAAGCCCGCGCGGTCATTGCCGCTAACGGGTGGTCGGCTTCTGTGGTTCGCTAAAAAGCGGTGCGGAGCACCTAATGACCATGACCATCGAGGAAATCGCCCAACTATTGACGGCGGGTGCCACAATGTTTGCGGCCATCGCCTCGGCGGTCGTTTCATGGCGCAATGGGCGCAAGCTGGTACAGGTTGAGCGCAAGCAAGATATCCAGCATGACGCCACGAATTCGCGACTCGACCAGCTTGTTAGCTCGACAGGCCGCGAGCAACGGGCCGAAGGGCTTGCAGAGGGCTTGGTGACGGGAAGGGCCGCAGGCCGGGCCGAGCAACAAACAAAAGGGCGCCCGTAGGCGCCCGGTAGTCCTCGGCCCTCGGCGGGGGGTTATGACCGCACCGTGGCCAGCTTGGCCAAGTCCTCGGCGCCCGCAAGGCCGTGCATGATGACGCGCAGCACCAGCGCCACCGCAACCGGGATAGGCGATTGATCGTTTTCCCAACGCAACACGGTGCGTTGCGTCACGTGGAAAAACTGCGCTGTCGCGTCTTGCGTCCACTCTAGCCGCTCGCGGCAAATCGCGAATTCGGCCGGCTTCATCGGTTTCATGGGTCGTTCGCTCCTGTCGGCTATGGGCTCGCGGCCCGGTATGTCTGCAAGCCTAAGACAAAATGTCATGTCTGGCGAGCCCGCTAAAACACTTAGGGCCGCTCGCGCGGCCCTCGGTGCTCGGCTCACCCCTTGGCGAGCTTGGTTCGCTGTCGCGACATCGCAAGCCGAGCCGCTGCAAGCGTGCTGTAAGCGATAGGCCGATCTTTCCAGCCTTCCGGTTCCACGTCGGCAAGATCCGTCACGCGGCGCGGTGCCTGCCACGGAAGCCCGGTTTTTTTGTTGAGTGCCCGGTATTCGACTTCCCACGCTTGCACACCTTCGGGCAGGCGCCCGCGGCAAGGGAAGATGCGGAATTCGTGGGTTCCGGTCTTGGTGGTTTCGGTGGTCATGTCGGCAACTCCCGTTGGCTGATGACGGGAATATGACATATTGTCAGGTGGCCGCAAAGCCCGCTAAAACACTTAGGGCCGCTCGCGCGGCCCTTTGGTCCCGTCCTGAGGTGGAGGCCGGATCACTCCGGCCGGCCCTCGCGCGGATAGGCGATAAAGCGGACATTACCGCCCCACGAATTGAACAGGGTAGCCTTGCGGCGCGCGCCCACCTCGGCGTCATAGGTGAAAGCCTCGGCGATGTCGGCGCTAAGCCAACCAGCACCAGCGCGGCCGGTGTAAAAGGAAACGTTGCCTTCAAGGTCGACACCGCGAAGAACGAACATTGGAGTGCCCTCCCGGGGCGGGTTGGCCGGCTAGCGGAAGTGCCGCCGGGCATGTCCAAATGAATATGACAATTTGTCAGGCTGCGATAGCTAGGGGCAATACCTAGCGGAGGGCGTGGAAATGGGCTTATGGTCTGCTATGGGCAAGCTGTCCGCAATCTGGTCTAGGTATGGCGAGCGCATCGAGGCGACCATGGATATCTGGTTGCAAGAGGACGGCGCGCCGGCTGCGCCCGCTAAGCCCTCGGCCGATGTCGTCGACGAACTAAGGGCCGTGGTCGGCAATGCCCCTATGACGCCCGGCGAACGCGACAAGTTTAACCGGGTACACAACATCCATGCCCGGACCGATTGATGCGGCCTGCACTCGCCGTTGCCCTGGTCATGCTGGTAGCGCTGGTATTCTGTGCTGCTAATCTGGTCATTGCGCTGTACGTGCACCTCCACTGACCTGCCATGCCCTCGGCCATGCCACGCCAAGCCCGCGCTGTGGCCTAGGGGTGGCCTAGGGCACGTGGCCGCTGTCATGCACCGGGCCGAGCCCTCAGCCTTCCTATGGGCTTCCTAGGGCCGATCTTGAACGTTGCATTTGTCGTTATGCATCGCGGCTCGATGCAAAGCGATGGGATGCCGGGCCGAGCGCACCCCGGTAGGGGCGGGTCCCTGTTTTCGTTAAACCGTATGCGGGTCGGCAAGG
>Ga0208916_10000439_pt1 | contig 19731 bp, 20 predicted proteins | sample DEB19_08_DNA_5_FD_184523 | JGI IMG/M metagenome (GOLD analysis project Ga0208916, IMG submission 184523) | Aqueous microbial communities from the Delaware River and Bay under freshwater to marine salinity gradient to study organic matter... | ecosystem: Environmental > Aquatic > Marine >... | reverse complement strand
TTTTACGAATGCGCTGCGCGATCTCCGGCAGCGTCGCGTCAGCATGGACTTGCCGGTTGCGCTCGGAATCTTGATCACCTTTGCGATCAGCTCCGCTGCGACCTTTGAGACCGACGGTTGGTGGAGTGCCGAGGTTTACTTCGATTCCCTGACGATGTTTGTATTCTTCCTGTTGACGGGCCGCTGGCTGGAGCAGCGGCTGAGAGCCCGCACGTCGGGCGCACTAGACAGCCTGATGCAGCGACTGCCTGACAGCGTGCAACGTCAGTTGCCTGGTGGTGAGTTCGAGCAGGTGACGGTTCGGCGATTGAAGGTGGGTGATCTGGTGCGGGTATTGCCCGGGCAGGCTTTTCCGGCTGATGGTGTGATTGAGGACGGCAGCACCTTTGCCGATGAAGCGCTGTTGACTGGCGAGTCCCGCCCGGTGGCGCGCCCTGTAGGTGCACGCGTGATGGCGGGCAGCTTCAACTTGTCAGCGACAGTTCAAGTGCGCCTTCAGCAGCTTGGCCAAGACACACGCTACGCTGGCATTGTGGCGCTGATGCAGCGCGCCGCTGTTGACAAGCCCCGTCTGGCTCAGTTGGCCGACCAAGTGGCCAAGCCGTTTTTATGGTTTGTGATGGTGTCGGCTTTGTTGGCTGCCGCGTATTGGTGGCACATCGACCCGGCCCGTGCCGGGATGGCCGCCGTGGCGGTGTTGGTGGTGACCTGTCCTTGCGCTTTGTCGCTGGCCACGCCAACAGCCATGTTGACCTCGGCTGGTGTGCTGGCGAGGCAGGGCGTTTGGGTACGACGCCTGCAGGCGCTTGAAGCGATGGCGGACATCGACACCGTGGTGTTCGACAAAACCGGCACGCTGACTGAGGCGCGAATGGGTTTGCGCAATATCACCACGCGCGATGGCGTTTCGACTGTGCTTGCGATGACGCTGGCGACTGGGTTGGCTCGGCACTCCCTGCACCCCGTGTCGCGAGCCTTGCTGACCGCTTTTGATGAGTCAGTGTCACAGACGGATGGGGTCAGACTGATCGACGTCACGGAGCATCCGGGTCAAGGGTTAAGCGGCGTATTAACTGATGACATGCAGGGCGTGTCGTGTGGTCCGATCCGCTTGGGCTCTGCACTTTTTTGCGGTCTTGGCCGCATGATCGATGGGCGCAGCGAAAGCGGCAACATGCAGGTTTTTCTCGCCGACGCGTCCGGCTGGCTGGCAGGCTTTGAACTGAACGAAGTGGTGCGGCCTGACGCGGCTGAAGCGGTCAAGCTGCTGCAAGCCGCAGGGCTGGACGTGCACATGCTGTCCGGTGACCGTATCGCATCGGCCCGTCGGGTGGCTGAACGGCTGGGCATTGCGGACGTGCAGGGCGACTGCACACCGCAGAGCAAGCTGGCACATTTGCAGGCTTTGCAGTGCAGGGGTCACAAAGTGTTGATGGTCGGCGATGGCTTGAACGACGGGCCTGTGTTGGCGCGCGCCGATGTGTCGGTCGCAGTGGGCCAGGCCGTTCCGTTGGCGCAGGCGCAGTCTGACTTCATCATTCCTGGCGGCCAGTTGTTGATGCTGGCCCATATGCCGGCTCAAGCTCGACGGACCTTGACGATCGTTCGACAGAATCTTGTTTGGGCGGCGGCTTACAACGCGGTTTGCGTGCCCTTGGCTATCAGCGGTTCATTGCCCGCGTGGTTGGCCGGGCTGGGTATGGCTCTCAGTTCCCTGTTAGTGATACTGAATGCGGCTCGGCTTTCGCGCACTTCTCAGGCTGTTTGATGGACATCCTTTTTCTTCTGGTGCCCATCTCAGTTTTACTGGCCCTTGCGGTGGTTGGACTTTTGGCCTGGGCGGTCTGGTCTGGCCAGTTCGAGGACATTGAAAGCGAAGGTCAGCGGATTTTTCAAGAGCCTCCGCTCGAGTCCGACAACCCAGCGTCGTCCCGCAGATCTCAAACATGATGGCAGTCACTCATTGAAGACTTGATCCATATCAATACGTTGGAAGGTCGATGACCTCAGACTCAACTCCAACTTGAGTTTTAGAAGGTTTTAAATGAGCGCCGTACTTTCAAACGAATCAAATTCCGTTGTTCAGGGTGGCTGGTCGGCATCCCGGGCGACTGTTTACAACGACAAAATAGTTCGCCAATTCGCCGTGGCTGCTGTGGTCTGGGGGGTGGTGAGCATGCTGGTCGGCGTGTTCATTGCAGCCCAGATGGCTTGGCCAGAGCTGAACTTTGGTATTTCTTGGTTGTCTTTTGGCCGATTGCGGCCACTGCACACCAATGCTGCCATTTTCGCCTTCGGCGGCTGCTCCCTTTTTGCCACCAGCTATTGGGTTGTGCAGCGGACGTGTCAAACACGAATCATCTCGGACAAGCTCGCCGCATTTCACTTTTGGGGTTGGCAGGCGGTGATTGTCGCGGCGGCTATTTCGCTGCCGATGGGTTTCACGCGGGGCAAGGAATACGCTGAGTTGGAATGGCCGATTTCTATTCTGATCGCGCTCACTTGGGTGGCTTATGCGGTTGTTTTCTTTGGCACCATCGGTATTCGCAAGGTTCGCCACATTTATGTGGCGAACTGGTTTTACGGCGCGTTCATCATTGCCGTTGCGCTGCTGCACATCGTCAACGCAGCCGTTGTGCCTGCTGGCTGGATGAAATCGTACTCGGCTTATGCCGGTGTGCAGGACGCCATGGTTCAGTGGTGGTACGGCCACAATGCGGTCGGTTTCTTCCTCACTGCCGGCTTCCTGGGCATCGTTTATTACTTCATTCCGAAGCAGGCTGAGCGGCCGGTGTATTCCTACCGTCTGTCCATCGTCCACTTTTGGGCGCTGATCTTCACCTACATGTGGGCCGGCCCGCACCATCTTCACTTCACCGCCTTGCCGGATTGGACGCAGTCTTTGGGCATGGTGTTCTCGCTGATCTTGCTGGCGCCTAGCTGGGGCGGCATGATCAACGGCGTGATGACGCTGTCGGGTGCCTGGCACAAACTGCGCGATGACCCGATCATCCGCTTCATGATTGTTGCCTTGTCTTTCTATGGCATTGCCACCTTTGAAGGCCCGATGATGTCGATCAAGACAGTGAACTCACTGTCGCACTACACCGACTGGAACATTGCGCACGTTCATGGCGGCACGCTGGGTTGGGTTGGCTTCATCTCGATGGGGGCGCTCTATTACATGGTGCCGCGTCTGTTTGGGCAAAAGAAAATGCACAGCCTGAAAGCCATTGAGGTGCATTTCTGGATCGCCACCATCGGCATCGTGCTGTACATCGCCGCGATGTGGATTGCCGGCGTTATGCAGGGTTTGATGTGGCGTGCGATCAACCCCGATGGCTCGCTAACTTACACCTTCGTGGAGAGTGTCAAGGCGACCTTCCCGTTCTATGTGGTGCGCTTCTGCGGCGGATTGATGTACCTCAGCGGCATGCTCATCATGGCTTGGAATGTGTTCATGACCGCAACAGCAGGCAAGCCTGCCAATGCCACGATCCCATCCGCTTTGGCTCACGCCTGAAAGAAACCAGCCATGTCCTTTTCACATGAAAAAGTCGAAACCAACAATTGGTTGATGATCGTTCTGATCTTGCTCGTCGTCGCTGTCGGTGGCTTGGTTGAAATCGTTCCGCTGTTCTTCCAAAAATCAACCACGCAGCCGATTGCTGGGATCGTGCCCGATTCCCCGCTGAAGGTGGTGGGTCGCGATATTTATATTCGCGAGGGCTGCTACAACTGCCATTCCCAAATGATCCGTCCGCTGGTGGCTGAAACGCTGCGCTACGGCCACTACTCGGTAGCGGGCGAGTTTGTTTATGACCATCCGTTCCAGTGGGGCAGCAAGCGCACCGGACCAGACTTGCATCGCGTCGGCGGCAAGTACAGCGATGAATGGCAGCGCCTGCACCTGATCAGTCCACGCGACTTGGTGCCCGAGTCCATCATGCCGGCCTACCCATGGCTTGAAAAAACACCGGCTGACGCGGAATCCATTCAGCGCCACATGAAAGCGCTGCGCACGGTGGGTGTTCCATATACCGACGAGCAGATTGCCGCTGCCCCGGCCGAGCTCAAAGACAAGACAGAGCTGGATGCGCTGATTGCGTACCTGCAGGGTCTTGGTCTGGCTCTGAAATAACGGGAGGCCGACATGACTATGGATATCAATGTGTTGCGAAGCATCGTGACCGTGGCCGCCTTCGTGGTGTTCGTCGGGATTTTGGTGTGGGCCTGTTTGCCTTCCAAACAAGCCCAATTTGATGAAGCGGCGCAGTTGCCCTTCAAGTCGGAATAGGAGCAGGGTTCATGAGTGATTTCATCAATGGTTTCTGGCCTTGGTATGTGGCAGCCATCAGTCTGGTGTCTATCTTGGCCTGCGCTTTGCTGCTGTGGCTGGCAGGCAAAGCGACCGTCAGCACAGATGCAAGCAAGGCGGGCGACAACACGACGGGTCATGTGTGGGATGAAGACCTACGCGAACTGAACAACCCCTTGCCACGTTGGTGGATGTGGTTGTTCATTTTGACGGTGGTTTTTGGTCTGGGCTACTTGGCTATATTTCCTGGGTTGGGAAGCTACAAAGGGCTTTCCAAATGGTCAACTCAGGCTGAGCACAAAGATGACGTAGATCGTATGCGGGCTGAATTGGCACCGCTCTACGCCGAATTTTCAGCGCAGTCGGTTGATGCGCTGTCGCGTGATCCGCGCGCGCTGGCCATCGGTGAACGGCAGTTCATGAACACCTGTTCTCAGTGCCATGGCTCGGATGGTCGGGGCAGCAAGTCGTACCCGAACCTCACCAACGGCAATGCCGCTTGGCTGGGCAATCGAAGCGGGGATCACATCGTCCAGACAGTCACCAATGGCCGCGTTGGCATGATGCCGCCTATGGGGGCGGCCGTCGGTGGAGAAAGCGATATCACCGATGTAGCGCATTACGTGCTCTCGCTGTCGGGCAGTCCGTACAACGAAATCAAAGCTTTCAGCGGCAAACAAAAATTTGCAGTCTGCGCCGCTTGTCACGGGATGGATGGCAAGGGCAATAAGGCCTTAGGGGCCCCCAACTTGACCGATGACTATTGGTTGCACGGTTGGGGTGAGGCGGCTATTGTGAACGCCATCAAATACGGCAAAAACAATGTGATGCCAGCGCAAGCGCCCAAGCTCACCCCCGAGCAGATCCATGTGGTGGCCGCGTACGTGTTGAGTCTTGGTGGTGGGACGCCAGTCGTCTCTGCGCCTTCGCAGAAGCCGGCCGCCAAATAATTGCAACCAACAATGTCGGGTCCAAGTCGGCCCTGCCTTTCAGGAGATTTTCAGTGTCAGGTTCCCCAGACAGCCAACGCGCCACAAGCAGGGTGAACAAGGTGATCCCGATTGTGCCGGCCAAGGTGGCGTTCACAAGTGCTGGCGCTCATGGTGGCGGCGATGACTCGAATGAAGTGGCCTCGCTCTATCAGTCCGACAAAAAGATTTATGCGCGCAGCGTTTCTGGCTTATTCAGTCATTGGCGCTGGGCCATGGTCTGGATCACGCAGTTGGTGTTTTACGGTCTGCCCTGGCTGTCTATCAATGAGCGGCAGGCGATGCTGTTCGATTTGGCATCGCGTCGCTTTTATATTTTCAATTTGGTGCTGTATCCGCAAGACCTGATTTATCTGACAGGCTTGCTCATCATCAGTGCCTTGTCTTTGTTTTTGTTCACGGCCGTAGCGGGTCGGCTCTGGTGCGGCTACGCTTGTCCGCAAACGGTTTACACCGAAATATTCATGTGGGTGGAGCGCAAGATCGAAGGTGATCGCGCGGTCCGCATGCGGCTAGATAACGCTGCCATGAGTCCAATCAAGCTGGCGCGCAAAGGGGGTAAGCACGCGGTGTGGATTGCCATTGGTTTGTGGACCGGCTTCACTTTTGTGGGTTACTTTTCACCGATCCGTGAGTTGGCATTAGACGTCAGCCGCTTGTCGCTGGGGCCGTGGGAATGGTTCTGGATTCTGTTCTACGGATTCGCCACTTACGGCAACGCGGGTTGGATGCGCGAGCAGGTTTGCAAGTACATGTGCCCGTATGCTCGTTTTCAGAGCGCCATGTTTGACCGAGACACCTTGATCGTCACTTACGACGAAGCGCGGGGCGAAGGGCGCGGCGTGCGACCCCGCAGCGACACCCGGGCCGACTATCAGGCCAACGGTTTAGGGGATTGCATTGACTGCGGCTTGTGCGTCCAAGTCTGCCCGACGGGCATCGACATTCGCAATGGGCTGCAATACGAGTGCATCAGCTGCTCAGCGTGTATTGACGTTTGTGACACTGTCATGGACAAAATGCACTACCCCCGCGGATTGATCCGTTACAGCACGCCCAATGGCATCAGTCTGAAGCTGTCGAGCGCCGCCATGATTCGCCGCGTCCTGCGGCCGCGCGTGCTGATCTATACGGCTGTGCTGTTGACCATCAGCATCTCCGTGCTGGGCAGTTTGGTCATGCGCGCACCGTTCAAGGTCGATGTGGTCCGTGACCGCGGATCTTTGGCGCGCGTGGTCGAGCAAGGAAAGATTGAAAATGTTTACCGTCTGCAAATCATGAATGCGACAGAAGTGCAGCAGCAGTACCACCTGCGTGTGTCAGGTCTCGACGACGCGCGGATTGTCTCGGAAGCCTCGGTGACGGTTGAGGCTGCCGGTTCGCGCTGGGTTCCGGTGCGGGTGCAGACGCCACCAGAAGCTGCCGCACCAGGTTCGCATGCCATGACCTTCCTGATCTCTGCTGAGGGCGGGCAGGGTGAGCGGGCTGAAAAGTCTGTCTTTTTGGTGCCACGCTAGTGCTTTGAGCGTTGATGAAAGTTAATAACCATGCAACAGATTGACAACTTGTCGAGCCAAAGACCAAGTCCCCAAGGGCGTCCTTGGTGGAAAGAGCCGTATGTGTGGATGGTGATTTCTGGGCCGCTGTCGGCGGTGATTGCTTGCGGCATCACTGCTGTCTACATTCTGCAGGGGCCAGACGCGGTGGTGTCTGAGGAGTATTACCGTGAAGGCATTGCCATTTCAAGGGAAGTGAGGGTGGCCAAGCCCCCCATGCAGCCTGCTAACGTAGCGCGCAACCACAGTGCCACCGGAGGCAAGACCGATGAAAAACCTTGAATCACCAACGCCCTCAGAGTTTGAATCTTCGAAGCTGCGCAATGCGGCCTTGATTTTGTGGCCATCTTTTTTGGCCGCCTGCCTGCTTGAGGCTTTGGTGTTCGCCGTGGTTGACCCTAGCGAGTTGAATTGGTCTGGTCATGCGACCATACCAACGCGACAAGGTGTTTACTCCGTGGCTTTCTTTTTGTTTTGGTCGATCAGCATGGCTTGCTGTGGCTTGGTCTTGTGGCTGTCCAAGCCAGAATATCAAGTCAATGAGGAAGACCTCAATGACTGACTTGCGAATTGACGATGCGTTTGAGTGCCTCGGCATCGCGGATATTGATTTGTCGCTGTTTGACTTCGACGATGCCATCGTCTGAGAACTTCGAGAAGGTGCGGCTGACCGTTTCGAGCTTCATGCCCAAATAGCTGCCAATTTCTTCACGCGTCATACGCAAAATCAATTCAGTTTTTGAAAAACCCCGGGCCTGTAAGCGTTGGACTAGATTCAGCAAAAAGGCGGCCAAGCGCTCTTCGGCCCGCATACTTCCTAGCAGCAGCATGACGCCATGCTCGCGCACGATTTCACGGCTCATGACCTTGTGCACATGGTGTTGAAGTGCGGTGACTTCGCGTGAAATTTCTTCAATCCGGTCGAACGGCATGACACAGACTTCGGCGTCTTCAAGCGCGGTCGCGTCACAGGTGTGTAGGTCGTTGACGATGCCGTCTAGGCCGATGATTTCACCGGCCATCTGAAACCCCGTGACTTGGTCGCGGCCGTCTTCAGTGGTGACGCTGGTTTTGAAAAATCCACTGCGAATCGCATACAGCGAGGTGAATTTTTCACCGTTGTGAAACAGCGAGGTGCCTCGTTTGACGGTGCGACGGGTGGCGACGATCTCGTCAACGCGAACAAGTTCTTGTGCATTCAGGCCTGTGGGCATGCACAACTCACGCAAGTTGCAGTTGGAGCAGGCGACTTTACTGTGTTCCTTGTTCATTTGATGATTTTCGTTGCATCTGGTTAATTCTCCTAGTCATTATTTGTTTTTTTGCGGCTGAGCATTCTCGTCAATTTGCTGACGATGAGCTCATTTGCTTGATCCACATCAACGCAGTTAGCAGAGAGACGCGGCAAAGTAGCAGCATTGTTCAAAGGGATCAAAAGGATTGAATCATGAGTGTCGTTTCAACCGACTTACTGCGACGTTTTGACCTCAACGGTCCGCGGTATACCTCGTACCCAACAGCCGATCGGTTTGTGGATGCTTTCACAGATGAAGATTATGTGCAGGCCATGAAGCTACGCCGCTCTGCTGCGGCGTCCATGAACATGCCGTTGTCACTGTATGTTCATATTCCATTTTGCGAGTCGCTCTGCTATTACTGCGCCTGCAACAAAATCGTCACCAAACACCATGAACGTGCTGAGGCGTATTTGCGTTATTTGAGCCGGGAAGTCGACTTGCACACCGCGCATTTGGGTACTGGACAGGTGATCAGTCAGTTGCACTTGGGCGGTGGTACGCCGACTTTTTTATCAGACGATGAGCTTCGCGGCCTGATGGCGATGTTGCGTCGCAGTTTCAATTTCGCCCCTGGCGGCGAATATGCCATTGAAGTCGATCCGCGTACTGTCGATGTCAAACGTTTGGCCGTTTTGGCTGAGTTGGGTTTCAACCGCTTGAGTTTTGGCGTCCAGGATTTTGACCCGATGGTTCAAAAATCTGTTCACCGTGTGCAACCCGCTGAACAGGTTTTTGCTTTGGTAGAGTCAGCGCGGCACTTGGGTTTTGAATCCATCAATATTGATCTGATTTATGGTTTGCCAATGCAAACCCCCGAGTCTTTTGACCGCACCTTGGCTCAGGTGGCGCTGCTTCGGCCGGACCGCGTGGCGCTGTATGCGTACGCGCATTTGCCTGAGCGTTTCAAGCCGCAGCGGCGCATCATCACGGCAGAGTTGCCTACTGGGGCGGCGAAGATTTCGATGCTATCTCGTTCCCTGGCTGCTTTTGAAAAGGCCGGTTACGTCTACATCGGCATGGACCACTTTGCATTGCCAAATGACGCACTGGCTGTGGCCAAGCGTCAGGGCAGGTTGCACCGTAACTTTCAGGGCTACAGCACGCAGCCTGACTGCGACTTGATCGCGCTAGGCGTCTCCGCCATTGGCCGGGTCGGTGCGACGTACAGCCAAAACGCAAAAACCATTGAGGCCTATTACGATCTGCTGGACCAAGGCCGGTTGCCTGTGGTGCGCGGCTTGGCGCTGACGCGTGACGATTTGGTGCGGCGCGTCGTCATCATGGGGTTGATGTGTCAGGGTCAGCTTCAGTTTGAGTCCATAGAGCTGGCCTTGTTGATTGACTTCAAGAGCTACTTTGCCAAAGAGTTGGAGGCCTTGAACGAACTGGTGGGTCAGGGCTTGGTCACCGTGAACGCCAGCGGAATTGAAGTCACCGCGCAGGGCTGGTTTTTTGTGCGCGCCGTCGCCATGGTCTTTGACCGCTACTTGCAGGCTGATCGCAACCGCAGCAAGTTCTCTAAAATTATCTAGATGCAAACCAGTTTGGCCGCTACCGCCTTGCTCATGGGACTCGCGGGTGGGCCCCATTGCGTCGCCATGTGCGGCGCGGCTTGCGCGGCGATGGGGCGATCGGCGGCTGGCAGCAACGCCCGAGCGCTGTGGATATTTCAGGTCGGTCGGCTGGCCGGCTATTCCGCCTTGGGTGGTTTGGCAGCGGCTTCGATGCAAGGTCTGGGCTGGTTGAGTATTCAGTCGGCGGCTCTGCGCCCGGTATGGACCATGCTGCATGTGTCTGCAGCCTTTTTGGGCTTGATGTTGTTGTGGCAGGCGCGTCAGCCAGCATGGCTTGACGTGGGTGCCCGCAAAGTTTGGAGCCGTATCCGCACCGTCACGCAGGGCTCTGGCAAAGCGGGCAGTGCCGCTGCACCGCTGGTGCTTGGCGCTGCTTGGTCGCTGTTGCCTTGCGGCTTGCTTTACTCGGCCGTGCTGGTGGCAGCTCTCAGCCCTAGCGCCATTCAAGGTGCGGGCGTCATGGCACTTTTTGCCGTAGGCAGCGGCGTCAGTCTGATGGCCGGTCCGTGGTTATGGCTACGGTTGCGGGGGCCGGGTTCTGGTGCGTGGGCCATCCGACTCGCCGGCGCTGCATTGCTGGCCAGTTCGGTTTGGGCCTTGTGGATGGGTTTGGTGCACGACACCGCACCTTGGTGCGTGACTGTTTGAGCGCCTCGCGAACTCGCGCAAGAGCACTCAGATAACTCTTACAATCCGCTGTTCTCAAGCCGGCCAGAGGTGGCTAGGCGCTTGCTGCAACCTGCTTCACGGATTCAAGAACATCATGAACAAGTACCTGTGGTCTTTCGCTTTGTCGGCGCTGGTTTTGGTGGCCTGTGGTCAGAAAAACGAGACGGTAACTGCCGTTGTTGGCGCAGAAGAAAAGATTCTGAACATCTACAACTGGCCCGACTACATTGCCCAGGACATGGTGGCCAATTTCACGCAGGAAACCGGCATCAAGGTCAACTACCAGACCTTTGAAAACAACGAAGCCCTGCACGCCAAATTGGTTGCTGGCAACACCGGCTACGACATCGTGGTGCCAGGCGCGGTGTTTGCCAAGCCGCAAATTGACGGCGGCCTGCTGCTCAAGCTCGACAAAGCCAAGCTGCCAAACGAAGCTAATCTCGACCCCAGCATCATGGCCAAGCTGTCGGCTATTGACCAAGGCAATCAATATTTGGTGCCCTGGGCCTGGAGTTTCACCACGGTCGGTATCAACAAAGGCAAAGTCGCTGCCGCGCTTGGCAACACACCCATGCCCGCCAACGTGTGGGAACTGGTGTTCAATCCGGTCTACACCGACAAACTCAAGTCCTGCGGCATCGCCTTCTTGGATTCACCGACTGAAGTGATCCCGCCGGCCCTGCATTACTTGGGGAAAAACGCTTATTCCAACACCGCAGCGGATCACCAAGCCGCAGCCGCCATGCTGACCAAGGTACGGCCGCACATCCGCATGTTCAGCAGCACCATGATCGACGATCTGGCGGGCGGTAAGGCCTGTGTGGTGTTGGCTTGGGCGGGCGACATCAATATCGCCCGACAACGCGCGATCGAAAACAAAAATGGCCATGACATTGAAGCGCTGCTGCCGAGCACCGGCGGCCTGATCTTTTTTGACACGTTGGCGATTCCCAAAGATGCCAAGCACCCGAACAACGCGCATGCCTTCATCAACTACTTTCTGCGCCCTGAGGTCTCGGCTTCACTCACCAATGAGTTGCGCTACGCCACCGCCAACAAGGCCAGCTTGGCCAAAGTGAGGCCAGAGATCGCTCAAGACAAAGTCGTTTTTCCGGATGCTGCCAACCTGCAAAAAATGGTCTCGCCGGCCAGCTTCAGCAACGAAGCCAGGGCCTCCATGGCGAACGCGTTCACAGGCTTCAAAAGAGGGCAGTGATCTGTATGAATCCACCTGCTTCCCCCGTCGATGGATTTTTGAAAGCAGTCAACCTCGTCAAACGATTTGATGGAGTTGCTGCGGTCGATGACGTTTCCTTGTCCGTCCAAAAGGGTGAAATTTTCGCACTGTTGGGCAGTTCTGGTTGCGGCAAGTCGACCTTGTTGCGCATGCTGGCCGGCTTTGAGTCACCGACGTCCGGCACGGTGATGCTGGACGGTGTGGACATCACCTCGTCACCGCCTTATGAGCGGCCGATCAACATGATGTTTCAGTCTTATGCGTTGTTTCCGCACCTCAGCGTTTGGGACAACATCGCGTTTGGGCTAAAGCGTGAGGGCCTGCCCACAGCAGAGATCACCGCTCGGGTCGAGGAGATGCTGCGGCTGGTGCAACTCACTGACTTCGCCAAGCGTAAGCCCCACCAACTCTCGGGTGGCCAACAGCAGCGGGTGGCATTGGCACGCAGTTTGGCGAAACGACCGCAGTTGTTGTTGCTTGACGAGCCTTTGGGCGCACTCGATAAAAAGCTGCGCGAGCAAACTCAGTTTGAGCTGGTCAATATCATTGAGTCGGTCGGTGTGACCTGCGTGATGGTCACGCACGACCAAGAAGAAGCCATGACGATGGCCTCGCGCATCGCTGTCATGAACCATGGGCGCGTGCTGCAAGTGGGCACGCCGCGCGAAATTTATGAGCATCCTAATTGCCGATTTGTCGCCGACTTCATTGGTCAGGCCAATCTGTTTGACGGTGCCCTCAGTCTGGATGAGCCTGGTCGCTGCGAGATCACCACGCCTGAAGGCGTGATCCATGTCGGCCACGGCATCACCGGCACGCCTGGCATGGCGCTTTCGGTTGCGGTTCGACCCGAGAAAATAAACATTTCCAAAAGCCGGCCTCATGTGATGAACAACCTCTTCACGGGAACGGTCCGGGAAATTGCTTACTTCGGCAGTTACAGCACCTTCATGGTCGACATGCCCAGCGGGAAATCGGTGAAGATCACTGAAGGCAACACGGCCAGGCAAGATCTCAGTGGCATCACTTGGAACGATTCCGTCTTTGTCTGGTGGAGCGATTCAGCCGCCGTGACACTGACCTCATAAAACCGTGGCCATGCAAGATTTGTCAGCGTTCAAGTCCCGTTCTGGCCGACGGTTCGTCATCGGTGTGCCATTTCTTTGGTTGGTGGTTTTTTTCGTCTTGCCCTGTCTGATTTTGTTGCGCATCAGCGTGACCGACATGGGCAGCGGCGTGGATCCCTTTGCGCCCTTGGTCGCTTCGGCCGATGGTGTTTGGCGCTTCGTTTTCAAGTACGACAACTATGCCGCCATTTTTCGGGATGGCCGTGCTGGTTTGGGTCAGACCATCTACATGGAAGCGTACGCAACCTCGTTGAAGTACGCGTTCTTCACCACCGTGTTTTGTCTGCTGATTGGGTACCCTTTTGCGTACTTCATTGCGCGTTCGCGTCCGAGCATTCGGCCGGCTTTGTTGATGTTGGTGATGTTGCCGTTTTGGACTTCTTTCTTGTTGCGTGTTTACGCTTGGAAAGGCATCCTCGCGGATCAAGGCGTCATCAACAACGCACTGATGTCGCTGGGCTTGATCAACGACCCGATTCAGATGCTCTACACCGACATCTCGATGCTGCTCGGCATGACCTATGTCTACCTGCCTTTCATGGTGTTGCCGCTTTACGCCACGCTGGTGAAAATGGATATCAACTTGTTAGAAGCTGCGCATGATCTGGGCGCCAGCCCGTGGCAAGCTTTTTGGCTCGTCACCGTGCCATTGAGCAAGGCTGGGATTGTCTCTGGGGCAATGCTTGTCTTTATCCCGAGCATCGGTGAATTCGTGATTCCTTCACTGTTGGGCGGTGCTGAAAACATCATGATCGGCCGTGTCGTGTGGGACGAAATGTTCAGCAGCAACAACTGGCCACGTGCCTCGGCTTTGGCTGTCGTCATGATTTTCCTGATTCTCATTCCGCTGGCCCTTTACTACCACTACAGCGCCGAGCCGAGTTCGACATCGGGTGCGAAAGGGTGGGGCTGACATGCGTGCGATCACTCGTTTTTTTCAGGCGCATCTGGGCGGCTTTTGGCTGCTGGCGGTCTATCTTTTTTTGTACGCCCCGTTGGTTTTTCTGATTGTTTTTTCTTTCAACAGCACGCGCCAAGACGGCGTCTTCACTGGTTTTTCTTTGCGTTGGTACAGCGCCCTCTGGGCTGATGCGCGCTTGGTCGAGGGCTTCTTGTTGTCGCTCAAAGTGGGACTTGTGACCGCCACACTGTCGGCGGTTCTAGGCGCGATGGCGGCTTATGTGCTGGTGCGTTATGAGCGCTTTCGTGGGCGACCGATTTTCATCGGTCTGGTCAATGCGCCGCTCATCATGCCGGAAGTGATTGTTGGCTTGTCACTGCTGTTGCTCATGGTGTCCTTGCAGCGAACGCTGGGTTGGCCGGATCGAGGCGTGAGCACGATCGTGCTGGGCCATACCTTGCTGGGCATGGCTTACGCGACGGTGGTGATTCAGTCGCGGCTGCGTGAAGTTGACCGTTCGATTGAAGAGGCTGCGATGGACCTCGGTTGCCGGCCGTTGCAGGTGTTTTTTTGGGTCACGCTGCCCAGCATTGCACCAGCCATGGTGGCCGCTTGGCTACTGACGTTCACGCTGTCGTTTGACGATGTCGTGATTTCTGAGTTCTTGTCGGGCCCCGGTGTGACCACCTTGCCGCAAGTCATTTTCAGTTACGCCCGTCGCGGTATCAATCCGTCGATTTACGCTGCGGCCACCTTGCTGATTGCCGTGGTCAGTGTGGGCATTCTTGCCTACAGCCTCTACGTGGCTAGGCAGCAGCGACGGCGCCGGCGTGAGATCAGCGCCGTCGTCCGCCCTGCTCGAGAAAGTCATTCAATTTAGGCGTGTCAAGGAGACCCACACCGGTCTTTTTTCATGGCGCCGCATTGCTTTTCATAATGCGGCAAAGCAAGATGCTGCGCTGCACAATATTTTCTCAATATGAGAAAATGAATTTCGTATGGCGGTAATTAATGTGTATCTTATTGATTTTAAATAGAAATATTTTTATCTTATATAAGACATAAGAGCTTAAATAAGTCTTCTAGAAGACTTAAAGTGAAGCTGTCAACAAGCAGGAAATTAGGCCTCTAGCGAGAAAACCTCGCTACCCCGGCGACTTGTTTTGTTCAAACAGTTTTTCTTTAACCTCAGGAGTGATCACATGCCACAGCACCTCAACGAACAACTCAGCCGCGAGCAGCAAATTGCAGCCCTCGAAAGAGATTGGGCGACCAATCCTCGCTGGAAGGGTATCAAGCGCGGTTACAGCGCCGCCGATGTCGTTCGCCTTCGCGGTTCATTCCCCATCGAGCACACCTTGGCCCGCCGTGGTGCAGAAAAGCTCTGGAACCTGTTGCACACCGAGGCTTACGTCAACACGCTTGGCGCGCTGACGGGTGGTCAGGCCATGCAACAGGTCAAAGCCGGCGTGAAGGCGATTTATTTGTCGGGCTGGCAGGTGGCTGCGGACAACAACACGTATTCCTCGATGTACCCCGATCAGTCGCTGTATCCAGTGGACTCAGTGCCAAAAGTGGTTGAGACCATCAACAACACCTTCCGCCGTGCAGACGAGATCCAGCACGCCAAAGGCATCGATGCTGGCGACAAGGATTACATCGACTACTTCGCCCCCATCGTGGCCGATGCTGAAGCTGGTTTCGGCGGTGTGTTAAATGCTTTTGAGCTGATGAAGTCCATGATCAAGGCTGGCGCAGGTGCTGTGCACTGGGAAGACCAGCTGGCCTCCGTCAAGAAATGTGGCCACATGGGCGGTAAGGTGCTGTTGCCGACCCGTGAGGCCTGCCAGAAGTTGATCGCAGCCCGCATGGCGGCCGACGTTTGCGGTGTGCCCACATTGGTGATTGCCCGGACTGACGCTGAAGCCGCAGATTTGTTGACCTCTGACTACGACGAGCTCGACAAGCCATTCCTCACTGGCGAGCGCACCTCCGAAGGTTTTTACAAAACCCGCAAAGGCATGGACCAAGCGATTGCCCGTGCCGTGGCTTACGCCCATTACGCCGATCTGGTGTGGTGTGAAACCGGCACGCCTGACTTGGACTTTGCCAAGAAATTTGCCGACGCGGTGCACAAGGTGCACCCCGGCAAGATGCTGGCTTACAACTGCTCGCCATCGTTCAACTGGAAGAAAAACCTGGACGATGCGACCATCGCCAAGTTCCAGCGCGAGCTCGGTGCCATGGGGTACAAGTACCAGTTCATCACACTCGCTGGCATTCACTCCATGTGGTACAACATGTACGACTTGTCGCAAGACTACGTCAAACGCGGTATGACGGCGTACATCGAGAAGGTGCAAGAGCCCGAATTCGCAGCCCGCGACCGTGGCTACACCTTTGTGTCGCACCAGCAAGAAGTCGGCACCGGTTACTTCGATGAAGTCACCACCGCCATTCAAGGTGGCAAGTCCAGCGTGACGGCGCTCACCGGTTCTACCGAAGAAGAGCAGTTCCACTGAGATTGAGCACAGCAGGGGCGGCGTAAAATCACGCCACTCCGGCTTATCCAGACAAAGCGCGGTTCGTCCGCGCTTTTTCTATTTCTACTTTGCATCTTTGAAAACCATGATCCAAGTCACGCTTCCCGACGCCTCTATCCGCGAATTCCCGCAACCCGTCACTGTCGCTGAAGTGGCGGCCTCCATTGGCGCCGGCTTGGCCAAAGCTGCGCTGGGTGGCAAGGTCAATGGCAAGCTGGTGGATACGAGTCACTTGATCGAGGCGAATAGCGCACTGGCCATCATCACGGCCAAAGATGCCGAAGGGCTGGAGCTGATTCGTCATTCGGCAGCGCACTTGTTGGCTTATGCCGTGAAAGAGCTTTTCCCGGATGCGCAAGTGACGATCGGTCCGGTCATCGAGAACGGTTTTTTCTACGACTTCTCTTACAAGCGGCCGTTCACGCCTGAAGACTTGGAGGCCATCGAAAAGCGCATGACGCAGCTTGCGGCCAAAGACGAGGCCGTGACTCGCCGTGTGCTGCCGCGCGACGAAGCCGTCGCGCATTTCAAAGCCATCGGTGAGCATTACAAGGCTGAGATCATCGCCAGCATCCCGGCCAATGAAGATGTCTCGCTGTACCGCGAAGGCGCTTTTGAAGATTTGTGCCGTGGACCCCACGTGCCAAGCACTGGCAAGCTGAAGTTCTTTAAGCTCATGAAACTGGCTGGCGCTTACTGGCGTGGTGACCACCGCAATGAAATGCTGCAGCGTATCTACGGCACGGCTTGGGCCAGTAAAGATGACTTACAGCAGTACCTGACGCAGCTTGAAGAAGCCGAAAAGCGTGACCACCGCAAGCTGGGCAAAGAACTGGACTTGTTTCACATTGACGACCATGCGCCGGGATTGGTGTTTTGGCATCCCAAAGGCTGGACGGTTTGGCAGGGTGTTGAGCAGTACATGCGCAAGGTTTACCAAGACAACGGGTACTTGGAAGTCAAGGGTCCGCAGATCATTGACAAGACGCTTTGGGAAAAAACCGGCCATTGGGACAAATACCGCGACAACATGTTCACGACTGAGAGCGAAAAGCGCGACTACGCGCTGAAGCCGATGAACTGCCCGGGCCACATCCTGATCTTCAAGCAAGGCATCAAGAGCTATCGTGATCTGCCCCTGCGCTACGGTGAGTTCGGGCAGTGCCACCGCAATGAGCCATCGGGCGGCTTGCACGGCATCATGCGCGTGCGGGGTTTCACGCAAGATGATGGGCATATTTTTTGTACTGAAGAGCAGATCCTCAAAGAGTGTGTCGACTACACAACGTTGCTGCAGAAGGTCTACACCGACTTCGGTTTCAAAAACATCATTTACAAAGTGGCGACTCGACCCGAAGCCCGTATTGGCTCCGATGAAAGCTGGGACAAAGCCGAACATGCCTTGATGGAGTGCCTGCGCGCATCCGGTTGCGAATTTGAAATCGCACCCGGTGATGGGGCTTTTTACGGCCCTAAAATTGAATACACGCTGAAAGATGCGCTGGGCCGTCAGTGGCAATGCGGCACCATGCAGGTCGACTTTTCAATGCCGGAGCGTCTTGATGCTGAATATGTCGGCGAAGACGGCGCCCGTCATCGTCCTGTCATGTTGCACCGCGCGATCGTCGGCAGCCTTGAACGCTTCATCGGAATTCTCATTGAAGAACATGCTGGCGCACTGCCGACCTGGCTCGCACCGGTGCAAGTTTCGGTGCTCAACATCACCGAAGCACAAGATGATTACTGTCGCGAAATTGTCAAAACTCTGCAAAATCAAGGACTTAGAGTTCAGCTTGATTTACGTAACGAAAAAATAACGTATAAAATACGCGAGCACTCAATGCAGAAGGTGCCTTACATCCTTGTCGTTGGCGACAAAGAAAAGGCTGCTGGAGCGGTTGCAGTGCGCGCCCGGGGTAACAAAGACCTTGGCGTGATGTCTCTTGACGCCTTTGCCGCGCAAATCGCCTCAGACATCACACAAAAAGCCTGACACGTTCACATTTGTTGACCAAATCAGTCTGTCGTCCTTGTGGGACGGGCGAAAGCTGCTATGGCTTTTATAGCAATATTTAAAGGATTCGACCATCGCTACTGAATTTCGTGACCGTCGTCACCGTGAAGAACGCAAGCATCGCTTGAACCGTGAAATCATGGCCCCTGAAGTGCGTCTGAGTGGGCCAGACAATGAACCCTTGGGTATTGTCAGCATCACGGAGGCGTTGCGCTTGGCCGGTGAGGCTGATGTCGATCTCGTTGAGATTTCGCCCACGGCGGTTCCGCCTGTGTGTCGGCTCATGGATTACGGCAAGTTCAAGTACGCTGAGCAAAAAAAGGCGGCGGAAGCGAAGTCCAAGCAAAAAGTCATCGAGGTCAAGGAAATCAAGTTCCGGCCCGGTACGGATGATGGTGACTACAACATCAAGGTTCGCAATATCAAGCGCTTCTTGGATGAGGGTGACAAGTGCAAGATCACGTTGCGGTTTCGCGGCCGTGAGATCACCCACCAAGAGTTGGGACTGGCCTTGTTGGCGCGTATTCGTGACGAGTTGGCTGACTTGATTGTGGTGGAGCAGTTTCCCAAACTTGAAGGTCGGCAGATGGTCATGATGATCGCTCCGGGCAAAAAGAAAGTGGCTGTGAAGGCCGTGAATGTTGCGCCAGCGGCGACGTCAGCCCCGGCTGCATCGCCAACACCTGTAGAATCTGCACCTGCTGTTACGGATGTAGCGGCTGAATAAAAGAAAATAGGCCTGTTGGTTTCACCATCAGCAGGTTTAAAAAGTGGCAGGTTGAAAAACTCGCCACACACAAGTGTCTCGGGGCCATCAAGTCTGCGGAAGGTTCGCAGCGCCTCACGAGCACAAATGAAAAGGAGCATTTATATGCCCAAAATGAAGACCAAGAGCGGCGCTAAAAAGCGTTTTCGCGTTCGTCCAGGTGGCACCGTCAAGCGCGGTCAAGCCTTCAAACGTCACATTCTGACCAAGAAGACCACTAAAAATAAACGCCACTTGCGCGGTGCAGTGTCTGTTCATGAGACCAATATGGGTCACATGGCACAGATGCTCCCTGGCATGGGTATTTAATTAACGACGAACAAGGAGTACTCACATGCCTCGCGTCAAACGTGGTGTAACGGCTCGCGCCCGCCACAAAAAAGTTCTAGCCCTTGCAAAAGGTTTCCGCGGTCGCCGCGGTAACGTCTTCCGTATCGCTAAAGAAGCGGTCATGAAGGCTGGGCAATATGCCTACCGTGACCGTCGTACCAAAAAACGTGTGTTCCGCCAGTTGTGGATCGCCCGTATCAATGCTGCCAGCCGTTCATTTGGCATGACCTACAGCCAATTCGCTAACGGCCTGAAAAAGACCGGTATCGAAATTGACCGTAAGGTTCTGTCTGACATGGCTATCCATGACAGCGCTGCTTTCGGCGCTATCGTGGCTCAAGTCAAGGCCAAACTGGCTGCCTGATCTTGAAGCTGTCCTGCTGTTGAATCATCAACAGTAGTCACGACA
>Ga0208916_10000437_pt1 | contig 19771 bp, 29 predicted proteins | sample DEB19_08_DNA_5_FD_184523 | JGI IMG/M metagenome (GOLD analysis project Ga0208916, IMG submission 184523) | Aqueous microbial communities from the Delaware River and Bay under freshwater to marine salinity gradient to study organic matter... | ecosystem: Environmental > Aquatic > Marine >... | reverse complement strand
CCTATCAACATTCATGTTGACTATCTAGTAATTGTTTCGGCTACTAGCAACATAGAAAGTCTTTCCAATCTGTCATCCATTCCTTGAGCGTCTAGTTGCCTAGAAGTATTGCTACTGTCCTACGACCGCTTTCTATGGTAATTACTTTAGTGTTTTTTAAATGCTGCACTCATCCTAGTAAGTGTCTATTATAACTTACTTTCGTGTTGTTGTAAACACGTTTTGGGTAAATTACAATGTTTCGTAATCTTCTTTACCACATCCACATTCGGGGCAGGTAAATGTATCAGGTAATGTATCCCAACTACCTTCTAGTTCTTCATCGTGGACATGTCCACATACAATACAAACGTGATCCATTACATTGACTCCAATACTTGTGTGTATGCTTCGGCGTGACGCTTTTCTACTTTAGCAAGAGCCGAGAAACGTTTTTCAGCTTTGGCTAGTACTGCTGCAAATTGTTCAGCGTGTTCTTTGCTTTCTGCAATTTGGTCTGAGAATTCCTGCTTGGCATGTGCTACATCTTCTAAGATTGCTTCTGTTTGAAACTTTGGATACATTGTAGTGAACTCATATGTCTCACCTTCAATAGCCATTTCCAAACATTGTTTAACATCTGGCTTGCCGATTAGCAATTCCAAATGACCCCAAGCGTGTAGTAGTTCTTGATCTGCGGTATGTTCAAAGTGTTGGGCAACTTCTTCAAACCCTTGTGCTCTTGCCATTTTAGCAAAGTAACGATACTTAGTGTGAGCTTGTGACTCGCCGGCAAATGCTGCCTCTAAGTTTTTAATTGTGATTGACATTATATTCTCCTTGTCTTAGAGTATACATCAATAACTATTCACAGAGAAGTCTATTTGGGTAAACTAAATACTAGTATGAATTTATACGAAGACCTAGACTTGCCCAAACATTGCGCCTTTGACGATATCAAACAGCAATATCGCCATTTGGCCGGCATACACCATCCGGATAAAGGTGGAGATCCTGAAAAATTCAAGCGCATCAAATTCGCATATGAAGTACTAATGGACCCTGCGAGAAGAAAATTGTATGATGAGACTAATTCGACCCATCAAGCCCCGAAAGTAGAGGCTGAGGCAATTACTCAGCTAGCTAGTGTCTTCTTTAGAATAATTGCCAATATAGATTTAAATGCAGGAAATCTAATAGACACTATGCGCAACGATATTAACGGGGAGTTGATGCGCAATGAATTAGATATTGCGCAATGCATTAAGTATAGTGCAAACTTGACTGTTGCAAAGCAAAAATTGATACATAAGAAACCACAAGAAGAAAATATTCTGTTAGGTTTTTTAGAAACTCAACTAACTATTCGCAACAACGATCTGAAAATATTTAATCAACGAAAAGAAACGCTTGACCATATGCTGAAATTACTAGAAGATTATCAGTATGGTTTTATTGAACTTGCCGGGCTAGATCCTAACATACCCTAAGTTATTCAATTAGATCAATGTCAAAGATCCAACTGTCCATGACCTCTTGTCTAGCATAGTCAAAGGGTAGATAGCAATATCCATCCATTCCCCAACTAGTACCAAAACTATTTCTAGCTAGTAGTACCTTCTTGTTCAAATCATATCCGACGAAACACATTGCGTGTGCGCCTATAGGCGCCTCTCCGGTTGATGGCATCTTTGCAGTGTCACCCCTGTCATACAATTCCTCAAAGGATTCATACACTTTCATGCTAAACACTACTGGCCATTCCTTGTTTATTGCGTCTAGTATATCTTCCAAGGTAGAGATACGATAATAATTTTTAATGTTTCTATGTCTAGCATCATCATAGCTAGGGATACTAGGTGTTATAGTGAAGTCTTGTATGTTATAAGGCCATATACTCTCAGCACATACTCCGTACTTCTGCACTGCCTTGACTGCATCACGCACGTATGCTCCTACATCTTCATTAACTACATTCTCAATCAATCGTGCATTGTAATATACAAACAGTCTACTTAGGTCTGTAAATTTCATGGGCGCATCTTTGTTGAGCAACAATTCATACGCACCAACTACGGCATTGCCAGTACAACTCCCTAAATGTCCTTGACTCTCTACGGGACTAGCCCATTGTCTCAAGTCAACTGATTCGCGTAGGGGTTGTCTGGCAAAGGTGTAAGGCAAGTCCCGCCAATCGCTTGGGTCTTGCCTAACATTGTACTTTGATTTAAGTACTAGCATTAATCCTCTGACTCTATCTTTACGATTTCAGGATAGTCTTTCATTTCAAGTACGTCACCTTCTTCTGATAAATCTATTAGATTTTCAACAAGGAAATGAAGGTCAACGTCATGACTAGCATCTTCTCTTGCATACTCTAACAGACGAATCATCAATGGTATATTGAGTTTGATAACATCCTCTTCATTTTCTGATTCAGGTTCAGGTTCGTAATCATACACCTCATCAAACCCATATTGTTTTGCTTTCAGTGTTGGTTTAGGAATTTCAGAAAAATGTTCTTCTACTGTGTTGGTTGTTATCTTTTTCAATAGAACTGATTCATTAGCAGACTGTGCTGCTTTCATTGCAGGACTAGCCCATCCTTCACACCACCAACGAGGTTTGACCGGAGCTTTCCATGCACTGCACTGGCGAGTAACTAAATTAAAGTTTTTGCAAGTAAAGCAACTTTGTCCAGGAGGTGCATTCCCGTATGATGCAGGTTGATAACTATCCGGTAATGATTCTGGAATTTTAGAACCATTTGGATATACTGTTAATCTTTTGTACATGATATTTTCCTATTAGATTATGCGCCATTGGCCGGCGCGAAAGACCACTGTTAAACTTGCATTTGCTGCTAACTGCTTGAATGAACTGCCATCTATTTTTTCGCTACTAGAACCCTGCACGTTAACTTTACCAGTGCCAGAGCCACGTTCTTCTTTAACAGTATATTGGCGACCATTTACTCCTTCGGGCAATGTTACGGTAACTAAACTTGTACTATTCACCCCAATGTATTCATCAGTAGCTGTCGCAGTGTAGTTTGCAGTAACACCGATAGTATTGATAATGTCAGCGCCAGTTGCACTAACTGTAATATTACCGGTTGAACCTGACAAGGTAATGCCGCTGCCGGCTAATAGACTTAGTACACCGGTGTTGTTTACTGTAAAACTAGAGTTTGGTCCAGTACTGGCTAAATTGGTTATACTGATGCCGGTGCCGGCAGATGGAGTTATGTCAGTGATAACTCTGTTTTGATTATCGTATACTGCGGTCGCTGACACATCACCGACTGTAGTAATGCTACCAATAGATTCAATAATGCCAGCAACATTCAAGTCACTGTCTGCATTAATAGTAGCAAAGGTAACATTTGCTGTAGTCGCTAAACTCTGCGGCAATGATATAACGCCGTCTGCAATATCGATGTTTGCTCCAACCTGGACAACACCTGGTTCTAATAACGAACCTTCTGGGAATAAGTATGACATTTAATTTTCCTTAAATAATGTTCCATCGTGTGCCGTCAAACACAACAATGATGCTGGCTTCTGTGCCTAGCGTTTTGTCAGAGGATGTATCTATTTTCTGTCCCCCGGACCCTTTAACTTCAATATTTCCGCTAACTTGATTCTTGATGATATAAACTTTGCCAACTACTCCTAGTGGCAAAGTTATGTCTATATCTTTTTTCGTAGCACCAATATAATAATCTGTCAGCAATGCAGTGTAATCAACTGCGGTGAGCTTGACATTTATTATATCAGTGCCCGTATTAGTTGCTGACAATACACCAGCTGGTGTAATAGACAAACCACTGCCAACCTGAACTAGACCAAGCTCGGTGGTAGTCGCAATGTCAGCATCCAATGCAAAGTCAAAAACTCCTGCGGTACTTTCAGTAGGCACCGCCGGGCTTCTCTTTAAGCCTCTGCCAGGCTGGACAGGTGGTCTGCTATAAGCCATAATAGTTTACAGTAGTTTCCACTCTACGCCAGAGTACACTAGTGTTAGTGCGCCATATGGAGCATTGATCGTTGCAGTAGCTGCTCCGTCAATAGTACCAGCTGCTGGTGTGATAGTGATTGGTGTTGCTGGTGCAGCTAAACCTAGTCCGTCCTTAAGATAGAATACTTGTCCTGTTACGCCAGCAGGCAATGTAACTGCTACCGCCACCGGGCCCGGTACTTCAATGCTTACTACTTCATCAGTAGCTGCTACAACTGCTACCGGAGTAGCAACTGCGATTCTTACACCTAGAATTTCTGGACCAGTTGTACTGATTGTAAGTGTAGTCGCGCCTGTTGCAGTTGTGGGCGTTACTGTAATGCCGGCACCTGCGGCAATTGATAGCGAATTATTTGTATATGACATTTTAGTTTTTCCTTTATAATGTTAACTAATTCTGGTTAGTGTAACCTTTACACTATTGCCAGTGGGTCTTGTTGGAGTTACGGCGGCTGGGAGAGTAGTTAGAGTAACAGTGGTGTCAAGGCTACTCCAACACATTTGAATATTGCCGCCAGCTGGAATATTCAATGTAAAATTTCCTGACGTAAAGATTAACGCCAGTGTGTTTATTAATTCTAAATCTTGTCTTGAACCCACTACGTCAACACCATTGAGTCGTAGCCAAACGCTGATGTCACTCGTGCCGCCTGATGTTTTAGACACAATCATGGTAAACAGTTTGGTGTAAGTACCAGCATTGACTACCGTGATAGCAGTTCCACCTACAACACTTATTCCATTTGCGGGACCAGTGACGTTGAAGGTAACGGTGTTGATCGCACTTGCGACTGGATTAGTCTGTGTAGTGCTGTCAGTGAAGAAGCCATAGTTAAGTAATCCTAGTGTGGCTGTTACTAAGCCGTCAGTGACGCTTAGACCGGTGCCGACTTTCATTATTCCAAAGTCAGTTACTGAAGCTAATGGTTCTTTGTATGCCATTACACTATGTTCCATTCAATGCCATTGAATATGAAAGTTAGACTTCCATAATTAGCGTCAATGGTCGCTGCTGCCGCGCCGTCAATTGTTGATGCAATAGCTGATACTGTGATAGAGTTTATTGATGCAACACCTGCTGCATCTTTTACAATGAACACGGTACCAGTCGGACTTACAGGCAATACAACTGTAGCAGGGATAACTGCGTTAGCAGTAACTGCTAAATCATAGTCAGTAGGTAAAGCAATATACGGACTAGTGTTTACTATAGTGACTGGCACTAATCCCGGCGTACCTGGAGGTCCTGGAGGTCCTGGAGGTCCTGGAGGTCCTGGAGGTCCAACTCCACCGTTATTATAAAATATGTCGGCACCGTTACCACCAAATTGGTTAATGACCGGGCGTCTTACGATAGGTCTTCTGATAACAGGTTGACGAATTATTCTGCGTACAGGTGTTCTCCCGAACAATAGATTATTGAACATTATGTTTCCTTGTCTTTATTTTTTTGCAACCAACCTGATAGTACATTGCGTAGTAGTGAATTCTTAGCTACTGTAGTCTGAACATCATCGGCTGCAACAACCACCGTTTCAGGTTCCGGTTCTGCTACTTCCGGCTCAGCTTCTACTACTATCTCTGGTTCAATTACTTCTGGTGCTGCTATTACTTCAGGTTCAACTACGACCGGTGTTAGTTCAGGTTCTTGTAAGTAGTTTACCCAAGGACTAGAAACTGGTATGTCAATTACTGCAAGAGGTGTCGCAGCAGATGCCTCTTGTAATTGTGCAGTTACAGTTGCAGTTAGTTCTGGATTAAAAGTTGCAGCCGACATTGGCGGAACTTCAGGTAACGGTAAATGTGTTGATGTTGGGGCTGCTTGCGGTGCAGAAGCATTATATAATTCTAATGCCTTTGCGACTATCTCATCTTCACTTGGATATAAAATCCCAGCTGGGTAAGGTAATAATGCGCCGTTAGTACGCCATGACGATTCACTATTAGCAATCCAATGCTGATGCTGTTCGGAGCGGCGAGCAATATACTCTTTGTTCACCAATTGCCTTGCTTGCGCAAGCAACCCGGTCCGTCTCTTAATCTCAGCTTGAGTAAGTTCAGTCATGATAGTTTTCCAGATAAATGAATTAATAAAGCAGTCAGTCCACTAAGACCACCTGTTACTAAAGCAAGACATGCACGAAATATCATTTTCTTGTATGCCTTGTCTTGCTCAACTAGTTCATTAATCTTACCATCTAACGATTTTAACCGTTGGTTGCATAAACCAACATGAGCTTCCAAACTAGTAAGCTCAATGTCCTTGTCAGAAGGAAGATTAATCAGTGCCATAGATTACTCTTGGAACATACTAGGGAATTGGGCGATGATACCTCTGCTGAAAATATCTGCCAAGCTATCATAACCCTTACCATGATCTGGTATTCCAGTAATCACTAACTTACCAATCGTATCAATTGCAATCTCATCCGCAGTAAAGTCACCATTAGCCCTTGCTGTCAATTGATCTTGCCATGCTTGAACTAATGCTAACAATATGTCGGTGATAAGAGATACTGGCCAGTTATTAGGATTCAACTGATTCATTACACTAGCAAAGTCGTCTACAAAGGGCGCCCAACTTGCTACAATTTCTTCTGTTGATTCACCCTTTTTCAATGCTTCAACATAGTGCATGCCGATATCATCAATAGCAATCAATGAGGTTCCAACTAGTCTTGCACTAGTAGGACCATAGTATGGGATTAACATATCACCGATAGCAACGGCATTCTTGTGCATTCTACCTTTAACTTGGTCAGTACCAGGTAGATTACCGTTTAAGCTAACTGCATAGTTCATCAAACTGTATGCCCACTTCTGCCATGCGCTTCTACAATCCATCCTGAATAGCATTGTATTTTCATTCAACACATATTGAGGTAACTCATCTGCTGATCCAATTGAACCATTGATGTAAATTCCAGATGGATTAGGTGGATTATGTGGGTTGGGTATTTCTATTCCAGCCGGTGGTGCATAATGTTCTTCAACAATGTTGTGTGATATTTTTTTGTACATGATGTGCTTCCTTATTTGGTAGTAAATACTTGCGGGAATTGTTTAATAATTCCTTCTGCGAAAACGTTTGCGAAGTCAGGCATTCCTTTTAATATGCCTTCAGTAACTGGGCCACTAGTGAGTACGTTACTAGCCTTAGTAGATGCAACCATGTCAGCGTCCCAATCTTTCTTTATTCTAGCAGTGACCTGGTCAATCACGTGAGTAAAATAGGTGTGTAAAAATTCTTTAACTACTGGCTCTGGCCAGTGTGTCGGGTTTGCTACACTGACTACATTAGCTAAGTTATCTAGATAGCCAAATGCTGATGCAGTCAATTTAGTAATATCTTTACCAGCTTTAGCAGCAGCTATCAATTCTACTAATACACCAGCAAATGCAGTTAAGTGTCTTACTGCATCGTCACCGATTTTTGTAGAATAATACTTACTTAAAATTGGACCTAGTTCGGCAATGTCTTTTAGTAAACGTGTCTTTATGTAATCTGAATCAGGGGCACTATTAAGCTCACTGATGATATAATTACGTATTCCCCAAACTATCTTATTAAAAAACTCATGTGAGTTCATATGTAGTTGCGTCTCGGGAGTGATCATAATAGTTGATTTAAGAGTAGGCTTTGGTTGTGTCATTGGTTGCACAACAAGTTTTTCTACTTTCTTTTTTAATTCTGCTGCAAGAGGATGAGCGAAATGCTCTTCCATAATATTGTGTGTGATTTTTTTGTACATTTGTATTCCTTACCAAACAACGGTTGGTGTAGCGATTTGTGTTCCACCAATAGCGCCGATGCCAATAGTGTTCATATTCTGATTAGCGACAGCACTGCCGATAATGTTTGAGCTTGAGTAATTGCCGTAATTGCCATAACCGTACGGCGTTGCCCAAGGACTAGGCATAAAGGTATAAGGACTTCTGTAAAATGGATATATATAACTAGGGAACATATTGTATTTCTTTCTTTAAAAAAAGTGGGCCAGTCTTGTGAACCGACCCACCGATCTAATTTTTAGATATAGCCGTACGGCGAACCGTACCCATAACCATATCCATATCCGGGATAGCCGTAGCCATATCCATAAAAGGGAAGAACTAGAGGAGCATATGGATAACCAATGCCTGCCCCTAAATAACCTCTTGGATAGTAGCCGCCGTACCCACCGAAACCAAAGTTGGATCTAAACATAATAGAATCCTCCTTTAGTTAATTAGTTTACTGATGTTGGTGTAGCAGTTTGTGTTCCACCAACAGCACCAGCACCAACAGTAACCATACCTTGAGTAGCGATTGCGCTATTCAATGCATTGATTGCTGAAGTTGTGCTTGATTGATTGAACGCACTTACAGCACCGCCGTAAGCAAGACCTAAACCAGCATAAGCAATACCAGAACCAGTCAATGCTGTGTTGGTGTTGATAAGTGCAGTGTTTAAGTTCTGTGTGTTCAATGCATTGATTAAACCACGTGTCAATTCGCCTTGCTCCATCGCAGTGCGTTGTTGTTGCATGTTTGCATCAGCGATAGCACGGTTAGTAGCAGCAGCAGTTGCACCAATTGCGGCATCAGTGCGTGCTGCTGCAAGCATAGTTTGCAATGTACTGTTAGATACTTCTTGCTTGATAGCAGCTAGTTCAGTAGCATCGTGCAATGCAACTTGCATAGCGCGGTTGTTGATGTCGTTTGTTTGTGCGACTTGTAGTTTGTAGTTTTCGAAGATTGAATCAGAAACTTTTTCACGAACACCGGATACTTGTCCAGTTAGTGCGAAGAAGGGATCAGTTGTTAACATATCAGCCATTTTATTTTTCCTTAGATAAAAGCTAGGGACATTGCGTCCCCAATGATGCTGAAACAGAACCATTTCTATAGCAGCATACTATTACTTACAATGAAAAACAGTGGTACAGGACACTCGGTAGTACTACTCATACTCCAGTATGGAATTTTAGCCACAAAAAAAGCCCCGAAGGGCTTATATTTATCAGAGTCTATTTGTTAGCCACTACTGCTAATTGTGTTCTAGTACGAACGCCGTATGCTTTCAATATAGCACTAACATGAATTTTCACGGTGCTTTCAGTGATGTTCAATATACTTGCTATCTTTTTATTTGATACGCCACGCTCGGTAATTAGTTTTGCAATCTCTGCTTGTCTAGGAGTCAGTGTGATAGAATTTTTAGTTATTGGTTTTACTACTGCACCAGGCAATTGTTGTAGAATATGTTTGGGCCAGTAAGGTATGCCATTGGCTAATGCATCTATCGATTTGTATGTTTCATCTACTGGGAATGTAGTTGGTTTAGGCACAATACCTGCTATGGTGAGTTTCTGCAATTCTTTAACTATTGTTAGTGGTGTGTGTTTTTCTATAACTACGCTTATCGTAACTTTTTTATTTGGTATTACTAATTTTGTTAAGGTCTCAATCATTGAAACGAATTCAGATACTGTAGTTGAAGATCCTGTTACCATGTCAATATGAAATGCTAACTGTGCCGGTCTTAGTTTTAGTACATCACTCAGTTCGGACCAGCTAGAGCAACGTTTTATATGCCAAGGAGCTGCTGTTGATAATATCTCTACTATTTTTGGTGAGGGGACATATTCACCACTATGAAAATATGCTATTAGCGGTTTTCTCACCGCTACTGTGTCATTAGTTATTTGTTCCTGCATAGTTATACTTTCGGTTTTCATTACTCTAATGCCGAAGTTGCGGTAACATTTACCACGGTAAAAGTCATACAACTCATTAGTTTTAGCTGTCGCTATCATTTTTTCAAAATCATTTCCCAATCTATATCTCCGACTTTACATTAAAATATATTATAATAGTACTTACACTTACCTTTAGTACTTCTAAACAGTCCCAAGTAGTACTACAACGCTAGTACTATCCAAGACTCGTATTAAATCTACAAGAGTTCGTCAATCCTATCATCATTTATACAATGCATCAATATTAATTGGGCAACATTACAATAGCGTAATCTTACCTGGATAGATATGGCAATAGGTTGCCGAAGCAACCTATTGTTATTGGAGGAAGATGTGAGATTCGAACTCACGGACCCTTTCGGATCTTCAGTTTTCAAGACTGATGCAATCGGCCACTCTGCCAATCTTCCGTTATTTAAAATAATTTATCGTGATGGTCGCTCGTTGCCTACTCGCTTGAGATAATCTCGTCCCACAAAGCCTTCTTCAACTTCACGTAGTGCAGTGCTAGTTGGTCCACCATTGACCATAACTTTAGGATGATGGCCTCTTTTCAATTCTCTAACTCTAGCTGATGCGATTAGAACTAGGTCAAATCTATTTCCAACCATAGCTACTGCTGTGTCAGCCGAATACTGTACTCTACTATCTGTCATATTAACACCTTTAAAAATTTGGAGCGGGATAGGAGAATCGAACTCCTACGATAACCTTGGCAAGGTCACAGGCAACCATTACATCAATCCCGCATTAATTACAATACCCGAAGGGCTACTGTTATATGATTAGCTTCTGCCCATGCAGCTCGTTGCGCTCTAAACGCAGCTACGGAGGGGTCTGATTCTCTGCCATCAAATTCTACTTTTGATGGGAATGTATAATGAATTATCCGCTGGTCTAGAATTTCTCTAGACTCATACGTCATTGGATATAGTTCATTAATTGTATCGATTTGTTCCTGAGTAACACCGGCTACCCCGGCTCTTAGCACCGGCATAGTTTTAAATGCGTCAGCAGGGGATTCAGGTGTTTTAGTGAAAGTAACAATAACTTCATATGACATGGTAAGAGACCTTTTATTTTGTATTAGTATTTAGCTTGCGATAGTAGATGTTATAATTATCATCTATACCACAAAATGCAATAGGTATCAGTTTTTTGTTCTTTGACACTGAACCCTCTTTTATTTTATTCAAGAAATATTCACTGTCATGGTTAAAGTCGTGGATGTATTTCTTCATTGAGTACTTTGCCATTTTCAAAGAATCACCACACATTAAAATAGTCCCTATACTATTGATAGCCCAATCTTGGTAGTCAATAGTATTGAACCACAGAAAGTTATTTTCTTCTAAAAACTGTTTTGTGTTAGCGGTAGCAGATAGTTTCCAGAACCACACTGAATAGAAAATTTCAGTGTCCCAACCCCAATTGAAACTTATCCACCAAAAGAAATCATAGATAGTCTCTACTTCATAACTAAGTAAGGCAAGTGATTGCTCCACTGAATCTACTACATGGCGGGCGGCGCTTGCATTAGTCCTAGTAGTGTAGAAATTTATTAAATTATCTTTATGTTCACGCCACGGTTTATGATAGGTATTAGGATACTGTTGATCATACATCATTGTATTATTCTCTTCAGCCATTAATGCATCACCTAACATACCCGTTATATATAAGGTGTCGTTATTAACTTTGGCATTAATGAAAAACTCATCTACATTCTCAATGATGAAATTACCCTTGATATATCTATCAAACATAAGTTGGTTTTCATTGATACTATGTTGGTTCATAACGATAGTGACTCTAGCCAATTCAGCTTTGTGCCAGTTCTTGAGAATTGCGCACAACAGTGTTGTACTATCTATTCCGCCGCTATAAAAAAATAAAACAGTTGAATACGTTTTTGCTTTCTCTAAGAGATCCATTGACCTCTTATCAGTCAACTCAGTAAAGTCTAATTTTCTGCGAGTAGAAAAATTAGGAACTATATCTAGCACCTGATTAGTTAAAATTTTAACTGGGTATGTATCTCTATTAAATCTAGCGTAGCTACCTTGAATCAATGTAGTTTTTCTAAAATTACAAGCATTCAGCATCTCAGTACTGATATTGTTTACGATGTTTTTTCGGTAGAGAGAAGAATGTAATATTATGTGTGGATCGTACCAATACCATTCTTTGTCTGCTAGAGGCAAGGATGATATTGATTGGGGTAACGGTAAGTAGTTACTCATTAAATTTGGTACATCGTCACGGCTTCGAACCGCGGACCCTCTCCGTGTAAAGGAGACGCTCTACCCCTGAGCTAACGATGCATATATCTATTTAACCACCTTGAGTGGTGTCTTTAATTTCCCAGATGTTTTCTTTTACTTCAACTACTTCTACTGGTAGTGGAGGAGGAATCCATCGGGCTTTTGGTTCTTTGATACCAAAGATGGTATCTAAATTCTTATTGTATTCCGTTAACGGAATAGTAGATCGTCTTGGTCTATCGCCTTTGCTCATAATTCGTTCCTGTATTTACATGTATGGAGCAGATGGGGGATTCGAACCTCCGTAGACCTTAACGGTCTCCTAGTTTACGACCAGGAGCATTTGACCACTCTGCCACGACCTGCATGTAATTATTTATTCTCTAATTGATCGGCTATAAGTTTTATCAAAATGTCTGCTATTTTTTGATGACCTTCAGGTAGTAACTGACACGGATATTCCTGTCCTTGTTTTCTGAAAGTTATCACTAATTTTTCTATTTCAGCAGACCTAATTCCTGATTTAAAATCAGTGAGCCAAGGTGGAATATAAGCGGCATCTATAACATGTACCGTAGCGGGAATTTTACTTTCACAGTAACTATCAATCAGCACTAATGCTCCTTGAAATCTGTTTAAGTGTAAGTCTGGATGATACAAATACTTTTTGTAGTATCGTAAACAATTGATAAATTTATCTAAAGTTTCAAATATGTTTTTGACGTTCCCGTATGGGCTGTTGAACGCACTTGTTGCCATTGCAGTATCACCTTGGACTTCATCTCCCCACTGTGTGTTTATTTTTCTTATATCAAAGTCTGCACTACAGTTAGGTAAAAATAATGATCCAGGTCTACTATGGAATATTACAGCTATGTCTAAATTGTTGGATTTTTTGAGGTCAAATAATATTCTTTCTTCTGACCCCTGACCGACACCTTTATGTACAATAGCAGCATTAAAATGCTCAGCCACTGTTGTTAGATACGTGCCCGGACCTTCACTTGAGCAAGTACTATGCCCGAAAAAACCAATTTGCATAATTCACTTTTTAAAATTTGGTCGGAATACAAGGATTCGAACCTTGGACCTCTGCGTCCCAAACGCAGCGCACTACCGGGCTGTGCTACACTCCGAATAATTATTTATGTTGTTTATGGTGCGTGATAAAAGATTTGAACTTTTGACCTCTTGGATGTCGACCAAGCGTTCTACCACTGAACTAATCACGCATAACAGGTTCTCATTTAAGTGCTACCATTACACCACAGTGAAGACCAACTCACTGCTGGGATTCGAACCCAGTCCGTCTTTTTTACAGAAAGATTATTTAAATTTGCTGAAAAGAACCTAACGGTCAACCTAACAGGATACGCTTTTTAAAGGCTGTTGCTCTACCAACTGAGCTACCTTAGCTTTCGCCTCGGAGTGGATTCGAACCACTGACATACTGCTTGATATTAAGTGTTGCTGAATGTATCCTAAAACTGGATGCGGGGGACAGATTCGCACTGCCGATGCAGCTGGCTTATGAGACCGCTGTGGTGACTACCCTCCCCGCGTAAAAATACAGGATCGTTTTTGTCGCTAGACAACCATAGTTAGCTTTTGTTTTGCTGAACCGATCCTAAAACCTTATGCTACTTTTTCGTAGCGAATTGCTAAACCTCTATTGAGATTGAATGTCGTTAACAACCCAGAATCTCTGTCTGCTTCTATTTCAGGCCAGATGAAACTTGGATCGTATGTTGTTCCCGGTACTGTGACCGTCTTGTATAACTTATCATTGATAAAGACTTTTATTTGCATATTATTTCCCCTATGCAGTATTTATCGTGTTTGGTGGAGGATATCAGGATCGAACTGATCACCTACTGCTTGCAAAGCAGCCGCTCTCCCAAATGAGCTAATCCCCCTAAACTTGGTGCGAGTACCCGGGGTCGAACCGGGACGCCTTGCGGCGAGGGATTTTAAGTCCCTTGCGTCTACCTATTTCACCATACTCGCAATATCTCACTTCACAAATGCTTGAAAGTAGTATGTCGTTGCATCTGGTTTGTACCAACTGCGTATCACACTGACGCCACCTTGGGGCTGCCAGCCTTCACTTAACAATACTGCTACCTGCTTATGAAATTCTTCATAAGTTGCATTTATGACTTTATATTCTTTTATTATCATAATATTGGTGCCCCATGACGGACTCGAACCGTCACACCCGAAGATACCAGAACCTAAATCTGGCGCGTCTACCAATTCCGCCAACGGGGCAATAAATCTAACTAACTCTGGAGCGGGATATCAGAATCGAACTGATGACCGAAGATTGGAAATCTGCTGTTTTACCATTAAACTAATCCCGCTTACTAAATACTATCATGCACACATACGATGCTCTCACAAAAACTGGATTACTCATCCACGTTTCAATGTCTCGCAAGAATACATGTTACATCCTCGTTCATGATATTTACACTCACGAACTGAACATGAAATTTTTCACTGACATGGACACTGCTGTCACTTTCATACGCTCACTTTAATTGGTGCGCTCTCTGTGAGTCGAACACAGCACCAATGGATTATGAGTCCACTGCTCTAACCAACATGAGCTAAGAGCGCATCATACATGTATTATATAGCAAATGCTATACAATGTAAACTGTTTCGGTCACATACCATATACAAACGCACTAGCTTGCAAGACTCCCAATGACTCCACGGGTATGCCGCTATCATTGGGTAATGCGTTTGTATATGGTGCCTCCAACTGGACTCGAACCAGTGACCTACGCCTTATCAAGGCGGTGCTCTACCAACTGAGCTATAGGGGCAATTGAACTTGGTGCCTCCACCGGGAATCGAACCCAGATGAACCAATTATCTGTTGCTTACGGGATATAAATCCGCCGTTTTACCGTTAAACTATAGAGGCATATATAACAGGATGCACATTGTTTTCTGAATAAGAGAAAGTTTTTAATGTTTGCAGTAGGCATCCTAAATTGAATCTGTAAGCTGCTGCGTCCCATATATCACAACCATTTTCCCTTGTAATAAAGCCGGCAGGGTCAGGATAAGTCACTTGGGATACTTGTCCAGATGATACGCCAACTGTATGCCGGTCCCACTCAAGCGACCAGCCGGGCATCGAACCCGCTACCTTCTACTGTTTCAGTTGTTCGAACAAACTTAGACAGCGTGACTTTCTCTTGCTAACACTTACAAAACTTGGCGCTCCTAACAGGAATCGAACCTGTCTACGTTTGGCTTCAAATCCAACTCGCAAACCATTCAAGAGCATAAACTTGGTGCACCGTGCTGGATTCGAACCAGCGTTAGAAACCCGACCGAGTGGCCACTCGTTTATATCAGGATGGACAAGCCCTCATTCCATTATACTTACGGCGCATTAACTTGGCATCCCCCCTAGGACTCGAACCTAGACTTACGGTTTTGGAGACCGCAGTGCTGCCATTACACCAAGGAGATATATAAAACAGGATCCTTATTTTTCAATTAAAAGTTGAATTATTTTATTTGCTGAACGGATCCTAAAACTAATCATGAGCTTGTAGACTAAACTACAATTTACCGGTTACTAGACGAACTCATAAAACTGGCTCCCCAGGGTGGGTTCGAACCACCGACACCAGCATTAACAGTGCTGTACTCTACCAACTGAGCTACTGAGGAATAAATTTGTGAAAGTTCCGATATCCCATCGTCACTTACAACCGTTAGACATTGCTGTCGTTTGCTCTTGGTGGAGTGTACTGGGATCGAACCAGTCGTAGCCGAAGCTGGCGGAGTTACAGTCCGCTGCACCACCATTGGTGCGTCCACTCCAAAAATCTTCACCATATGTAAACACACTCAACCTACTCTGCACTGCGACGACTGGCGTTCAGAAAAATGTGTTTGCATATGGTCGGGGCACCGAGACTCGAACTCGGAACTGGCAGATTAAAAGTCTGCTGTGATAACCATTTCACTATACCCCGTATATGGTCCCTCCACTCAGAGTCAAACTGAGCCTTCTCGGATTAAGAGTCCGGTATGCTATCGAAACATCTTGAAGGGGTTGTGCATATTAAATTATCTTTAATGTGCCAACCAAGGACCATATACGGGGTCGATGATTGACACTATAGTTTCGCTGAACTTCGCTTCATATAGTACCTTTTAAAAAAATGAATGAACACACAACTTATCACATTATACTCCGTGTGTTATGGAGAGTCCTTGGAGTAGAGGGTGAGATTCGAACTCACGAAAAACTGGTTTGCAATCAGTCACATTAGGCCACTCTGTCACCTCTACATTGTCTGGCGGAACGACTGAGACTCGAACTCAGAACCCGGATTACGCCGAGCGACAGATTAGCAATCTGCTCTAATACCATTATAGGACCGTTCCAAAATTAGTTCGTGTTTTTCTACACCCTGAGCCACCCACTCAATGTGGGGCTTTGCTACACGACAGGGTCTGCTCTGGCGACTCGTGGGAGAATCGAACTCCCGTCTACGGATAGACAATCCGCGATAATGACCATTATATGAACGAGCCTTATAGATGGAGACAGCCTACATACGGGCGGTCGGTTTCAGCGCAAAGGACTGTTACCGTCCTCGCCTAGTCACTTACCCATATGCCGTCCACTTTATCCGCTTATTCTCGAACAGACAGGCCGCCTCCAGCAACCGCTGCACCAAAATAAGTTTCAGTCTCCGAAAATCTGATTGATAATGTATTCCTCTGCTTAAACTACTAATGCAAAATCTACGACACTATCAAAACTTGGTAACGCATAGCGGAGTCGAACCGCTCTACCCAGGATGAAAACCTGGTATCCTAACCGATAGATGAATGCGTCATAATAAAACGATACACTAGCCGACCCCGGGATTTGAACCCAGAATTCATATTAGTTTAACACGAGTTTTGCGCTCGGTCAACTAATGTATCAAAATCATATTGAAACACACTCAACCTTCCACCCTTGATTCGCTACTGCTACTAGGGGCGTGTTTTAATGTGTTTCAATATAACTTCTCGCTACGCTGTCTTTCACAAGATTGCGGACTGTTATCACCTTGCAACAAAATCGTGCTTGGTGTTGTCTTAGCGAGAAATATATACTAGTAAATTTTTAATGAACATTGTTCAAAACTTATTGATAGGGTGATTACTCACATTACATGCTTAGGACTTATGTCTTTATCACAAACTTTCGTTCACCTCACTTATCTGTTTACACAGTAAGCTACCATAGTCAATCGCTTGACTCAGAACCTATCAATATATTTTTAAAGAACTTGTTGCAACTAACTCTATCGTTTGTTGCTATGTGTCTATTATAACACCATTTGCATTTATTGTCAACCTGTTTCGCTAGTTTAATGTGTGATTTCCACTAGCTTGTTACTCTGTATCAGTCTACCCTAAAGTAGCATCAACCTCCGTCACACTGTTTTTAAACAGATTTCTCAACTCATGCTATGATTATAGCACAGACACCATTTATTGTCAATAGATTTGTAATGTAGTTTAGGCTGACGTTTGTTAAAAAGTATACAAGAATTGAACTTGTTTCTCTGAGTCGCAAAACCCAGTATGTTATCCTAACACTAATACCCACTCCGTTGTCACTCGCTCGGCAAAGCTATGATTACGGGATAAATTTCAGACTGCGAACAGATTGCCGTCCATCAGCCTAAACTACACTACAAACTATTAAAGAACCTTGTTGAAAAGTACGATGACTTTCTCAACTCATGCTATGATTATAGCATAGACACCATTTATTGTCAAATCGTTTCTTGTTGTAATTTTACAACAGAACCAAATTAAAACACACTAGTGAAATCGCACTACCCCAGTTTCACGCTGAGTTCCCAGTAGCTACAGAGGCATTGTCCTCCTGCGAGTAATATGTTTTAATTTGGTCCGGCGTAACGGAATCGAACCGCTATCTAGGGAGTAGAAATCCCCTGTACTATCCGTTGTACTAACGCCAGATGATTCTCAACTCATGCTATGATTATAGCACAATGTTGATTTATTGTCAAGTTTAGGCTGTTAGTGCTTGTCTGAGATTCGCTAATTCTGCCGAGGACATAATTAGTTCCATCTTGTTTTGTTCTGCGGTTGGGTTCTTAGCCCATTCGTATGTCGTAAAAATGCGTACATGAAAAGTATCACTTGATATCTCCAACTGACGGGTTTCGCAATAGAGTTTGTATCCTGCGTTATCACTTATCAACATAATTTACCTTTAAGATATTTGGCTCCCTTACGTGGGCTCGAACCACGGACCTAGTGATTAACAGTCACTTGCTCTACCAACTGAGCTATAAGAGAATAAAATTGGTGCCCAATGTCTGATTCGAACAGACGACCTACCGCTTACAAGGCGGTTGCTCTACCCCTGAGCCAATCGGGCGATTGTGATACAGTGAAGTTACTCACTGCATCTTTATTTAGACATAGTATAACACAAGGAAATATTTCTGTCAAGTTAATTTAGTAAGATTCTACTGTGCTTTGGAACACCTGCTAGCAAGTATTCCATTTGATCAGCAAGAATGTTCCTGTGTTGAAGGATCATGTTTTCGTAATGGTTCGGTGAGTACGGTGTGTACAACAGTTCCATACGTGCTTCTTTCAAAGTCTTGTGACCCTTCTTACTGTTACATTCTTTACATGCAGTCACTACATTCATCCAAGTGTTTTCACCACCCAAGAACTTTGGGTTAATGTGGTCACGACTTAGGTTGTGATAGTTAGCGTGATGTTCGCCACAGTATGCACACACATTACGGTCACGACCAAACAATGTCTTGTTAGTCAATGCAACAGTTGAATGCTTGAAAGGGTTGAATCCATGGCCTTTGATAGCAATGATACTAGTAGTTTCTAGGTAACTGAAGGTTCCGTCGTTTTGCAAACCCCCGCGATACTTAGCAACCACATCACCCATGCTCCATGCTACCGCATCTTTTGCTTGGTAAGTAATTGCGTCATCGTATGAGATCCATTGTCTTGGAACTCCTGAAATGTCTAGTGCTAGAACAGCCATGATATACTCCTTTGTTGCTATTGCTACTACATCTATTTAATGCCTTCTTGGTGGGTCCTGTAGGAATTGAACCTACATCATGAGTTTCGAAGACTCGTATGCTATCCATTGCACTAAGGACCCATGTGTTTATTATACGACAAATTTGATTATTTGTCAAGTTTTTGGTCTCGCCACCTAGGATCGAACTAGGACCTAAAGTTTAGGAAACTTCTATTCTATCCATTGAACTATAGCGAGATTGTTTGGTGCCCTGGGCGAGACTCGAACTCGCAGAACCTGGCTTCTTAGACCAGTACCTATACCAATTCGGTTACCAGGGCATTGTACTTGGTGCAACCTGTAGGAATCGAACCTACTTCAACGGTTCTTCAGACCGCCGCTATGACCACATCAGCTAAAGTTGCATTATATTGGTGAAGTGAAGGGGAATCGAACCCCAAGAATGCTGCGCGGGCGGACCACCATTAACACGAATCGAACGTGAATAACTCATCCAGACACTTCATTGTTTGGCGGAGAGCAGAGGAGTCGAACCCCATCCCATTTCTGAGAACCTGGTTTTCAAGGCCAGTCGCAGGACCATCCCCGCTGCATTACTCTCCATTTGTTGGTGGTAGCTCGCTTTGCATCTCATGAAAACGCAAAGGGTCATGACTCCGACTACCGTAATTGGCCCCGTCTG
>Ga0208916_10000434_pt1 | contig 19829 bp, 32 predicted proteins | sample DEB19_08_DNA_5_FD_184523 | JGI IMG/M metagenome (GOLD analysis project Ga0208916, IMG submission 184523) | Aqueous microbial communities from the Delaware River and Bay under freshwater to marine salinity gradient to study organic matter... | ecosystem: Environmental > Aquatic > Marine >... | reverse complement strand
GGGAGACATCGCAACAGGGCGATATCGCGAACTGTAGGGTGCTCATGCTGCCTACGATGCGTTGTTGCCTCTCCTCATCGGCTCCCAAGCCGAACCATGCCTGAATTGACAGGCACACATCTTGCAAGATCACTCGCTGCCGAAGATTCGGAGGGTATTCATACCAAAAATGGACAGTGTACTGCCAAGCGTATCTTGGCCGTCACTGTAGAAGATGGTGAATTTCACTCAATGCTCCAGCCTTGTGAGACACGCAAAAATTGAGTGAAAGATGTATGACTAGGCGGGCGTGTGGTCTTACAAACCATCTTCTACAGTGACGCAAGTCACATGGCCTAGATAACCCCAAGTTGCCAGGGGATAGCTCGGGATAATTCCCCAAGCGAACAATCGTTGGTTGGAACCCAACCTAGGCCGCTAACCCCTTCCAAGGAGTTCTCTAGTGAAAGTGTACGTCAAGAATGTCCCAGACCTTGGGATAACCACAACCCTGACGGATAAAGAACTTATCGTCATGGTTCAAGCATACGAGCGTGGGCTTTTCTCTGGGAAGATTCGCGTCTCGTATTACGCCGGTGAACGGTGGCTCGATATCGCAGCAATTGATATCAAGCGAACGCTACCCCGTGTGGTGTTCGAAAAGCCGTCCATCATCCCTCCGCCCCTTCTAGACGCCTAGCGTCCCCTCGGCTGACTTCGGTCGGCCTTCCTTCACTCATCGTCTGCATCATTCATCAGGACTCGACCCCTGGTGGTTGTGTGCCAGCAGATGATGGGTGAAGGAAACTATATGAAAAAGAAACAAGATTATTACTCGATCTTCTTCGGGATTCCCCTTTATGGGGTAGACGTGCTCATCATGGTCGGGTGTAAAACAAAAGAAGAGGTTGCGTACCTTATGAAAAAGCAAAGAGTCCGTCTTTCAACAATTAAATGGTGGGTAGAGCATGAGCATTTACCTTGGCTATTAAAACAATCGGCTGGCTCATTGATCCGCGAAGGAGAGCTTGAAGTCGTTTACCATTTCAAAGATTGGAAAGAAGACAATTGGCATTTAGAAGTACTTGTCCATGAGGTCAGCCACATAGTTGATTCTATCGCTGAATATAAAAACATTGTGAAAGAGACAGAGGCTAGGGCTTACCTGAGCGAATACCTATTCAAAACAATCCGTAAAAATTTGAAATAATTATGACCAAACGCATTGAAGAAATAAAAGAGGGGGATAAGTTCACAAAAGGAGACTGGACACTTAAAGTAAGAAAAATTTATTCAACTAATCCATCGTCTATGTGCGTTTCTTTTGTTGACGCATGTGGTAGTGGTTTCTGGCTCACCGAATCCCAAACCGAAGCCATCAACACCTGGATTGAAGATACCTCTATCAGCCAAGCGGCGGCGGATGTACTTAAGAAAGCAATGTCTGAATTTGGAGTGAAGGGGTACGAAGAATTTATTCAATCGCTTGTGAAGAAATAGAAATATGCCTACCTGGCTCATTGCACTCGACATCATCGTGACTACCCTTTGGACAATCGCCATGTCCATCGCAGCCCTTGCTCTTTGGAACGCAGCTAGAGAATTTGCAAAAGCAAGAAACGTGGTTATCTCGCTTAGTTTACCTAAAGGATTCACGATTCAAGACCACGACTAATATGCACCCTCTCCGCGCAATAGGAGCGTTTATCTTGGTTTGGGGTTTAGTTGTTGTTTATATGGGTTCGCATGAAAAAGATAACTCATATAAAGAAGTCATGGCTCAATTCAAGTTTGCCCTCATTCCCGCGTTTGGCGCGTTTTTACTGGCTTTATAGATATGCAAAAAATGAATTGCTCCGTTTGTTTCAAGCCATTGGGTAACTCGGCTGGAACATGCCTATGTATGCCGTCGCATGGCCAGCAGGTGAGTCGGAATGAAAGAAAAATATATGAAAAAGTGTTGTGAAGAAACCACTCGCTACCTAACCCGTATTTTCAATTTGAAAGAATGGCAAGACGCAAAAGAAAACATGATTAGGAAATACGGGAAGGTCTTGTCCATTATTGAAATCAAAGAATTGGCCAAGAAAGAAGGCGTCACATTCCGTGAGATGCAGGCAAAACTCGGGTTAGATAAACTTTTATGACCTACCCCCTCTTAAAACAAGCTCCTAAAGACCACATGAGCGAGGAGTTTCTACAATTCCTACGGGATAACAATGAAGTGATTGCGGAAGATCCCATATGGCTTGTAATCAGAAATTGCAAATACGATAAACCCGAGAAGCGATGGTACACAGCTTTTTACAAATTACCCCATACCAAGACTAGCGCAATCAGAGACATTGTTTGGTTAGCTGAGCGGTTCGGCCATCTCAACTGGCTCATCAAAGCTCCTAAAGACCGTAGTGTTAAACGTTTCCATGTGCATCTGTATGAATAATATGCCAAATCCAAATAACATGCACAACCCATTCACCACACCTTACTGCTCAATGACGGCAATTGATTGGCTCGCTGTTACCGGCTTATTCTTTGCGATTTACCTTGTTGGATTCTTATTCTGGTGTGCTTATTCAAACAGAAAAAAATATGAAGACCACGGGTAAGGAGTTCTACACTAAATTATGTTCTGGATATGAGATGGTCTTGGTTTCAATGAAATTATCTGATTTTATCAAGTTGGAAGAAGGTCAAGCCGAGCTTAAAAGCCTGCCTTATCATGTGAACGCTTGCGACTTCTATAGACCCACCAAATCAGAATACAGAACTAGGGAAGTGTACGAGCTTGGACGGGAATTTGGCTTAAAAGCAGCTATTGAAGGTTTAACGTATTTCAAATTTCTGTAACCCCTATGAATAAAGACCTTTGGAATAAATGCGATAGCTGCGGCCAAATCATCCCATTCAAAGACTTTGATACAGGTGTTGCAAAACGTAACATGACCACTCCTGATAGTTATTGGACAAGTGAAACTTGGGAAACATTGTGTAGAAAATGTAATAAATAACCCCCTATGCCTCCCGTCACAAGTCTTGAAGTGTCAAAGAGAATGAAGGAGCTGGGGTTTAAGCAAGAGAGCCATTTCTATTGGTTCCACTCAATAAAAAGTTCTTTTCAGATTTTCACAAAAAAAGAAGTCGAGAAAATTGTTGAACGTGAAAAATTCATCCCAAACGATTTTCAAACTTTTTCCGCCTATCTCTCAGACGAAATTGCGGAGATGTTGCCGGACAAGCTTGACCCGCCACCTGGGTATGGGGTAGACGCTGGGATGCTTGAAATCTTCAAGGATAAAAAGCTTGGCTGGTTCTGCAAATACATAGGCATTTGTTCATACACAGAAAAGACTTTACCTGATGTTCTAGCACGAATGGCCATCTATCTTAAAGAACAAGGGATAATTTAGAAGATATGACATACAACCTTACCATCACACGCTCGGAACCAAACCCACAATATAAACCAAAAGACCCCGACTATGGTTACTCAGACCGTCGCTCGTTAGATGAACGTGACCCGTTTATTTTGACAGCACTTCAAGTTGAACTGACGCAGGAACAATTCGACCTAATCCGCAAGACAGTCATGGAAAAGTGGCAATAGTATGAAAAATGCTTTGTTAATTTGTGACCTTATATTCGCTTTCTGCTTTGGCATCGGTGTAGCGTGTTCAACGAATGAGGCGAGCCCCCTTTTATTTTTCCTTGCCCCTTTACTGTTCTTGACAGGATTTATTGTTATTGAAAGTTATTGATATGACCACATCCACACTTTTTATTCCTGATGGGTACATGCTTGTACCAAACGCGTTTGTGTTTTTGTTCGGTGTTGTTTTGATAGTATTTGTGATGGCTGGTGTAGTTGCTTTCTTGCCTCATACAAATTGATATGCTCACCCTCCAAAACCTCATTCAAGCGATTGAGAAGGCGACGTTCGTCGAAGATATCGGATACATGACGCCAAACGATAGTTGGCAAGCTAACACTAGAAACCTAATTGACGCCGAAATCTTACTCGATGAATTGCGAGGGATGGAGGAGAAAGAATGAATATGAAATACACTTTACAAACCGCCCGTTCCAACCAAGACGAAGCAAAACGCAAAGCAGATGATGCCACAGATGCTACCACACGCCGTAACCACATGAACGATGTGATGTTTTGGACGGGGTATATTGCTGCAATGATTGATTGGGATTATCCGCCGTTGATTACTAATAATTCTGTAAAATCAAATGATGTCGTTTTCAAACCAGATCAGCTTATCAGCATGAGTGGAGATGAGATCATAAATGCTCCAAAATTTACCTGAAAAGGTTCTTATATTTTGTGCTAAGATAACAAAAATTATGGTTACTCCTTTATTCCACATCTACACAGCTCTCTTATGGGACTCCTGGAGTGTTACTTTTACCAATTGACTAATATGCCAAATACAAACTCAGACGAACCTACCTTACGAGCTATCGTAGATCTGCGTATCAATGAGTGGTATGAGCAGGGCTTACCGACAAAAGACTTTATTCATAAGCTAGCCAAGGAAATGTTTGAATTTGGGTTTATTAAGGGGACGGAAAGGTTTGGCGGTAAGTAATTTGAGCAATATATGAACTTTATCTCAAAATGGTTATATCGAAGGAAAGAAAATAAACGGATGGAGAAGGAGATTTTCATGTCTTATGCCTCACATCGTGCGATCAGGGATTTCACTCATGAGATGTTAGCCTGTATTGGTATAGACGAACTTGAACAATTGATTGAAAAGGCTAAGTCAAATGATGACAAATACGTTTCGCTGACAACTTGGTACATTGATACAATATTGAAACGGAGAAACCAAAAATAACCCGCCTAACAAGCGGGTTTTTTGTTATTTTGCCTAATGAATACCATTTTGGTACATTGGGTACATGCCAGCCGGAAGACCTACGGTTATGACCCCAGAGACGCTTGCTTTATTACGGGAGGCATTTTTGATGGACTGTTCAGATGAAGAAGCTTGTCTTTTTGCTAAGATTAGCCCAGACGCTTTGTATGATTATCAAAGAGCACATCCGGAATATGGCGAGCAAAAACGCTTAATGAAGCAAAATCCTTTCCTTGTCGCACGCAGATCTGTCCTAAACACGATGGAAAGAGATGGGGAACTTGCCTTGAAATATTTAGAGCGAAAAAAGAAGTTAGAGTTTTCTCTTCGCCAAGAACTCACTGGAGAGAATGGAACCCCCCTCCAGGTGAATGTCATTTCTTACAAGGATGCAAATAACAATCCCGCATAATTATCAGCCGCGTGATTACCAACTGGAAGCGTTAAAGTCTCCCGCTCGTTTTAAGATAATGGTATGGCACCGTCGAGGGGGGAAGTCCAAGACGGTTTTGAATGAACAGATAGCAAAAACTCAGATTAAGAAAGGGATTTATTACTATTTCCTTCCGACCTATAAGCAGGCTAAACAAGTCATTTGGGATTCTTTGATTAAAGACCACATCCCAATGGAAATCGTGGAAAAGAAAAACGATTCTGAGTTAGCTATTTATTACAAGAACGGTTCAATCCAGCGCTTTGTCGGGTGTGAAGATATAGACAAGCACCGCGGTATTAACCCTATAGACGTTGTATTCGATGAATACTCAGAAATGAGTGAGGATATTTGGACGGCTATTGTTCAGCCTGTCTTACGCGAAAATAAAGGCTCTGCCACCTTCATCTTCACCCCTAAAGGGAAGAATCACGCCTGGAAACTCGTTCAGATGGCAAAGGATAATCCGGACTGGTTTGTCTCTATTAAGGGAATTTACGACACCTACGCCTTAGAAGAAGACGAAATCGAGAAAGCGAAGAAGGAAACGCCAGAGGCTCTATTCAGACAGGAATACCAATGTTCCTTTGAAGAAGGTGCTGGCCAATTCTTTCGTGGGATAAAGGAGTGCCTGTGGGATATTGACGGCTCTCCAGTTGAAGGGAACCGATATCAAATCGGTGTAGACTTAGCCAAATATCAAGACTGGACTGTCATCACCCCATTTTGTCTCAATACCTTTGAAGTCTTACCCCAGGACAGATTTAACCAGGTTGACTGGAACCTTCAGAAATCCCGCATCCAAACGGCCTGCTATAAATACTACAGGGGAGAAATTGAGATTGACGGTACGGGTGTCGGTGATCCGATTGTCGAGGACTTAAAGAAGATGGGCTTACCAATTCGAGACAACGGTTTTAAGTTCACGGAAACATCACGGACTCAGTTACTTAATAACCTGGCTATCCTCATTGAGCAGAGGAAAATCAAACTCCCACGGGATGAAGGTTTAATCTCAGAACTTGAATCCTTTAGGTACATCTTGGGGGAGAAGGGGAAGGTAAAGATAGCTTGTCCTGAAGGATTACATGACGACCGAGTCATGAGCCTAGCTCTGGCTGTTTGGGGGCAAACAGAACCAATTAAGAATAGCTACTCTGAGGCTCCCGCATTTGTGGCTCCACGTTATTGAGGCTAGAATACTCGAAAAGGGGCGCGACATACTTTATGCCGCGCAAAAAAACTGAATACAACCACGAAAAAACGGAAACGGTTAAAGAGAAAGTAATCGAAAAAGCTTATCTCATTGACCGCGCTGTTATTAGTCGCCAAGCGACTGCCCTTAACCCAGAACCGCATGATGTGTATGCGGCTGCGGCAAACCTCGTACAAAAGGAAAAGCTTTCGTATGAGAATGCTAATCAAGGTATTAAAGAATCCTTGAAACGTGCCTACAAGAATTATCTAGGCATTTTTGATGAACCATACGATCCGTATACCGGACGTAAGAAGATATTTAGCCCTTTAACCCACAACATTGTTGACTCAGTGGCTAAGCCTGTCTCAGTCGAGGCTTCGAGTATCAAGATTCTTCCAATGAGCGAGGAATCGAGAACCAAGGCGAAAATCATTAACATGGTCTTGCCGTACTTTCTTCAGTCAATGGATTTTAACTCGTTCATGCGCGAGTTCGTTCACCGAACGGCTTGGTTAGGTACTCAGGTCGCAATCACTGACTGGATTTATGAGGAGGTAGAGGTTTCTACAGAAAAAGAAGCTGACATGATGATTAAGCAGCTTCGAGGTTTTGCGTATAAACAGAAGATTGGGACGAAAACCCGTGTCGTTAAGCAAGACCATCCTCGCGTTCGTTCGATTAACATCATGGACATCTACGCTCCGGCAACGGCTGAGAGCCTTAAATGGTGCTGCAAACACGCTTCCGTCATCGTCCGTTCTCAGATGACTGTTTCAGAAGTCCAGTCTAATCCGCTGTATGACGATAAGATTAAGGCTACATTAAGCGGTCGGACATGGGAGGGGAGAGACCGATATGATTCTTCTTCTTTGAATCAGTACGCTCTTTCTGGGTACATCGGAGGAGAAACGAAAGTATCTAGCGGGATGGAGTTCCCACGCTCAGAGAACCCAATGGTTTCTATCTTCGACCGTTACGGGATGATTCCGAAGAGTTGGATCACGGGTGACCATGAAAAGGATGCTTTAATCAATGTACCTGGAATCGTTACTACTGTTTCAGACTCTAACGGGGCAGACATGCGTACTCTTTGCGTCCGTATCTCCCCATTCGGAGAATCTGGGCCATTCGAGGAGGAACGGTTTAACACCATCCCGAACCGTTGGTATGGGGAAGGGTTGGCAGAGCGTCTTATCCCTCTTCAGACCTGGCATAATGAAGTGATTAACAATCGTCGGAACAATGAGATTCTTGTTCAGCATCGGATGTTTATCTACAAAAAGGGAACGGTTGACCCGCGTCAGTTCACATCTCGACCAGGTGGAGGAATCGCGGTAGACAACATGGCGGACGTCCAAGCATTACAGATGCAGGATATCTCTCAGTCTTCTTTTGCTGAGGATTCGTCAATTGAGAGTGCAGCCCAACGCTTAGCGGGTGCAGCTCAGACCCCAATTCAAAAGAAGGTTACGGCAACGGAAATCCAAAACATCCAGGCCAATGCGAACATTACCTATAACGAGTTACGGGAAACGACAGAGCGCTTTGTTGAGCGTTTAGTCCTGCGTCACATCATCCCACTCCTACAGAAATACTACTCAGGGAAGCGCACGATTCCGATTAAGTTACCGTTCTCCGAAGCGTCTGAATTGGATACCTATAACGGATACGCTCCATTTGCGACGGATAAGCTTGGATTAGACCGCTTTATCTTCTTAGATGACCCTTCTATTTTCGATGGTGACTTCGCTGTCACAGTTGACATCGAGGGTGCGACAATTACCCGTCAGTCACAGGCACAAGCCCTCCAGAACTCGATTCTCATGGCGTCTAAACTCCAACAGCCAGACTTTAATATCAACTTCGCTTTCCGCAAGATGAACGAGCTTATGGGGCTGTATGACGACCGTTTATTTGAGAAGCCTCAGACTCCGAACATGCCTTCCGGCGTGACGGGTGCGAACATGGCTCCTCCAGGTATGGTTCCTGGTGCTGCCCCTAATCCGATGCAGGCAATGAACAATATCCTTGCTCAACAGGGAATGGCGGGATAAACTTCCGTCATGAGGCCGATTGATATAAAGAAAAAAGAGTTACAGATACTAGATAAAGAGCTTCGAGACTGGGAAGATATCCGAAGACATGGAGCCTGGCAGAAGCTCGTCGAGTATTTGGAGAATCGGTATATCGAGCTTGGGATGAAGACTTGCGACTCACTCAGGGAACTATCAGACAGGAATGGCCGGATGAGTGAAATCAAAAGTCTGTTCCAGTTTACAAGACACGAGTTCAATCAACGTGAGGTGTTACTTCAGAATATCCGAATGTTAGAAAAGGACGAGGATGAACTTCCTGACCCTATGGGATGGCTCACAAACGAGTGACCAAAGGGGCGCAACTCAGGGTGTTTATCACCCCTCTCTCATTCTTAATTTAACAACATGGCAGAGACACAACCGACCCTTAACTCCGACTCCGTTAGCTCAACGGAAGGAAACGAGGAGGTGCAGGTCAATGCGGGTTCAGTACCTGGCCAGACCGACGCAGCGATGCAGGTCGATCTAAAGGCTTTGGAGGTCATTAACCAGACCACAGGACGTAATTTCGCGTCTTTTGCTGAGGCTCAAAAGCATTTACAGCACCTTAACTCACTTGTAGGTGACCGAACGGTCGCCGAACAGCGAGAAAAGGCAGCGATGGCTGATTTATTCCTTAATGCGTATGCAGAGGAACAAAACCTTTCGCTGGATGAAGCACGCGAGCAAATTAAATCCTTAGTTGGTAATAAACGTACCCCAAAACCTATGGAACAAGAGCCAGTTTCTTCCGTCCCTCAAGAAGTCCAAGCACAGCTTGAGGAACTAGCGCGGTTTAAGTTTGTCAGTGAGCACCCTGACGCTAAACCGTACATTGAGAAAGTCGCAGCGTATGCAAAGGCGACTAAAACGACCCTTTCCTCGGCTTATACCGAGCTATACGGCGAAGTTCTCAACAAAGCGAAAGAGGATGACAATGCTGAGTCGTTGCGTGCCGAAAAGATTGCAGCACAAGTTAATGTGTCTGCGTCCGGCAACGTGGCACCTCCACCAGACAGCGAGCGTCAATTAAAACAACGCTATGCTAAATCAGGAGGGCGTGACACGGATGCGATGCGCGATATTATCAAGGAACGGATGATGAAGTCCGCTTCCAAGAAATAGCGTTTCTTAAAAGAGCATCGTGGAATGGGGGAGCTACTAACTTTGTAACTCCTCTATGGCAACCGACAATTTACTTCGTTCCTTTGGCGATACCTCTATCGTCGAAGATGTCCTTGACCTCGTTGAAATGCTTTCACCAGCGGAAGATACTCTTTTCCGCACATTGGGTAAGAGCACCGCTATCAACACCGTTCACCAATGGCTTGTAGACACCTTGTCGAACAACGCAGCCGCTGGTGAAGAAGCCGCTCAGTTCTCAGCTTCCGCCCTTAACAACCCAACCCGTTCGACGAACATCACCGAAAACATTAACTATGACTTCGGTGTGTCTGATGTTCAGCGTGCTGTTGACCACTACGGCTTCGCAGACCGCTTTGCATACGAACAGGAAAAGGCGATGAAGTCCTGGCGTAACTTCGCAGAACAAGAATTGCTTCGTGGCTCTCTTGTCTCTGGTGTCTCCGGTACCGCTCCACAAATGGCCGGTATCATCAACTGCTTGTCCACCAACGCAACGGCTCACGCCTCGGGTACGGTGTTCAACCAGTCCATTCTTGATGGTATGTTGGCTATCGCTTGGGCTAACGGTAACGGTGAACCAGTAACTGATTTGTATGTTGGTCAGCTCATGAAGCGCCGCATCTCTCAGTTCTCTGGTCGCTCTGGTACTCAGTTCGTGATTCCAGCCGATCAGGAACAATTAGTCACCACGACTTCCGGTTATACTTCGGACTTCGGTGATTTGAAGGTTCACTTGCACCGCTATATCGACAACAACTTGGCGGGTACAGCCGATGCAACCTCTCGCGTTCTCGGTATCGCAGCTTCCAAGTTCAAGATTGCGTACTTGATTAATCCTCAAGTCCAAGTCTACGGTAAGCGTGGCTCGACGACTGACGCTCGCGTTACAGGTGCTCTCACTCTTGAGTCCCTTAACGAACGTACTTCTTTCGTCGCTTCCGGTTTCTTACGTGCAGCGTAAGCACCCAGTGCAGCCTAAATGTAAGATCGTTCTTTCAAAGAACACCCTTCGGGGTGTTTTTTGGTTGTTTATGAGGTTCTTATTTGAATGTAATGAATCAAAGTTGTACTCTTTAAACATGAAGACCTTTCAAGAGCTACAAGCGCGGGTGGTTCCGAGTGAAGAAGTGAACTGGAGACAAGTTAAGCTCCTTGTCGAAATGTACACAGAAAGACATCCGGAAGAAGTTGCCGGATGTATCGAGGTTGTGAAGAAAAAGAAAGCCTTACTTAATAACAAGTTTGGTCTTACCTCCGCAGATAATGAAATGCGCCACTTGTATGAGTTGCCACCGAATTTATACGCGGCTCTCACCTACAAATGGCCGAAGGTTCTGACGGAAAAGAACCTGATCCATTTTTTGAAAACTTATCCAATTTTTTGCGTCGCTGAGAAATTATGACGAATGAAATTACCCTTGGTTTTTGTGCTATCTCAAGAAACAAGGACGTACCGAACTTAAAACGTCTTTTAGCAACGGTTAAAGGAGTAGATGCAATCTATCTCACTTGTGCCGACAAAGAACCTGCTAACGAGGAATTTAAAGCTCTGGCTAAGGAATACGGGGCAGAGTTGAGCGAGTTTACTTGGATTGATGACTTCTCAGCTGCCCGTAACTTTAATTTCTCACAGGCTAAGACGGATTGGATTGTGTGGGGAGATTCTGACGATGAAATCGAGGGTTTAGAAAAAGCAAAAGGATATCTTGAATTACTCCCTCCAGTTGTTCAGGCTGTTATTTGTACCTATAACTATTCTTTTACAAGTAACGGGACAGTCGGGACACAACACCCAAAGGAGCGTTTTATTCGAAACAACGGTCTTTCAGAATGGAAGGGGAGATTGCATGAATCCTGTATCACGCCAGAAGTGACCCCATGCTCACGCTTTGACGACATCATCTGGAACCACCGGACGGACGCTAACCGTTTCAAGGACTCTACAGAGCGGAATATCCGTATCATCGAAAAGGAAATGGCGGATCAGATCGAAGGTGGGAAAGTAGACCCGAGAACCGTGTTTAATCTCGGTATGGCCTATGCCTCTATCGCTCAGAACTCAGGAAAGAAAGAGGATTGGGAGCGTACCTTGAGCGCTTTTCTTAAATACCTTCAGATGGGGGAATGGGATCAGCATATCTACATGGCTTGGAAGTACGCGGGTATCTGCCACATGAACTTGAATAACCCCGCACTTGCCGTGGGAGCTTTCAAAGAAGCCGTCATGATTGAACCGAACTATGCGGACGGTTTAGCGATGATGGGGAGCGCATATCAGGCTTTAGGAGACGATGGCAGAGCCGAGAAATGGTACTTATTAGCCCTTGGAGCAGGGAAGTTGAACTCTTACGCCTCTGACATTGAAACGGCTAAGCTTACGCCTTTATATAGCCTTGCAACCATTGAAGCTAAGCGTGGGAAACTGGATAAGGCTAATGAATATTTAGATGAAATCGAGAAACTGACGGGTGATGATAAGATGACCTCGGCTTTAAGAGCCGAAATCGAACGGGTAGATGCGTTTATCAAGCAATCGGAATCAGCTATCGAACAAATCGAGAAGCTGCCAGAGGACGAACAGAAAGCTGCCTATGATGCACTGCCTCCGGATCTGAAATCGTCTATTCGCGTCTCTCTCTATCGGAAGTCAAAGAACTGGAAGAAAGAAACGAGTGGGAAGGAAATTACGATCTTCGGGACCTCTTGGGAGGAATGGAATCCTGATAGCGCGAAGACGGGTATTGGTGGGAGCGAAGAAGCGACTATTTACCTGACCCGTGAACTGAAAAAGCTCGGTTGGGACGTTCACGTTTACGGGATGCATGGGGAAGTTGCGAAGGAATACGATGGCGTTTGGTACCACCCATGGTGGGATTGGAGTCCAAAGGAACCGACGGATATCTTCATCTCTTGGCGTGACCCGAATCTCTTTGAATACGAGATAAATGCAAAAAAGAAATACTGCTGGTTGCACGATACAAACCCGAAGGAGTCTTTTACCCCAAAGCGTTTGGCGAACATCGACAAGGTTATCGTTCTGTCCAAGTACCATCGTTCCCTGTATCCGAATATCCCTGATTCTCAGATTCTTTTATCTTCTAACGGAATCATTCCGGAACACTTTGCGCTTGAGGTCGAGCGTAATCCGAAGAAGGTCTTATACACTTCTGCCCCGAATCGTGGGCTTGAGTGTCTATTAAAGATGTGGCCGGAAGTAAAGAAACAGGTACCAGAAGCCCAACTTTACTGGGCGTATGGTTGGGACACATTCGACAAGATGCAGAAGAACAATCCGAATGCAGTTAAGTACAAAGAAAAGATTGTCTCCCTCTTGAATCAGCCTGGAGTGACTGACCTTGGACGTATCGGACATGAGGAACTGGCAAAGCACATGCTTTCCGCTGGTGTCTGGGCTTATCCTACTGAATTTGATGAAATTTTCTGCATTACCGCCGTTAAAATGCAGGCTGCTGGATGTATCCCTGTCTGTACGAATGTCGCGGCCTTAGATGAGGTCGTTCAGTACGGGCATAAGTTTGATATCCAAGACATGTATTCAAATAAAGAAGCCCAAGAGAAGTTTATCGAAAAGATTGTCTCTTCAATGAATGAAACGGATCGCGCTGAAATGATGAAGTGGGCGAGAGAAACTTGGGGATGGGATGTGGTTGCTAAACAGTGGAGCGATGAGTTTTCAAACTAATATGGCTGAATGGATCATGCCTTATGACCTTCCAGAAGATGACGAACAGCGTCGCCTTCACTTGGGCCGCTATAACTGGGCTAAAGAACACATAAAGGGCAGTGTGGTAGCTAACGCCGCCTGCTCATGTAACTATGGATACTCAATTCTCAATGACGGTACTCGGTTGGTTATCGGTTTTGACCGCAATCCTGTCGGTCTTAATCTTGCTCGCTCAAGTGGAGCTGATTTGGTTATTGAAAAAGACATCCAAACCTATAGCTTCCAAGGGTTTACCACGCTCGTCTGCCTCGAAACTTTCGAGCACTTGCGAGACCCCTGGAGTTTCCTCCGGAATCTTTCACTAAGCGTAAATGAGTTAGTTTTAAGCACCCCAATCATTCCAACGAAACACTTTAACGAGTGGCATCTACATGACTTCACAGAAAGAGAAGTCTTAGACGGGTTAAAAGAAAATGGATGGAAGATTGAACGGACGGCGTACCAAGATGAAGACCAATTTTTGCCTAATCACACTTACATTTTAGTTTATGCAACAAGATAGCAACCTAAACGAGAATAGACCACGCGATAACGGACACATCTGGGATTTATTTGATATTGATAATGCAAAAGACTTTCTGAGACAAAAGGAATACGGGGAGAAACACCCGTCACGTCTGGCTGTTTTAGACTGGTTGAAAAAGAACGCAAAGAAAGGGGACAGTGTCTTAGACATCCCTTGCGGATCTGGAATCGACTATCCGGCACTGAGCAAACAGTTTAAGTACACGGGGATGGATAAGACCTCGGTCATTATTGAAGGGATTAAAAAGAACTATCCAGACGTGGACGCCCGAATTGGGGATATTCGCTCAATTCCTCTTAAAGATGGTGAATTTGACTGGGTGTATGCCCGAGCAATCTTTGAGCATCTCTGTGACATGAAAGACGTGGAGACAGCGATGAAAGAATGCTATCGAGTAGCTAAGAAAGGCTGTATCTTCTCCTTTTTCATTCCACTCTCAGATAAGGAGCGAATTGTCTGGAATGACCACTATTTCAACAATGTCTATAAGAAATCAGACGTTGAGGAAATCATTGGTAAATTGGGCAAGTTTACGCATGAGTTCGTCGCAGTCGATGATGTTGAGTTCATTGATTCGTACGATACCTACTACCTGATCAAATGAAATACGCCGCTTTAATCCTTGCCTATAATGAATCTAAATTATTAGAGGCATGTTTGAAGCAATTCCCACCGTGGATTGAGAAGATACTTGTTCTCGTCTCTCAATCCCCATGGAAGGGTTCACGGGTTCCAGGTATCGGCGTGTCAGTTGATGTGTGTAAGGCTCAAACTGACTCTAGGATTGAGTGGGTGACACTTAACTGGAGAACGGAACAGGAGCAGAGAAACTGGGGGCTGGGGAGGTTATACGACTTTGACTGGGTAATCATTACCGATGCGGACGAGTACTACACCAAAGAAGACTGGCAGAAAATTAGGAGACTCGATAATCAGAGTGATACAGTAGCGATAGCAAATCAGATCAAAACCTACTGGAAGACTACGGAATGGGAATTTTCACCAAAAGACACTCACAAGCCCGTCGTAGCAATACGACCAAACAAAGCAACATTCTTTGATAAAAGGGACGTACCCCATGACCATCCTCGGATAGAACTCCCGATAGTGATGCATCATTTCTCATGGGTTAGGACGGATGAAGAGACCAAACAAAAAATTCAAAACTGGATGCACGCAGACGATTTCGACGGTGACGAGTGGTATCGGACGAAATGGTTGAATTGGAATCCAGAAGTAAAAAATATCCATCCCTATAAAGAGGGGATAAACGCACAAAGGACTGAATGTCCTAAAGATATATTAGACCTATTCTAAGGGGCGACATTACCCGCCCATCATCCATAGGTTCCGCGCCTCTTACCTATGACGTGTTGGGTGGATAATGCTTGGAAGATCTACATTTGAATGTTATAGTCCTACAAAAGGGCGCGCCTATTTATTATGGCCGTCTTAGACCCTGTAAAAAACTTTGCGAAAGTAACCGTATCAACTGGTTACGACGCCTCTGCAACATCCATCGCTCTGTCCTCTGGACAAGGGGCAAAATTACCCGCCCCATCGACTGATGGTTCTTTTAATCTTGTTTGGTGGAACTCAACGGACTATTCAGATCCGTCTGATGACCCGAATGTTGAAATCGTCCGCTGTACCGCTCGTTCTACGGATACATTAACCGTGACTCGTGCTCAAGAAAGCACTTCAGCCTCAACGAAAAACACGGCTGGAAAGACCTATAAAATGGTCTTAGCTCCGACTAAAAAGCTGGTTGATGACATCGGTACGAATTACGTTGATTTATCTACCGCTCAGACCATCACGAATAAGGTAATTAATGGGGCGAATAACACGCTTTCCAATGTAAACCTAGCCTCACAGGTAACGGGTAATCTTCCGGTTACGAATCTTAACAGTGGGACAAGTGCCTCATCGTCTACCTATTGGCGCGGCGATGGGACGTGGGCTACTCCCGCAGGTGGTGGAGACGTATCGTCAACCGGCTCAACTTCCGTTGACTCAGAAGTCGCCCTATTCTCAGGAACGGGCGGGAAGACGATTAAACGCGCCTCAGCGACCGGAATCGCGAAGTTAACGTCTGGCGTGCTTTCGGCTGTTACGGCACCTTCTGGGGCAATCGTGGGGGACACAGATTCACAGACGCTGACGAACAAGACACTGACGACGCCAACGATCGCTAGTTTCGCAAATGCAACACACAACCACACGAACTCCGCAGGCGGTGGGCAACTGACTGACGCTGCACTCTCGTCGCAGGTAACAGTTTCAAAGGGTGGTACGGGTAACACTTCAACGACTGCTTATGCAGTTATTTGTGGCGGCACGACCTCAACTGGAGCCTTTCAAGCTGTTTCCGGTGTCGGTACTTCTGGTCAGGTTCTGACTTCAAATGGAGCTGGAGCGCTACCTACCTGGCAGACTCCATCAGGCGGAGGTGTGGCAGATTATTCTTGCCGCATCAAACAGACGGGTACAACTTCACTTTCTACCACTTGGACGGCTCTGGCATTCGCGGGAGAAGATTTTGATACGGATACAATGCACGACACTGTTACGAACAATACCCGTATCACATTCACCCACGCAGGGAAGTACATGGTTGGTGCTTCACTCAAGATCAGCGCGAACGTCGCAAACGGTATCCGTATTAAATTGAACGGGACAACGGTTCTCGCTTCACAGAAGCAGGGTAATAGCTCGTCCCCTGAACACTGTAATGTCAGCACACTGTATAACTTCTCGGCGGGTAATTACGTTGAGTTCGAGGGGTATTCTGGTTCGGCACAAAACTCGTCAGGAGACTCCGATACGAGTGCCTACGCTTTCCATGTAGCTTAATATGTTTGGCGGATACGCATACGGCGGGGGTGTATATGGATACGCTATTTCTAGCGGTAGTTCGCCGTCCGTCTGCCAACTATGGTCAGTGGAAACAGTGCAGACGGCTAGCTGGTCTAGTGAGACCGTTCAATCTGCCTCATGGTCAAATGAATCTGTAACTTCTACGAGTTGGACGAATGAAACTGTGACTGGCTTATGTTAGTTGACGCTTACTTGCTTTAGTTTGTGTTTGCTAATGAACACTTGATATACTCATTCAAAAGGGCGCGAACCTAATTGGTTTGCCTCTTTATGACACCTAGTGAAATTGTCACTCGCGCACGTTGGCTCACGAAAACAAACTCAACCGACGGAACTGCGGCTGATACAGACCTTCTTCCGATTCTGAACGACTATTATTCTCGTCAGATTATTGATTTTGTTAATACAAACGAGGATTTATTTGGTGTTAAGTCAACAACTTCCTTAAATGTCGTCTCAAATCAGGAAGCCTATGCCCTCCCAAGTGATTTGATTCGGGTTAAACGGGTTGAAATCACTTACGACGGAACGAAATGGTACAAGGTTCATACAAACGATGATGGACAAGTTCAATGGACAGCCTTAGACCCAACATCAATCAATAATCAGTTCAATCAATCCGACCCATACGCGGATATTTTTGGTTCTGCCCTGTATCTTCGACCGATTCCGACGGCGGCCGTAAGTGGTGGGCTTCGTATTTGGTATATCCAACGCCCTAGCCAACTATCGACCATGTCATCGAGTGTTTTAACTCCGACCGACTATCACGGATACTTGATTTACGGTGTAGCTGGGGAGATTGCGACTCGAAAAGGGGATCAGGCTATGGCGGCTCAAATGTTTCAAAAGTGGGAAGACGGACGGAACAAGATTAAAGAGACTTTCGCGCCTCGGAATCTTGATTTGTTAGTGGACTTCACCCCACTGCCAACGCGCTATACCTAATATGAGCCAGAGACTAGTGATTGATAACTTTTTAGGGGGTCTAGCACCTGGCCGATATATTGGCGACCCTTTAACGCAAACCGACCCATCCAGCGCGGGTTGGTTCCCTGTACACACAGCGGCTCCGGACAGCGGTCTGAATGAGATCAATGTTCTCCAGCGCGGCTACCAATTAGATACGATTACTAATGTCTCTGCCATTGTTGGCGATGTTAAATGGGTTCGCTCTTTTTCTCGTACAGGTGGGTCATACGCATACATTTTGAGCGTGAACGACGGGGCGTCTGCAAACAAAAACGTCCTACATCGTTTAGACATGTCGAGTGCTACTATCACAAACTCTGGTTCATGGCCTCATGTCCTAGCAGCAAACTCCGATTCGCTTGGCTTAGAGTTTTACACGACTTCGGGGACAAACTATCTCTATTACGCCCATGGGGCTAATTTGGGGAGATATGACCTTAACGTAACTTTCTCTGACACGTTTAAGACGACTCTTGGAACGACGTGCTTAGGCGAAACCATCCCGCATCCAATGGTTCAGGGTAACGGGAAGCTTTTTATTGGAAACTCGAACTATTCAGCGAACACTGCCTGTATTGCGACATTAGTCGATGCAACATTTGCAGAAACTGCGCTTGACCTATCGGCCACACAGCAAATCGTTCGTGCGTTAGAGTTCAACCGAAACTATCTTTACATTGCAACGGCATCATCCAGTACCTCTGGGTCGAGTTATCGTTCGCCTGCCTATTTGTATATCTGGGATGGAGTTTCGAGCGGCTGGCAGGAACAGTATCAATTTCCTGAAGAAGATTTTACAGCAATCAAAGCCTATAACGGGCAGATTTATTGCTGGGGACGTCGTGGAATGTACCGTTTTAATGGGTCTGGTTTTGACATGATTTATCCGGCTACCGCAGGCCCTGGGTATCCGTCAGCGGTAGATATTTCTCCTAATGGTTTTGTTTATTTTAAGGGGACTGGAAACGATGGAAGTGCGGGAATTTATGCATACGGATCGCCTGACCCGCAACTAGCTCCGAAGATGTACCGGCCATACGAAACGAATGGTGGTAACGCTTTAGCTTTATTCTGGGCGAACAATACAAATTTTTACTGTGCGTATGGTTCTGGCGATAGACTCCGCCGCTTCTCTTCGTCTGGAGCGAATGGGTACGGAACAGCAACCTGGAGCACGCCAATGATTAAGTTTCCACAGCCAGCCCGTCTAACCTCCATCCAAGCGTTCTATCAATCACTCCCAAGTGCTTCGGCTTTTACAGTCAGTTGGACGCCAAACACGAGCAGCGCAGTTGTTCTCATGTCCGTCTCTACGCCTGGGACGACGAGTCAAAAAAAGCACATTGATGGGTGTGTTGATGATATCTGGCAACTGAGCATCACCCATACGGCGGGGAAGACGCCGAAGATTCTCTCACTCATCGCTGAGTACGATTTTGAACAAGACTAATATGGACGAACAAGCAAAAAAATACGAAGAACTAAGCCGAAAGTTTGAAGAACTAAGCCGACAGTTTAAGGATTTACAGACTCAATCAAACTTGGCTACGCAGTTTCTAAAGGGTGCTCGTGTTCGCGTAGATAACCTAGAGGGTTCTTTTAAGACGCTCGCTGTAGCCCCGAGTACAGGGTTCCAAAACGGCTCCCTTGTTCTTACGGATATCTCAGGGACGAGAAAAATAAATGTCTTGATTAACGGGACTTGGTATTCCGTAACCGTAACCTAATATGAACTTTTCAGACCAACAAATCCAAGGATTGAATGCGGCGTATAGCCGACAACAGAGCGGGGGAGCGAATGCCACAGACCAGGCAAATCTTTCGTATGCTCAAAAGAATGGATGGACACCATCGGCACAGACTCCAACACCAGCTCCGGCAGCAACTCCAACGGCAGCTCCAACGGCAACGGTGCCAGCAGCAACCCCAGGATCAACAGTCACAGGCTCACAGCCAAGCCTTGAGGTTAAGCCTGGTACGTTTTCAGCTTCAAAGTTAAAGGA
>Ga0208916_10000432_pt1 | contig 19952 bp, 18 predicted proteins | sample DEB19_08_DNA_5_FD_184523 | JGI IMG/M metagenome (GOLD analysis project Ga0208916, IMG submission 184523) | Aqueous microbial communities from the Delaware River and Bay under freshwater to marine salinity gradient to study organic matter... | ecosystem: Environmental > Aquatic > Marine >... | reverse complement strand
GCGCAGACGAATTCGCCAAGGTTTAGATATCTAAACCTTGGCGAATTCGTCTGCGCGCCCGCTTCATTTTTATTTCCGTAAATCCCCGGCGAATTTACGACGATTTTAAAGGCCCGAAAATCGGAATTTTTATTTCCGGATATTTTGGCTGGATTTACGGAAATAAAATTCCGATTTTAAAGGCCCGAAAATCGGAATTTTTGTTTCCGGATATTTTGCGCGGATTTACGGAAATTATATTTATCACAAAAATCGACTTTTCCTTTTATGACGTAAAATGAAAAACCATTTATTAAAAACATTTTATGACGTTAAGGATTTTTGCATCATAGAATTTTATGACCGAAAACGCTTTTCCCGTTTTCTGACGTAAACTTATTTTATTATACGGCCGTTATTATTGGTTCATATTACCAACTATAAAATAAACAATTTAACCAAAAAAATTTTAGCATCTTTAGTGGTTTATTTGCAATTTTGTATATATTGTTTATAGAAAAGAGCATATTTGCAAATAAGCCACTATAGATGAAATTAAAATAAAATCATAATAAAAAACGTTTCCCCTCTCAAACTATGACCTAAAACGATGAACTCTTTTTATTACATCAGAAAAACGTGCTTTTATTAATAATATAACATTATCAATAAAATCATTTATTTTAATTATCATCTGAAAAAATATCCTTATCAAGCAATGATATAATATTAAAATCATTAATGATATTTGTTTTTTTAACATAAGCTTTTAAATTGGTTAAACCAAAGCTTAACATTTCGTGATATTTAGAACTTATTTTAAATTTAGTATGGCTCTTGATTGTAACTCCTGTTATAACATTCATTTTAAATATATTGTTATACATAGTTTTAATTATTGTTTTGGCTCCTGATGTTTGTTTTAATCTTAAAAACCACCATTTATTCTCATCAACAAATATATTATTTATTATTGTTTCATTTAATTTCACGTTGTCAATTTGTTTATCTGTTGGAAAATATGACTCCCAATTATTATGCATTTTAATTTGTTCAAATATGTTATTTTTATCATATGATAAATATTCTAATGATTCAAAAAAAAAATTAAATCTTTTATCCCATGCTTTGCTGATGTTATACATATCATTTTCATTTACTACATTAAATTTTTTAATAAAGAAATATTTTCTTAATTTAATTTTTTCATTGCCGGTTGCTATATGATTTATTATATTTGTTTGTATTTCGTCTGCTTGCGATGATGTAATATTATCAATTGTATCAAATGTATATGTTAAACTTTCTTCTTTTAATAAATCATCAATATCATTTGCTGCTTCACATTCATATTTATTTAATATCACTTTATATCCGGCTTTTTTGCAAAACGTATAAAAACTGCTTTTTAATGGTGCTGTTTTTTCTGTGATTACATCTGCCACAAGTTCATTATATATTTTATCATCACGTAATAAATAAGCTGATGGGTCAAACGTATTATTTAAATTTACTTGATCAATAAAACAAACATAAACTTTATTTGATATAATGCTTCTTGATCTGCATGACGCCTGGATAACATCCCGGGGACTGCTAAATGATGCTAATGATATAAAACAACAATCAAAATAATTTTCAACGTCAAAATTTACACCAACTGTTATTTTACTATTGGTTATAATAAAATCAGATGTAACCCAATGCTTATTAACATCTTTCAACTCATTTATATATTTATCATCAATATCTGCATTATAAATCTTACCTTTTTTATTTGTTTTTAATTCAATGATCTCTTTAAGTTGTTGCATTGATGAATTTAATTTATTACCGGTTTTGAATGGATAATAAATATATACTTTTTTATTTTTATTTAATTTGCTTATGATTGCATTAACCCAATTATTTAAATTTGGTAAAATATTAAATTCACGATTAGATTTTTCAACTAATCTTTTATAAATTGTTAATTTTTCATTAGGATTAATTATATTAGAAATAAATGATATTGTTTGATTAGTTATAAAAGCATCTAATAAAATAACTTTTTTAGCTTTTTGCATCAGATCTATATATTTTGCCCAAGATAATAAACTGCGATCAATTTGATTTTTCATCGTTTTATTATCAAAGAATTTATTATTTAATGTTTCAATTTCATCACATATAATAACATCATAATTATTTGTGTCTAGGTAATGTAAACTATTAATACATATAATTAAATTTTTAGCATTTGACATTTTTGATTTCTGTTTTCTTTTGGTGGTTTCAATATTTGCATATTCAATATCGTAGTGCTCAACGTCTATTTTATTAGATGCTTTTTTCATGCGATCATAAACTGAATATGATAAAGCTTGATTTGGACTTATGAATAAAAATTTAAGATCTTTATTTAATTTTAAATAGTCTATTGTCTGAGCTGTTTTGCCTCCTCCCATTCCAATATTAAATATTAAATATTTTGATTCGTTAATAAAGTTTTTTGGTTCAATTGTTTCAATAATATTAATTTGATCATTATATTTACTTATATCAAATAACCTATCAAATTTTAATACATTTTTTGACGTTTTTAACGATGGATAATAAATACTTAACATATTTTTAAATGTATCAGTTGTAATTTGCTTATATTTATTTAATGTATTCCAAACAATAATTTTATTATTAATTTTAGTTTCATTATCTGATTTTTGTTTATACCAGTTTAAAAAGGAATTTAATGATACATTATTACTATAAGCAAATAACATAACAAAAAATGTGTAAGAATGGTTAAAATTTGCATCAAGTGGTGCTAAATTTAATAAGTATTCATTATTAACGACATCATTTAATAATATATCGTGGTTTACTTGTTTATGTTGTATTTTATTAATTTTAATTTTAGGTAGTGATCCTAAATTTAAAGCTTTCTTATTTTCTATCATAATAAGTTCTTGTTTAATGTCATCATTTAAAATAACATCATTAATATTTTTAACATTTTCATTAAAGAATGTTGTTATAATATGTTTTTTAGAATCATTATTTAATATGATATTTTGAACTCTTTTAATTTGATCTTTATTAATCATTTTACTTTGTTTAATCATTTTCATTTGTTGATTATTTTTATAAACTACATCATCAAAGCCATTATCAAAATTATTTTTTAAATACGATACAATATTTTTTAATTTATCTCTTTCTTCATGGTTATTAATCATATAGTTATTTAAAATGATGTGATAAGATAATTTATAATTTTCGGTTTCTGATCCAGATATAGCCATATCGGAATTATCAAATATCTCATTAATTTTATTTATTAATGATTGCATATAATTTTTTTTATCAATAGTTTCTAAATCAGTTTTATCAATATCAAAATAAACTTTATAAGGATATTGTGAAATGATTTCAGTTAAACCAATATCATAAGATGACGTTAAATATAATAATTCTTCTTTTGTTACATCTGCATATATGCGACCAAGCTTGTGAGATTGGGAACATATTGCAATATTCTGACATGGTTTAGAATTAATAACAATTTGCTGAGCACCGCCTGATGCTGAATTATTTTTTAACCAATTGATATCATAAGATTTTAATACTTTAAAATAATTCATATTTTACTTTTTATTATATATATATTATTACTATACATTTAAATTATTTTAAAAAACGAATATTAACGAATAATTAAATTAATTAAATAAATCGTTAAATTCGTTATTTTAATTTAATTTAAATGTATAGTAATAATATATAGTAATAAAGTAAATAAATGTCAAAACCAGTAACAAGTAAACTATTGGCTGAAATAGCACTTAGACCAACTAAACCCAAAAAAACAAGAGCTAAAAAAATTAAGACCAAACAATGGGACGATAACCATATAAAAAAATATAATTGGTTATATAATTATTTAGTCGCTAATAATCCTGATTTAAAGGTGGTTAAAGAGTCATATATTGATGTTCATAAAAGACAACTTATGAGCATCATTGAAAAAAATGAAAATTGGGCTGGTGGTAGTAAAGAAGGTATATTATTTATGGTTGCTAGATACCTAGATAATAAAGCTGATCGTTACGCAGAAATATATAAAACAAAAGCACACAGTTATAAATTATTAAATGATGAAATAACTGATAAAAATGAGATGGATGAAAAAGAAAAATTAAATTGGCGATCACATGATTTTTTTATTAATATTTTAGATTCAATTGAATATGATAAAATTGATAATATTTCTGATCACTATAAATATTTATTATTAGCCATGTTAGTTTATCAGCCACCAATTAGAACAAGTTTTTATTCAAATTGTAAAATTATAACAACACTTGCAGAAAATAATGATAAAACACAGAATTATATTCACATAAATAACCGCGGTAAAACTCATGTAAATTACATCATCAATAAGGATAAAGCTAGCAATTATAGGCTTTATGCATCTAATGCGCGGCTTAGTATTGTTGAATTAAATGATAAATTAGCAAATATGGTTAATGACTCATATATTAAATATCCACGTTCTTACCTGTTCCAAAATTTCAAAGGCGAACATATCTCAGACGGCACAATTTTAGACTGGTTAAAAAAGATTACAAAGACTGACGGTATGACATTTAGTATTATGAGATCATCTTATATAACTTGGTTTTATGCTAATAATCAGAAATACACAGATAAAAATATATTATCACAACAAATGAGGCATTCAGTCGTAACCGCATCCAGAAATTATTTAAAGGTTTTTGACGACGGTGAATCATCTGAAGATATAATAACAAAATTGAGAGCTGAGATTGAATTATTAAAAGTAGAAAACCAGGAATTAAAAGCTAAAGTAGAACCAACAACTGATTTAACAACTGATAAAGCTTATATAAAAAAGCGAAGAGATGTTATTTATATGTTAAATAAAAAAATTGGATCAAAGCCTAGTGATACATCTAAAAAAACATACGACATTAAATACGATGAAGAAACTAAAATTTACTCATAAATAATAATCTAATATAATATTATTATGGGTTATTTATATTGTTGTCATTGTTGTTCAAAATATGTAAAACAAGATTATTATATTTTGTATTGTAGTAAAATTAAAAAAAATGTTAAAGTATATCGTAATTTTGTAATATGTTATAATTGTGCTGATACTTTAACTTAATCTTATATTTATTATATATGTGATAACATATATAATAAGATATTAATTCATTCTTATCTTATTTTTTTATCTTTGTAGCATTGGTGATTTTTTTTTATCATTAGAACCGCCGTCAAATTTAGCGACCATATTAGCGTGTTTCTCGCCTGATGCCGCATGATTAGCCAATAACTGAGAACCTTTAAGTGCTAATCCTAGACCTCCAAAAACTGGCGCAAGCTCTGGTTGTAAAAGTGATGCAACGCCTAAACTTACATTTGCACCTTCAGAAAAAGAATTAATTGAATTTGCTATTTTTCGAAATATATGACTCTCGTTTTTTTTGCCAAATGTTCTGCCACTTGCTCCTGTTTTTTGGAACATGGTTTGACTATTTGAATTTGTTTTTTTCATTAAACTTGACATTATTTTTATAACTATATATATATATATATGACATTATTTTTTATAACTCATTTAATAATTGTTTTTTTTGTAATATATTTAGCAGATCAATAGCTTCAGATTGGTTTGATAAATAGTCTGACGATATCAACGACTTTTTATAAATGTGTTCAAATGTTAAACTCATGAACCAATCAATATTATTAAAGTTAATATAATTAAAATCTTGATCATAAATTGCAACTGAAATAAATGATATATTACTGTCCGAACATTTATATTTAAAAATATTGTTATAATAAAATTGTGTATCACCTGGCCCGCTTGTGACCTGGATTGAATCTATTAAATTATATTTCTGTGTATTTTTTAACGTGATTGAATCTAAATTTATATTGGTTAAACAAATATTTAACTGTTGAACTCCCATCATATTAAACATATATGGCGCTTCATATTCTGTTTTAAAATCAGTATGTTCAATATAATCATCAAATCCTAATAACTCGTAGCAATTATTATTGCTATCCGTTGAAACTAAGCGAAATGGTGTTTTAGGTGTTGTAATAGAGTTAATAGTAATTTTTAATTTTTGTGATGAATATGAAAAATTAAATATATCATGAAAGTATAAATTTAAATATGATATTAATTCGTCAATGCTATAATTTTGCTTATCTAATGAAAATTTATTTATTGTTAGATTATCATATGTATAATAAAACATGCAATTATTTTCATTAATTGTATAAAAAGAATTTGTGAAAGAAAATGATTTAAGTGATAATATAAGGTCCATATTTGGATATGAAAAAATGGGATTATTTAACTCAAATGATAAGCTATTTTTTTCTATTGTTGATAATCCGGTTGATAGTGATGACCGTAAAAATATATTAACTGGATTCATTGGGGTATCTAAAATAAACGACATTTGATTTAATATTATATATATATTTGTATAACATAATATTAAATTTAATGTAAAAAATTATACGTCTAAATATTCAGACTTTGAAATAGGTTCAGTTTCAATTATTGGCTCTGACATATCTTTAATTTCTTGTTCAGATTTCATTGAACTATATTTATTTAATATTTGTTCATTTTGTTCTAAGCATATCTGTAAATATGGTTGTGCTAATTCTGGCTCATCTCGTTTCATGTGATAAATATAAAAAATTGTTTCTTTTGAATAATAAGACTCACCACCTAACATTTCGTAAAGTTCATCAATTGTATATGACATTATTTAATTATATATTAATGTTAGATAAAAATTATTTAGTTTAATGTTTTAGAATAATTATCTAATTATATATATATAATTAATTAATGGGAGAAGATTTGTGTTTATGTGGTTTATGTAAGGGTCCAACATCTGATTATATATGTGCTGGAAATTGTTATTATTGTTCTGATACTGTTTGTTCACATTGTTCAGATAAGTTATTTATAATTAATGAAGATATTAACTCTTGTATTAATTGTTTAAATGATGTTGATATTAATGACTCATTAAATTTCAATGAAAGAAACAAATATAATAAATTACTCATAAAAATAAAACAATTACAAAAAAAATAAATTATTTAGTTTAATGTTTTAGAATAATTATTTATTCTAAATTATGCAAACGTTCAAATTATTCATTAAAAAATATCTAACAATAATATATATAATAAGAAATGTCAGAAAAACAAATTAAACAAAAATCTAAATTAGAGTATGATTCAGATATTGAAAACGAAGCTCATAAAATAGTAGAGGCTAGACGTAAAATAAATATTAATAATAATCAACCATCAGAACAAATATCGCCTGAAATTGAACAACCAAAACTAAAGCGAGCATATACTAAAAAATTTAAACAAGTTGAAAATAATGATATTGATGATTATGAGTCCGATATAGTTGACGCTAAACAAAGATTAAATTTAACAATTATTAAACCTAGTGATACATCTAAAAAAACTAAATCAACAAAATCAATTAAATCAACTAAGTCAATTAAATCAACTAAGTCAATTAAAGTAGAATCTGAAACTGAACCAGAATCTGAAACTGAAACTGAATCAGAAGCTGAAGTTGAACCAGTTAAACCAATTAAAAGTAAAAAGGTAAGATCTGAAAAACAAATAGCGGCAACAGAACGAATGCGAATAAAATTGCAAGAAAAAAGACAAGATGATATGAAAATTAAAGAGGAGACTAAATTAGAATTAAATGAGATCACAAAAAAAGTAAAATCAAAAATTGCAACTAAGAAATTAAATAAAGAAGTTCGTAAAAAAATAAATGAGATAGCTGACGATTATAATGACAGTGATTCATCAGAAGAAAAACCCGTTAAATTAACTCATGAACAAATTAAAGCTGAACAATCAAGAAGAATGAAAATTGAATACGACCAATTGCATAATCCACAAATATCTTATAATCAATATCATAAAATGGCAACTGGAAAAGATGCACCTAACTCTAACTCATCCGCAAAATTTTATTAATCTGCAAAATTTGCAACTTGCATATTATTATTATCAGCTTTTTTATTTAATTCATTTAAAATTGTTGTTGTTGGTTTAATTGTAATTATATTTTTTGGTTGTTTTTTCTTTTTACTACTAATGAAACTTTGTAATTCATTAATAGTTAAAGTATTATCAGGTGGTACATTATTATTATATTTTGTATATTCTGTAATTAGTATTGGCTTACTATTAATAATTTTTAACATTGATGTTGATGATATTTTTTCACCGGGTACTTTATTAGTGTATAATGCATACGTGTGAGCAATTTCTGCCCTTTTATCATCATATGATGGGTCACCGGATACTTTTAAAGATTCTAGTTCAATTGCTTGATGTTTACTTTTATTATTAATTGCCATTTTTGTTAATTGATCCATATTTTTTATTGATCTTTGATTATTTTTTAAATCAAGTTTTAACTGTTTACTATCTTCAGCTTTTTTGGCTTTATCTTGTTTTTCTTGTTCTATTTTTTTTTTATATTGTGCTTTTTTGTCTTGTTTTTCTTGTGCTATTTGCTCTTGTTTTAATTTCGTTACATTATTATGTCTTTCAATCTCTTTAATTTTCTCTTCTTTTTCTTTTTCTTTTTCTTTCTGTTTAATGATTGCATCATATACTGCTTTATCTCTTTTAATATTTGCTTGATGTATTCTTTCTTCCTCGTCATCAATATCCTTAATTTTTTGTTGACTTATAGTTAATATTGCTATTTCTTCATTATCTTTTTTCTGTTTATTTTCATTTTCGTTAATTAAAAGATTTTGATTTAAGTTCTGATGATCTATTATAATATTATTATCTCCGTCATTTTTCGTTATACTTAAGTGATTTGAATGATTTGATATTTTTGATGTAGCTGAATGTTTTGATGTTTTTGATGATACTGTATTTTCAGAAATATCACTCACTTCTTCATTAGCTACTATTGTAGCTGCTTTATTTGAATGTTTTGAGTGTGATTGACTTAATTGACTTGATAATGCTAAATTATTTAACGGAATTTCTCTATATTCATCAGATGAATAATGAGTTGTTAAACGTTCTTTTTTAGGTTTATTATCATAATTATTATTTTTAAATTGTTTTGATTGGCTCATGTTAAAATTATTTATAATTGAGTCATTATTTTCTATATCTGATACAAAAAGCTCAGGTGGTTCATATATTTCGGTATCAGGAATTTTTGTTGAATTAATGTTATTTAATAATTCTTGTTCTTCTGGTGCGACATTATTAACTGAATTTACATCTGCTTTTATTTTTTGCAATTCTAAATTTTTAAACTGTTTTAAATATGAGTTATGCATATTAGTAAGGTTTGCGGATTGTTGCCTCATAAAATCTGAAAGCATATTTTTTTGTGCATCTGCTGCTGATGTAGTTTTATTTAGCAAATCATGTTGCATTCTGTTTTGTCTTCCTAATGCATCACTCAAATGATTTGAATTATTAACTGGCATTGCTTGATTATGTAAAAATGGCTTAATTTGTGATGGGTTAGCATTTGATCTTTTACCACCACCACCGCCACCACCTTTACCACCATTAACTGTAACATTTACATTATTAACTATATTCAATTTAGGTTTTTTATCCTTTTTTGTTTTTTTTGGTTTTTTTTCTTTTAACTTTTTGGGCATTTATATTTATATCAATATTATTATCTGAGATATTATTATTTTCTATTTGTTTATTATTAAAGTTTATTTTTGCTAAATTATTATAATATGTATCATTATTTTTATCTATCATAATAAAATCGTGCTGAGTTTTCCATACGACCCTTTTAAGCTCATCGAAATTTGATTTGGATAAATTCATATATTCCTCATGTAAAATTTTTGTATCTAATTCATTTGATGGTTTAAAAAATGCTACATTTGTTACCTGTAAACGAATACTCAAAGGTATTGATTTAATAAATTGAACGAGTAATATAATGCTTAATTTTAAATGTCGTCGATTAGTTGCTAATTCAATTAAGCTTCTGGGATCATCTTTTAAATATGCTGTTACATCATCTAAAATTAATAATTGGTTTTTTTGTTTATATTGTTTATTATTTGCTTTTGCTTCAGTTTTTTCTTCATCAAATTCTGCTTTGGTTTCGTAAATTTTGTCAACCACATCAGTGCTAAAATTTTGATATAATTGATCGCCTGGTAAATCATCAAATGGATTATTTTTTAATGATTCACGTGAATTCTTAGGCATCACTAAAATAATTTTATCGAACACTTTTCTATAAACACGATTAGGACCTGATGCTGTTAACATATTTATTAATAATGATGTTTTACCACTTCCTGGTTTGCCGCAAATTGTCATAAAAAAAGATTTATTAGGGAATGGTTCTTTAATATGATCGCCTAAAGTTGAATCGCATTGAAAATCAACTTTATTAAAATTATAATTTGGTTCTTCACAAGTTATTTTACTCATATTTGTTTTAATTATATTATTATCTAAGACAATTAAATATAATTAAATGTTAAAAAATATTCTTAAAAGCACGTATGAAAAGAAATCTAAAGCAGAAAATCAAATGAGACAAGATGGCTTTATATTAGATAAAGATTTGTCAAATATTTCAGATAGAGTTTATTATAATAAAGATTCAAATAAAGTTTTAATGACGTATAGAGGAACACATAATTTAATTAAAGATATACCATCTGACCTGGGCATTTTATTTGGTACAATACACAAAACAAAAAGATTTAAAGATAATAAAAAAAATTATGAAAAGGTTAAAGAAAAATATTCTGATGCTGAGCGCGTCTTAGTCGGCCATTCTTTAGGAGGATCACTTGCGTCAAGTCTTGGTACACCTGATGATAAAGTTTATACATTTAATAAAGGTGTAGGAATCACACATAAAAAAACTGGTGCAAATGAAACAAGTTATCGACATAATTCAGACGTAATAAGCTTAATGTCTGCAACTGATAAAAACCAAAAAAGTTTTGGGTCATATTTGGTTAATCCGTTAACAAGTCATTCAACCGACCAATTAAACGAGAATATATTTATTTAAAAACTTTAGTTTAACAATATATTTATAATTATTTTCTTTAGTAATATATATTAAACAATTATATTATAAAATGTCATTTCCTAAATCTTTAAACTATGCTGTTAATAAACAAATGTCAGGCGCTGGCCGCCCTGAAATATTGCGTTATAGATCTCAAAATGCATCATATCAAAGTGGTGATAAAATTACTATAGAAATACCAACTGGACGAAGTGGTATGCATTTATTTGCTGCTAACTCTTATATAGAGGCAAAAATTATTGTTAATGTTAATCGTAAAAAAGAGGCATTAAAATTTAATATTGATCAAAATATTTATTCAATCTTTAAAAATATCCGAGTTTTACATGGTACTTCTCAATTAGAGCAATATTCGTCTTGTAATCGGTTATGGAACTGTATATATGATTTACAAAGAAACAAATCAGAACGTGAAGGTGACACATTAACTATTATGGGTGGTTCAGATACACTTAGAACTGCTGGTTATGAATTTGATTTTGCTGCTATTGTAGCTGATGAAACCTCATTTAACTCTGATCCAATTGAGTTTGCATTTGTCATTCCTAGTGCTATTTTAGGATGTCTCGGAAGTAAAGCTTTACCATTAGGATTAATGGGAGCATCTAGTATTTATTTGGAGTTAGAATTAGAAGCGGCAGGCGTTGCTTTATATGCACAAGATGCGTCTATAGTCGCTTTTAATTCTTTTACTGTTTCAGATATATATTATAATGCTAAATGTGTTATGTTACCTTCTGATGTAGAAAATTTAATTATCCAATCAACAGGTGGGTCAATCGTATTACCCGCTGTTTCTTATAAATCAGAGATCAAAGCATTATCAAGTGGATCATCTACATTTAATGACAAATATTCATTTCAGTTCTCATCCATTAAAAATTTTATGTTTTTTTTTATTAATACTTTATCATATAATGGTACATTGACTAAAAGGGCTGTAACGTCTCGTCAGTCATGTGGATTAAAAGAATACAATTTGAATTTAAATGGAATAAATTTCCCATCTCAACCAATTTCAGGTACATCTAAAAGTTATATGGAGCTTTTAAGATCATATGATATGATGACTGATACAAATTCTGGTGGTATTTTATCACGACCAAATTATGGAACTGGATCGGGTGCAAATGCAAATGATACATATAGTGCGACAGTTAATTATAGATCTTTATATGGCCTTGATTTGGATAGATTTAATCATTCAAGTGAAACATTATTAAGTGGTACTGATACGATAGGATCATCGGTTAATTTAGTTTGTAACTTTAGTGCTTCAACACCTGCAAATATAACTGTAACTGCTTTCGTCATGTATGATATACTCTATACACTAAACGGTGGATTATTAAGCGCAAAATGGTAAAAATAATTATCTAACATTAATATATAAAAACAATAATATAAAAATGTCAAATAAATTCTCTTTAATTATCCGGTCTAATGACAGAAATGATAAAACAAATTCAAACTCAAACGACTGTTCTATAAATATGAATTCAACGAGCCAATATCGTTTTTTACAAGTTAAAGTTAAACAATTTTATATAAGTAAAAAGGTTAATGAAGAATTATTCGTAAGTTTGACTGATCTACGTTGTGACGGTATACATTTTTTAAATGGTTCAGATACAATGAATAGCGGAATGAGAACCATAGCAATTACCGATATATATTCTAATGTTTTTAGGTCAGAAATTGGGTTTTTATGTGAAAATTTTTCAGGTTCTACAATTAATTTTAAAATTTACGATGAAAATAATAATTTATTATTATCTACAATTGGAACCACAGAAGCTGATTATAATTCACCTTGGATATTAGTATTAGAATGTGAAGAATTTAATGATTTACCATAATAATTTAAAATATAATTATTCAAACTTTTTTATATAATATAATTTGTCAATTATATTATATAAACAATGAACTTATCGAACAATAATCAAAATTTCAGAAATTCATTAAGTGGAATTTCAAATATTAATTATTCACAATTAGTGAAAAATGTAAATACAAATACAAATGATATATTAAATATAAGTTCTAGTCAAATAACTTCGTCATATGTTGATACAAGAATTAATAATTTAATTGATGGTGCTATTTTAAATACATTAAATGAATTATCACAAGCAGTGAATGACGATGTTAATTTTGCATCTGATGTTATTTACGAACTGGATTTAAAAGAAACAATTATAAACTCAAATGATAAATTATTATTAAAGGCTGATATAAGTGATTTAAATTTAAAAGCAGATAAAATTTATTTGGATAATCAATTAGTTCTTAAATCAAATTTATCAAATCCAACTTTTACTGGATTAGCTACATTTAATAATATTACATCTATGGGAACAACTAATTTTAATATTTTAAATACAACATCTTATTTAAATGTTGGTGGTGAAGTTTTATCCAAAAGATATTTACAAACTAGAAACAGTGTTGCAACTTGGCCAGATTATGGAGGACAGTATGAATTTGCATGTGCTAAAAGAGCAGGTAATACTTGTGTATCTTTTATGAAAACAACCTCAGACCAAGTAACAAGTAATAAAGCTTTTAATTGGGAAAATATGACAAGTTCGAGCACAGTATTAGAAATAATGAATTTAAAAAATAATGGTGATTTAAATATTATTGGTTCTATAACTTCACCAACAATCAATACTATAAACACATCTATAATAAATAATAATAATTCAATTACATCAAATAATAACTCAATCACATCAATTAATAACTCAATCACAACAATTAATACTAATTTAACAAATAATAATAATTCAATCACATCAATTAATAACTCAATCACAACAATTAATACAAATAAAGCTAATCAATCAAGTATAACAAATATTAATAATACAAGTGATCTATTAAAACCTTTATCAACTGCATCAATTAATGCTCTGGCTTTAAAACAAGATAAATTAACTTTATTAAATAAATTAGATTGCTCATTAATTGGAACAGGTATAATTTCTAATACTGAATTCAATTATTTAGACGGAGTAACGAGTAATATTCAAACTCAGTTGACAAGCTTAATTAATGCCAATGTTGTATCAATTACAATGGGAACCGCTGTATCAGGTGTTGGCGGGTCTCAACCAACAGTTACAAATGTAGGAACATCCACTGATCTAATTTTAAATTTCCAAATTCCAAGTGGTTATAATGGTTCTGATGGTTCAAAAGGCGATAAAGGTAATAAAGGTGATGATGGGGCTGACGGTTCAAATGGGGCGGATGGTGTTGTAGATATTGTTTCAATTGCTGCATCATTAGCTGCTGTTTTTGGTATAGCACTCATTGAGGGTCAAATTGCGACGATTCAAGGCCAAATTTTAGTAATTCAGGGTGAGATTGTTGAGTTGCAATTGGTTGATACTGGTTTACAAACTCAATTAACAACAGTTAAATCTGATATTGTCAGAATAGATGGAAATACTAGATTTATAAGTGCGGGCTTATTTTTAGGTGTGTATGAAACTTGGATAAATTCTAATTTAAATATTAATGGTTTATTTACCAATATAAACTCTAATTTAGATATTAATGGTGCATTAACTGTTATTAATTCCAATCTGACGCTCAATGGTGCATTAACTATCATAAACTCTAATTTAAATATAATTGCTCCTTTAGCTGTTAATATTAGTGGTTCTTCAGCTACTGTAAATACTTTATTAACTACATTAAATACTGATGTAATTATTAATTCAGCATTAACTACAATAAACAGTGTATCATCAATTTTAAACAGTAATGTTATTATAAATTCACCAATTTCAACCATTATAAATTCACCAATTTCAACCATAAATTCAGCTAGTGTTGTTATAAATGCACCAATTGATTTTAATATAAATTCAACGTTAACAGTTATTAATTCTGATGTTGTTATAAATAGTTTATTGACAACAATTAATAGCCCAATATTTGAAATTAATTCGGATGTTAATATAATTGCTCCAATTTCAATAATAATTAATAGTCCTACATTAGAACTTAATTCGGATGTTAATATAATTGCTCCAGTTGAAATAATAATTAATAGTCCAATAATTGAAATTAATTCTGATGTGGTTATAAATAGTTTATTGACTACAATTAATAGTGATACTACTATATCAGGAAATATAAATAATATTGGTAATTCTCTATCTACAACTTATATTCATGGAAGTGTTATTTATACAAATCCATTCACATATCTTGATTTAATAAACCAATGGTAAAATTAAAATATATAACAATAATATATATATATATAATAATGTCTACATTTTATGATAATTACAATAAATTTAAATCAGTAGCTGTAAAAGGTAAATTTAGAAATATAAATGATGGTGTTGAGTTATCTGATGCATATTTTCAAAATGATATAACAGTTGATGGGAATATTATATGTGGAAATATTATAAGCACTAGTTTAGATAATAGAATGTTAGCAAAAGCAGATATTACTTACGTTGATTCAAGTATTGATACAAGTATTGCTAATTTAATTAATTCTTCACCAGCAGCACTTGATACACTTAACGAGCTTTCTTTAGCTTTAAATAATGATCCTAATTTTTATAATACAATGTTAAACAATATTGGAATTAAAGCTAATATTTCTTATGTTGACAATATTATATTAACTTTAACAAATAGTATTAATTCTCAATATAGTAATTTTTATTTAGATGGGAAATTAGCTTTAAAATTAGATAATTCAACTTATGACTCAGATAAAATTAATAATTCAAATTATTTAAATATACAATTAAGCGCGAAATTAAATCAGTCAGTTTATGATACATTTTTAACAGCTAATACAATAGCATTAAATACAATTAATACAAATATAGCAACAAATACAACTAATATAAGCAATTTAAACTCATCAACAGTAACTCAGGCGGCTTTAGATGCTAAATTAAATACAAGCACTTATAACACATTTTTAACAAGCAATACAACGGTATTAAATGGTAAATTAAATCAGTCAGTTTATGATACATTTTTAACAGCTAATACAACCGCATTAAATGCTAAATTATCATCATCATCAGTTTATGTTAGCGATAGCATTTATTTACAATCACCAGCTTATATAAATGGAATCGCCAATATTGCAATAGGTTATGGCGCTAATACATATAAATTAACAGGTACGAATAATAATGTTATAGGTTTTCAATCATCTTATTTTAATTCATCATCCACTAATAATTCACAAAATACTTATATGGGTTCGCAATCTGGTGCTTGGTATAATGCAGGATCTGATATGACAATTGTAGGATATAAAGGAGGAGGAATAGTTCGAAAAAATACTTCTAATAGATGCACGTTAATAGGTTCTCAAACAGTTGACGCAGTAGGATACTCAGATTCATCGGCTTTAGGTTATGGTTCAACAATTACAGCTAATAATCAAATTATGCTCGGTAGATCATCTGAGGTTGTAGTTTGTCCCGGTTCTATATCATCACCTACTATAACAACTATAAATAATAATATAGGATTATGTGAAACAACAAGTTCACTATCAATCAAATTATTATTAAAATCTAATGTATTAAATCCAACTTTTACAGGAAATATAACTTTAGGCGCATCATCTAATTTAGGAATTTCTGAAAATAATAATATTAAATTTTATCTTACTAATAATACTATATCAAATACATCTGTTAATATTGGACCAAGTGCAGCAGATGGTAATATATATTGGGATAATATACTTAATAATAACATCTTTATGAGATGGGGAGGATATATAAAACATAATTTTTTAAGTACTGGTGATTTAACAATAACAGGAAATATTAATGCTTCAAATATTACCACAATAAATAATGATATAACAACAATTAATAATAATATATCTAATGTAAATAATACAAGTGATATTAATAAACCAGTTTCTAATGCAACAACAACACAGTTAAATTTAAAAGTAAATGCATTAAATCCAAGTTTTACAGGATCACCAACATTTGAGAAACATATTAATTATAGTTATAATACATCTACAGTTGCAATTCCTATTAATATATCAACCGCCGAAAATTTACCAGAAATTATATTTTGCCAAGCATCAGCGCCAGTTACAATATCAGTAGTTGTTATAGGTGCTAAATTGACGCTTATAAATACAGCTTACGCTCAAACATTTGGCGTACCACCATCTCAAAATACAGCTTATACATCAACTATAACCATAACATATAGAACCTCGTCTTCGTATAATACAGGAACTACTTTAAATTTATTAGCAGGTGCAACATTAAATTTTATTGGTTGTATAGATGCAGGTAATTATTATTGGTTAAAATATTAATCTATTTTTATTAAATAAAATGTATTATATATATAACATTATTCATTAAAAATATTATCTAATACTATTATTATATATATATAAAGTAAATGAATGCTCCTAAAACAATCCCCCCAATTAAGCTTAAAAATTCAGCTAAATCAATTATTACACGTAATCAGACACTTAATTTAATAGTTGATGAATTAAAAAAAATACCAAATTATAACTCATTAAAATTTAATATAGAAATCACTGAATTTGCATGCAATATTATAGAAAATTCTATTAATAATAATTCTAAAAAAAAAATCGATAAAAAAGTATTATTAATTGAAGCTATGACATTGGTTTTCGGATTAGGTGAAACTGATAAACTGATTATTGCTCAACATGTTGATTATTTATTTAACAATAATAAAATTAAGAAAACGCCACTATTATTTATGTTAAATAATATCTTACAATTAATACCAATGATTTTAAAAAAAGTTTAAGGTTAATAATTACATCTATTAATTTTAAAATGTTTGATTATAGGACACCATATCAACAAATCATTTATATTGCATTAATTAAAGCAGGTTTTACATTAAAAATTGCCGTTTTAGTAATTGCATTTATTTAAAACATTTATCTATTATTTTATTTAATTAAATAATAGATAAAATATAAAATTATTGTCTAGTAATACATATATACAAATGAATATTAAAAAACAAAGTATGAAAAATCATTTTTTTTTCGGTTATAATGGAAATAAAAGAAATGAAGTTAATGACATATATAATTATACCGACGATAAAATTGAAAACATAAAAACAATTATTGAGCCATATTGTGGGACATCAGCATTCTCATTTTTTCTTGCGAAAAAATATCCACAGAAATTTAATTATATTTTAAATGACAATAATAATTATATTATTGAATTATATAAAATTGCGTCAGATGATGAATTATTAAACAATTTAATAAATGAATTAAATGATCTTATAATAGATTTAGATAAAGAAAAATATAAAAAAATTATTGCAGTAGATAATTTAAAATCTTATATTATCAGTCATAGAATATACTGTATAAGACCTGGATTATTTCCATTAAATTATAAAGGTCTCGATTTTGCATATTTAAAAACAGTTCCAATAATTAATTTTTTAAAAACTGAAAATATAACATTTTTAAATATTGATGGTATTGATATTATTAAACAATATCAAAATATGGAAGACGCATTAATTTTTATTGATCCTCCTTATTTGGTATCAGATAACTCATTTTATAAAGATGCTAGAGGCAATATATATGAATATTTGTCATATAATCGTATTGGTTCATTTAAATCATTTATTGTTTTAGCATTAGAGTATAATTGGATAATTAATTTATTATTTTTAAATGATGTTAAATTAAAATACGACAAACTATATCAAACAAGTAAAAAAAAAACAACACATTTAATAATATCAAACCGATAATTAACTTTTGAAATAATAGTACGTACATTATAAAATGTACGTACTTTAATTTTTTATAAAATTGTTTGTTGATGTGATGGAGATATCATCGCTATATGACATATAACCACAGGACCCCCATCACATCTTTTTTATTTGGTTCTTTTCATGTCGTCACATGGACTCGCTCGCTATGCTCAGGTTTAGGATCGTCACCCTTTACCATTACACTAAAGCTCATCAGAATTGGTAATTATGGAAATAATAACATTATATACTTTAAAAAAAAAGTGCCAAAAATAAAATATCGCTTAATAATGATTTTTAATTATAAAGTGCCAATAATAAGAGAAATTGCTTAAATTAGGATATTTGTTCAGATGATGATATAAATAAATGTTTTTTGCACGTTTTTCTGATGTAATAAAAAGAGTTCATCGTTTTAGGTCATAGTTTGAGAGGGGAAACGTTTTTTATTATGATTTTATTTTAATTTCATCTATAGTGGCTTATTTGCAAATATGCTCTTTTCTATAAACAATATATACAAAATTGCAAATAAACCACTAAAGATGCTAAAATTTTTTTGGTTAAATTGTTTATTTTATAGTTGGTAATATGAACCAATAATAACGGCCGTATAATAAAATAAGTTTACGTCAGAAAACGGGAAAAGCGTTTTCGGTCATAAAATTCTATGATGCAAAAATCCTTAACGTCATAAAATGTTTTTAATAAATGGTTTTTCATTTTACGTCATAAAAGGAAAAGTCGATTTTTGTGATAAATATAATTTCCGTAAATCCGCGCAAAATATCCGGAAACAAAAATTCCGATTTTCGGGCCTTTAAAATCGGAATTTTATTTCCGTAAATCCAGCCAAAATATCCGGAAATAAAAATTCCGATTTTCGGGCCTTTAAAATCGTCGTAAATTCGCCGGGGATTTACGGAAATAAAAATGAAGCGGGCGCGCAGACGAATTCGCCAAGGTTTAGATATCTAAACCTTGGCGAATTCGTCTGCGC
>Ga0208916_10000431_pt1 | contig 19986 bp, 20 predicted proteins | sample DEB19_08_DNA_5_FD_184523 | JGI IMG/M metagenome (GOLD analysis project Ga0208916, IMG submission 184523) | Aqueous microbial communities from the Delaware River and Bay under freshwater to marine salinity gradient to study organic matter... | ecosystem: Environmental > Aquatic > Marine >... | reverse complement strand
AAAACTTGTTACCCACATAAACAGCGCCTATATCCACAGTTATCCACAAGTTATCCCCATCTGGGGGTAAAGAGGGTGAAAACGGACATAACCCCTATTTGGGGGTCTACTTCATCTGCTGCTTAATACGGGTGGTGAGTTCATTCACCTGGTTATAGATCGAACGGCGCTCAGCCATGAGCTCGCGGATCTTTCGGTCGGCATGCATCACAGTGGTGTGATCGCGGCCGCCAAATGTCTGACCAATCTTCGGTAGTGAAAGCTCAGTGAGTTCGCGACACAAATACATCGCAATCTGGCGAGCATTTACAAGTGCGCGAGATCGAGAAGTACCACAAAGGTCATCAATAGTCAGGCTGTAGTACGCAGCGGTCTGGGCCATGATCGTTGGAGCTGTGATCTCAGAGTTAATCTCATTAGGGATCAAATCCTTGAGAACGATTTCAGCAAGACCCATATCCACCACTTGGCGGTTAAGGGATGCAAATGCTGTCACGCGAATAAGCGCACCTTCAAGCTCGCGGATATTTGTCGAAATCTTTGATGCGATAAATTCAAGAACATCATCGGGTGCGTTTAACTTATCCTGCGCAGCCTTCTTGCGAAGAATCGCAATACGTGTTTCAAGTTCCGGCGGCTGGATATCTGTAATCAAACCCCACTCAAATCGTGAACGCAGGCGATCTTCCAAAGTAGTCAATTGCTTTGGCGGGCGGTCTGATGAAATAACTATTTGTTTATTAGCGTTATAGAGCGTATTGAAGGTGTGGAAGAACTCTTCCTGTGTGCGCTCTTTATTTTCTAAGAATTGAATATCATCGACAAGCAAGATATCGAGGTCGCGATAGCGACGCTGGAAAGCTGTTGCTTTATCATCACGAATAGAGTTAATAAAGTCATTGGTAAATTCTTCAGAAGATACATAGCGCACGCGGGTATTGCCATAGAGCTCTTTTGCATAGGCGCCGATTGCGTGGAGCAAGTGAGTCTTACCAAGACCTGACTCACCATAAATAAAGAGCGGGTTATATGCCTTCGCTGGCGCCTCAGCGACAGCAACTGCTGCAGCATGTGCAAAGCGATTTGATGCACCGATAACAAAAGTTTCAAAGATGTAGCGAGCATTCAGTTGCGATGGCTCATCTGTTTTGCGAGAGCCTTCATCATCGCGACCTGTGCCAGGTCGTGTGGAAACACTTTCAACAACAATGGTGGGAGCTGGAAGATCTGCAAGCTCTAAAGTCTCATCGACCATCACTGCAATATTTGCCTTCTCACCAAGTTCTTGTGTGAGCACTTCATTGACAACTGCGCGAAGTCTGGATTCAAGGACATCTTTTGCAAAGGCGTTAGGGGCTGCAACGAGAAGGGATGTGGCGCCACCTTCATTGTGTAGAAGACCGAGGGGCTTAGTCATCGCTAAGAAGGCGCGATGCTGAGGTTCACCTGCTGAAACATGCTCAACGATGCGATCCCAGAGCTCAGTTAGCTCAACGCCAACAACTGCCATATCAAGCCCCCAGGTCTATCCACAATGTTATCCACAGGCTGTGGTCTAAAGTTGGGGTTTACCCTTGATTTAGGCCGGAAATGACGGATACCTGTGGAGAACCCGCAAAGTAGACCCGATTTGGCTAAATAGCAAGTGGTTATCCACAAGTTGAGGGTTTCAAAGGAGCTGATCGCGAGTTTGACCCACCCTTATCCACACCATTACCGTTACCTCCTTGCTTCCCCCGTACTTATGACCCGATAGGCGTAATTAGCGCCTCACAGATTTTGGAGTTCTCATGACAAAGCGCACCTTCCAGCCAAATACGCGTCGCCGCGCCAAGAAGCATGGCTTCCGCGCACGCATGGCAACTCGTGCAGGACGTGCAGTTCTCTCTGCTCGCCGCGCTAAGGGCCGTATAAAGCTCTCAGCGTAAAGTTAAAGAGCGCACAGGAACTTCTCGTGCTCCCAGTCGATGCACGTTTAACTCAAAGCTCAGATTTCGCTCGCGCAACTAAGAGCGGCATCCGAGTTACCACACAACACTTCGTTGGATATCTCTACATCTCACCTGTCACAAATGATGCATCTGCCAAATGTGGACTCATCATTAGTAAAGCAGTCGGTGGATCAGTTAAGCGCCATCGCGTTGCACGCAAAGTTCGCCACGCAATCACACCGCTCATCCCATCTCTTCCAACAGGATCTCTTCTAGTCATCCGCGCACTTGGACAAGATGGCGATAGCAACCTTGAAACCGAAATCTCAGAGCTGATTACAAAATTAATTTCCCGCTCTCACAAGATAGCGGTGAAGTAATGAGAAAGATTCTTACAGCTCTCGTGCGCGCCTATCAAGTGGCAACTACAAATATCGCACCGCGTTGTAAGTACTACCCATCATGTTCTAATTATGCGATCACAGCAATTGGGCGTTATGGAGTTAAAGGTTTAGCTATGGCGACATGGCGCATTGTGCGCTGTAACCCATGGTCACAAGGCGGCGTCGATTATGTCGATGCTCACCTTGATTGTGCAGATGTAAAGAACGCTATTTACGATAACGAAAAAGAAGTGGTGGGCGCTAACTAATGGGCTTTATTCTCAATCCTCTCTATAACATCGTCTCTGGCGTTATCGTCTTTATCCATAAACTTCTCACACCAGTCTTCGGTGCCAACTCAGGCGTGACATGGTCACTATCTATCGTTGGCCTTGTAATCCTGATTCGAATTATTTTGATCCCACTCTTTGTGAAGCAGATTAAGAGCCAGCGCGCTCTCACAGCACTGCAGCCACATATGAAAGAGATTCAAAAGAAGTATAAAGATGATCGCCAGAAGCAATCAGAAGAGATGATGAAGCTCTATAAAGAGCATAAGACAAATCCACTCGCATCATGTTTTCCTATCCTTGCCCAAGCACCTATCTTCTTCGCACTCTTCACCGTTCTTAACGGCATCGCAGCAAAGACACCAGAAGGTGTTTCAGCACCAATCGCTCGCGGATTCCTTAAAGGTGAATACTTAGATAGCGCAGCACAAGCAACATTCTTCGGCGCAAAGATTTCACAGAGCTTCCTTGGTTCAACTGACACCACAGTAAAGATCGTCACCGTTCTACTTATTATCTTTATGTCGGCAACAACCTTTACAACTCAACGTCAGTTGATGGTTAAGGGAATGCCAAAGATGGATGCATCAAATAACATGATGCTTCAACAGCAGAAAATCATGTTGTATTTATTCCCAGTCATCTTTGCAATCTCAGGTGTGAACTTCCCTGTTGGTGTTTTGATCTACTGGTCGACAACAAACCTTTGGACATGGGGACAGCAGTACTACGTGATCAAGAGAAACCCAACGCCGGGATCTCCTGCCTATGAAGAGCTCCAGAGAAAGCGCGCCCACAAAGAAAAGCTTGAGGGCAAGAACCACGATGGAATTGACCAGAACGAGGCGACAGAGCCAGAAGTTCAGGGACAACGAGAACAACCAAAGAAGAAGAAAAAGAAGAAGAAGTAAATTCAGACAAATAGTATTAATAACGCTTTATAAGGATAAAAGGGGCATGAAATGTCAGATGTAACTGAAGTTGTAGAAGTAGAAGAGACGGTAGAGGCAACCGCCAAGGCTCCAAAGAGCGTGGCAAAGCTTGAGGAAGAGGGCGATATCGCAGCCGACTACCTAGAGGGCTTACTCGACATCGCAGATCTCGATGGAGATATCGATATCGATGTTGAAAATGGCCGCGCATCCCTTGCAATCGTCGGTGGCAAGCTTAAGCACCTGGTCGGGGCTGAGGGAGAGGTCCTTGATTCAATCCAAGAGCTCACACGCCTTGCTGTTCAGACCGCCACAGGAGATCGCAGCCGCCTTATGCTCGATATCGATGGATTCCGCGCAGGCCGCCGCAAGGAGCTGACCGCTCTGGCTGAAAAAATGGCTGAGCAGGCTAAGACCACAGGTAGCTCAATCAAGTTGGACCCAATGAACGCCTTTGAGCGCAAAATCATCCACGACACAATCCAGACTCTGGGCTTAACCTCAGAGTCCGACGGGGAAGACCCAAACCGCTTCGTAGTTATCTACCCGGCTTAAGTTTCACGTGGAACAATCAGTAGAGGGGCTAGTCGGCCGCTACTTCCCGGAGCGAGAAGCTGAGATTGCAGCCTTTGCTGAATTCTTGGTTACCGCCGGAATTGAGCGTGGTCTTATTGGGCCTCGCGAAGGCGAGCGCATCTGGGAGCGCCATATCTTCAATTGCCTACATATCACCACCCTTCTCCCACAAGGGGCCTCCCTCTTTGATATCGGATCAGGGGCAGGTCTGCCCGGCATTGTTATCGCCCTGGCCCGCCCAGATTTACAAGTAACCCTGATTGAACCCCTTGAGCGCAGAGTGGAATTCCTTAAAGAGGCAACAGCCGGCACCTCTATCGAAGTAATCCGCGGCAGGGCCCAAGATGTGAAGAAGAGCGCCGATTTCGTCACTGCCCGAGCAGTTGCACCCCTTGAGAAGTTAAAGAAGATGAGCTGGCATATGGTTAAGACCAATGGAGCGCTCCTTGCCATGAAGGGGGAGGGCGCAGCAGCTGAAATGGCTGATATGAAGAACGCCAAATTGCATGAAATTACCCTTGAGGGGATAGGACTCGGGCGCATCGTTGAGTTACGTAAAGGAAGCGCCCCTCTTTAACCTTTCAATAGAGATGCGTGATTAGATTCGTGCATGCCTGGCGATGATTCACGTGAAACCAATAACGGCCAGAAGGTCGTAGGGGTTAGACGCCTGAAAGATCCCATGGCAAAGCCAGCTTCCACCCGCATCTTCACCGTGGCCAATCAGAAGGGCGGGGTGGGTAAGACCACCACCACCGTCAATGTGGCAGCAGCCCTAGCAATGGGTGGCCTTCGAGTCCTCGTTATTGATCTCGACCCACAAGGAAATGCCTCAACTGCCCTCGGTGTTGAACACCGCGAGAGCGCAGGCGTCTATGAAGTTTTGATGGGCAATGCGCAGATGCTAGAAGTTATTCAAAAAGTTCCCGGCTTTCCTGTTCTTGATTGTGTTTCATCAAATACATCTCTTGCCAATGCAGAAATTAATTTAGTTTCAATGGTTGCGCGCGAACTACAACTCAAAGAAGCGATTGAAAGTATTAGCGTTAATTACGATTACATCTTTATCGATTGCCCGCCATCACTTGGTTTACTTACCATCAACGCATTTGCTGCATCAAAGGAATTGTTAATTCCCATTCAAACTGAGTACTACGCACTTGAAGGCTTGTCACAACTTCTTGAAACTTATGGCGTTGTGAAGAAGCGATTGAATCCCAACCTTAATCTTTCAACAATTGTCTTAACGATGTTTGATTCACGCACGCGACTATCTAATGATGTTGCAGCAAATGTTCGCTCTCACTTTCCCAATGAACTTATTGATATTCCTATTCCTCGCGCTGTGCGCGTCTCAGAGGCACCTTCTTATAACCAGACAGTGATGACATACGATCCACTTTCACCTGGTGCTATTGCCTATATGCAGGTTGCGCGAGAGATTGCAGAGCGCGGAAAAGCCAAAGATGAAGTCGTATTCGATGGCAATGTTGTCAGCATCAATTACAAAGGTGGAATCGCATAATGGCTATTAAGCGCGGTGGTCTTGGAACAAATCTTGATTCACTCATCCCAACATCCCTCACTGTTGCAGGCACTGAAGTCGCGCAACAGAATGAAATTCCTATCAGCCAAATCTTTCCTAACCCGCGCCAGCCTCGCACAGTCTTTGATGAGACTGCGCTTAATGAATTAATCTCATCGATTAAATCAATCGGTATCTTGCAACCACCTGTTGTTCGCAAAGTGGCAGATAATAAATATGAACTCATTATGGGAGAGCGTCGCTATCGTGCAGCAAAAGCTGCAGGCCTGACTTCAATTCCTGTCATCATTCGCCAAACTCCAGATAATGAATTACTTCGCGATGCTCTCATTGAAAATATTCACCGCAGCAACCTCAACCCATTGGAAGAAGGTGCTGCATATGCACAACTTCTTTCAGACTTTGGCTGCACACACGATGAACTTGCACTCAAGCTTGGTCGCTCACGACCATTGATCTCAAACACAATCAGACTTCTTAATCTGCCAGATGCTGTGCAGCGCAAGGTTGCAGCAGGAGTTATCTCTGCAGGACATGCACGCGCACTCCTAGGTCTTACAGATTCTGCAGATATTGAAAAATTAGCATCTCGAATCGTTGCAGAAGGATTATCTGTGCGGGCAGTGGAAGAGATCATCGCAACGATGAAGCCAAGTACAAAAACAACAAAGAAATCTGCAACCAAGGGTGTCTCTGGTGCGGGGCTTGCCGCTGCAGAATTGTTAAGTGATTACCTTGATACGCGCGTCAGTGTTGAGAGCGGCAAAGGAAAAGGAAAGATTGTTATTGAATTTGCTGGCAGCGAAGACTTGCAGCGCATCGTTGATTTAATCGAAGGAAAGTAAGAAGTATTACTTGATTGCAGTGCCGCGGCGCTGCATCTCTTGCTTAATCACTCCACCAAGAGCTTTGACACCTTCGCGGATTCGCTCAGGAGTTGGGTGGCAGTAGGAAAGTCGCATCGACCATGAGCCAAGTCCATCTGCATAGAAAGCATTTCCTGGAACATAGGCAACCTTTGCAACAATCGCCTTTGGCATAAGCGCCTTTGTATCGATTTCAGCAGGAAGATTGACCCAGACATAGAAACCACCGCCAGGCTTTGTCCATGTTGCCTCAGCAGGGAAATGTTGTTCAAGAGATTCAAGCATCGCATCGCGGCGCACCTTATAGAGCTCACAGAAGCTAGCAATCTGATCACGCCATGGCTGATCAGCGAGATAACTAGAGATGGTGAGCTGTGTGAAGTTTGAAGGACAAAGAATTGATGATTCAGAAGCAATGACTAACTTATCTTTGAGTGATTGTGGAACAAGAGCCCAGCCCACACGAAGACCTGATGCGATTGTCTTTGAAAATGAACCTAAGTAGATGACATTCTCTGAATCTTCAGCGCGCATCGCATTCGGTGATGGTTTATCAAAGCCAAGTAGGCCATAAGGGTTATCTTCCACAACAAAGATTTCAGCTTCGCGGCAGATAGCCAGGATCTCTGTGCGGCGATCTGCTGGAAGGCAGACACCAGTTGGATTTTGGTAGTTAGGAATCAAATAGAGGAACTTAATCTTGCGGCCTGCTGCGCGAACGCTCTTGATTGCAGAGCGCAGTGATTCAGGAATCATTCCATCTTGATCCATCTCAACGTGAACGACAGATGCTTCATATTGGCGGAATGTTCCAAGTGCTCCCACATAAGAAGGTGCTTCAACAAGAACAACATCGCCTGGATCAATAAAGATACGAGAGATGAGATCGAGTGCTTGCTGCGAACCAGTTGTCACAACAACATCATCAGCATTGGCGCGAATGCCTTCAAGTGCCATCACATCGCAGATCTGTTCGCGAAGCTTGGGATGGCCCTGTCCACTTCCATATTGAAGTGCTTCAGCGCCATTGGTGAGAATAAGTTCATTGACAACGCCAGCCATCATCTCCATAGGAAGGGCTGAAAGATTTGGCATTCCACCCGCAAGTGAAACAATTTCAGGACGCGATGCAACAGCAAAGAGCGAGCGAATTTCAGATGGCAACATTCCGGCAGCTCGCGCAGCAAATCTCGTCTCGAGATGTTGTGGAGCACCAGTTTGATAGCGAACGGAAATGTCGGACATAAGGATTAGTCTCCCACAAACCTTTAGATGCTCGTGCGCCGATTATCGGCGGATGCCGGCGCTACGAAGGTCAGAAATTCGCAAAGTTCCCGTCTTTGCATCATCTTCGGCAGCTAAATACAGGCGCTGAATAGCAATAACAAAACTTTCAGCAACGGTATCGCGAAAATCAGGGCGGGCAAGGCGATCGGCATCGCCATCATTGGATGCATATCCAAGATCTACGCGAACCGCAGGTGCCTTTGTCAGGCGCAGTGAATCCCAGGTCTTTGCATGGGTGCGACAGTTAAGAAAATCAGTGCGCGCACAAATTTCGCGCTGCACTAAAGATGCAAATCTTTCTCCCACAATCGAATGAATTCCATGCTGGTCATGGCCATAGAAGAAGGTTGCAACTCCGCGCGCTGCAGAATTCTTGTGGTGATCAACATGCAGTGAGATTAATAAATCTGCGCCGTTCTGATTGGTGAAAGTAATGCGCTCTGCTTCACTGGGATTGTTATTAACACCGCGTGTTAAGAAGACGCTTGCACCCAGTGCAAGTAAACGACCCTCGAGGCGCTGCGCGATGTCATAGACAACTTCTTTTTCATGTTCTTCGGATGCTGGATCAATAACAATTACTTTATTGGCAAGTGCCGGTCCGCGATTTTTCTGCGCCGCACTTTCACGAAGGGCCGCAGGTGCTCCACCTGAGACAATTTTTGTAAGGCGAAGAAGTGCGATGATTGTTGCTGGACCACATTTGCCATCGACTTTCACACCGACCGATTGTTGGAACTCTTTTACTGCAGCCTCTGTCATCACACCAAAGATTGCATCAACTCGACCGCAGTTAAATCCCATTTCGGTTAATCGAGATTGCAGAGCTGCAACATCATCACCACGCATGAAGGGAGATGCTTGTAGATAGAGAGAGCGATCACCGAGCTTCCAGCGCGATTCATCAAGTGCGCGCACTGTCTGCTCGTTGAGTTCACCTGTTACATGCAGGCCACGTTCTTGTTGGAAAGAGCGAATCTCATCGGGAGACATCTCTTTCATAATTGATCTCCTACAAAGAAGATATTAAATAAAGCCTTCGAGCTCTTTAAGAAGAGCTGGCTTTGGCTTTGCACCGATGATTGTCTTCACAACTTCACCGTTGACATAAACATTGAGCATTGGAATAGATGTCACTCCATACTTAATAGCGATTGCTGACTCTTCATCAGTGTTGAGCTTTACGATCTTGAGCTTTGCGCCGTGCTCTGCTGCAATGTCATCGAGGATGGGAGCGATTGCGCGGCATGGACCACACCATTCAGCCCAGAAATCAACCAAAACTGGGATGCTGCTCTTGAGAACAACCTGATCGAAATCAGCTGCTGTGACCTTAGTTGGTGCGCTCATCATTACTCCTATTTATCTTCTCGTCTATGTGTGAAGGTTACTAGTGGGATAAGAATTTTTCAGCGTCTAGCGCCGCCTGGCAGCCAGAACCTGCTGCAGTAATTGCTTGGCGATAGGTGTAATCGACCAAGTCGCCACAAGCAAAGACTCCTGCAAGATTTGTTTTCGTTGAACGTCCCTCCACCTGCACATAACCCTCGCTATTAAGGGTTACAGAAGATGTAACAAGTTCAGAGCGCGGAATATGCCCGATAGCAACAAAGAGTCCTGTGAAATCACGCTTGGAGACTTCACCAGTCTTGAGATTGTGAAGCTGCAAAGCTTCAACCTTTTCAGCTCCTAAAACATCTGTGACTTCTGTATCCCACAACATTTCAATCTTTGGATTGGCAAATGCTCGCTCTTGCATAATCTTTGATGCGCGAAGTGAATCGCGGCGGTGAATCAAAACAACTTTGCTTGCAAACTTGGTAAGAAATGTTGCTTCTTCAACTGCAGAGTCTCCGCCACCAACAACAGCGATTGTTTGATCGCGGAAGAAGAAACCATCACATGTGGCACACCATGAAACACCGCGACCAGATAGACGCTTCTCATTCTCAAGACCAATCTCACGATAAGCAGATCCCATTGCAAGGATGACGGCCTTAGCCTTAACAGTATTTCCTGAACCATCTTTAATAATTTTGATATCGCCGGTCAGATCCATCTCAACAACATCATCGGTGATTAGTTCTGTTCCAAAGCGCTTTGATTGCTTGCGCATGTTATCCATCAGATCTGGACCCATGATGCCGTCAATAAATCCTGGGAAGTTCTCAACTTCTGTGGTGTTCATCAGTGCGCCACCTGCGGTAACAGAGCCTTCATACATAACAGGGTTTAACTGCGCACGTGCTGCATAGATAGCAGCGGTATAACCGGCAGGACCTGATCCAACAATGACGAGTTCGCGTACTTCAGTGCTCATAGTCGGAAGAATAGTCCCTGCGGGCGTACTAGTTCTTGCGACGTCGTTGCAGAACAGAGGTGGCGAAGGCTCTCAGCCCTGAGATTTCACTCACCTTGAAAAGCTTTGCGCAAAGCAAGTAAGCCACACCACTTCCACCGAGCACAAGGATCAGTCGAAGTGCACGAATAGTCAGTGTTGTCTCTTCATATGCCCAGCCGAAGTATTGAGTAAGTGCAAAGAAGGGAAGCATTCCCATGAGTGCTGCCACCAAGAGGCGACCATGTTGTGATGCAAACTCACTGACCTGCAACTTACCCACATGCTTCTTTAAAAGTGAGATCGTAATAAAGAGTCCGACGATATAGCTGGCAGAGAATGCAATACCTAAACCAACTGTTACCCAATTGCTATCGAGGGTTGCAAGGAATACATAAGAAAGCCCCACAGAGATCACATTGATAATCACGATAGATGTCACTTGTGTCTTTGTATCTTCAAAGGCGTTAAAGCCACGGATAAGAATGAGGTTGATAGAAAATGCAACAAGCCCAAGGCTGAGGGCTGATAAGACAAAACCAATGTAGCGAGAGTCTTCAAGACTAATTCCCATATAGAGAACTTCTGTCATCAACGGACCAAAGAGAAGCAGCGCAACTGCGCTCGGCACAGTAACAACACCAACCATGCGAATAGCGCGAATCAATTGCTTGCGCACCTCTTCAACATTTTTTGCAATTGCAAGTTTAGAGAGATGTGGCAAGAGCGCTGTCACAATTGAGATAGTCACAATCGAATATGGCAAGAGCATGATGTAGTAGGCGCTTGTGTAAGGAGTGAAACCAACTCCTGTTGTAATTCCTGCTTGTGCACTGCGCACGGCAGCACTTGTTGCCACATTGACAGTTACTAAGTAACCAAGCTGTGAAACAAGAACATAAACCAACGTCCACCCAGCTAAACCAAATGATTTACCAAGGCCTTTAACTCCCAGCATCGGGCGCAGGTGAATTCCAGATCTCTTCACAACAGGAATCAGTATCAGGGCTTGAATGACAACACCGAGGGTTGTTCCCCAACCCAGTAACTGCACCTGGAAATCTGTAATGGAATCAATGGTGATTGCATTCTGGACTGCAAGAATTGCTGCAAAGACGACAATGACAACTAGATTGTTAGCAATCGGTGCCCACATAAGAGGTGCAAATGAGCCTCGCGCATTAGCAACTTGGCCCAGCATCGTGAAGAGACCAAGGAAGAAGATCTGAGGCAGGCAGTAACGAGTGAAGGCAACAGCGATGTGTTGCTCAGTTTCAAAGCCTTGTGTTGAAAACTCTGGTGCATAGAGGCGCACGAGAGCTGGTGCGAAGATCACACCGATAACAACGAGTGCAAAAAGAATTCCGGAAATTGTTGTGACTAAGCGCGATGCAAATGCATGTCCGCCATCTTCATCTGAAAATGAGCGAACGAGTTGCGGAACAAAGATTGCAGTGAGTGCGCCACCAACAAGCAAGTTATATAAAATGTTCGGCATTGTATTTGCCACGTTGTAGGTATCGGCAAGAAGTGCTGTACCAAGTACTGCAACAGCTAGGAGTGCGCGAATAAATCCAGTGATGCGAGAGAGAATGGTGCCAATAGCCATGATTCCTGATGCGCGGAAGAGCTCATTGTTTTTCATTTACGAGACCTCCTTACACGGCGCACAGATTGTGTTACAGCACCTAAGAAGAGTAGAACTGCAGCACCTGTTGTAAACCACGCAACACGCGAATCAATAATTGTGGCTGTCAGGTTTAACTTAGAGACTTGGCCAACAAGCTGTCCCTTTGAATTCATTAACTGGGCAAGAACAAGAGTGGAGCCTGGTGCAATCACATCGACCGGCACAAGAATTTGCTGGCGAGATTTGGCAGCGATTGTGATGTTATTGATGTTCTCAACCTGCATACGTGAATTCATTGGAATGAGTGAGACGCTGACAACGGATGCGGTATCAAAGTTATTTACTAAGGTAATTGGAAGCTTCGCACTCTTTGAAGTGATTTGGTAGCGACCAGGAATCACTTTCAGGCGATCAGATAATTTCTCAACTGCTGTTGTGAGGTTGTAATTAAAGTAGGTGCGATCTTCGCGAGTCAGAAGTGGGTTCATCACAATTGCCAGACGAGCACGAGCCTTGAAGATTTCATCTGAACTGATAATTGTTGAGAGACCAGTAAGCATGCGGCGATTTTTTGTGTAGCTATAGATAAATTCATTTCCAAGGCGTGAAGTACCTGCGCCCCAGCCATTTTGAGCGCTCACGGTGCGCTTAAGAATCTTCTCCAATTTCAACTGTGCATAGCTTGAATAAAACTTAAGTTCACTAGGTGCGAGAGATTTAACTAACTTCTCATCTGGGTTTCCATACGGCAGCGCCACAACGTTGTTATATGCAACGACATTCTTTAAACGAAAGAGCCAGTTGTTTGCAGTTTGTGCACCTGCAGCATCTTCTTTGCCGCCAAATGTGTAACCATCTGCCATATTCTCAACTTCAGAGATCAGAGCTGCATCAATGACGAATGTGCGTTTAGTTGATGCCTGACCAAAAATTAACTTGCCAAGTTTGCCATTAGGCAAGAGTGATGCAGCCAATTCATTATTACGAAAAGTCCCATCAAAATTTGTATGTGGCTTATCAACAATACGAGTAACAGGTGTCTCTGCCTGGGCACTCGGCATTGCTAAGAATGAGAGAGTAAAGAGTGCAACCAGGATCTTTCTCATATTGCGCTCAACTCTTGTGATGCATTGGTGCGCGCAATCAGCTTCTTCTCATCGGGATAAGCGAGTCGTTCAACAATCTCTGCAAGAGGAAACCATGCAACCTCATCGACTTCGGTCTCTTGTGGTGCAAGCAATCCTCCACTTTCACGGAATAGATAGTGGTGAACAGTTTTATGAATTCTTTTACCGCCAGCCATAAACCAGAAATCGATGACACCAAGTGATTTCTCAATGATGGATTCAATACCGGTCTCTTCCTGCACTTCGCGAAGAGCTGCTTGCTCGGGTGATTCACCCTCTTCGATATGTCCCTTTGGTAGCGACCAGAGAATTCTTTTGCCTGATGCATCTTTCTGATCACGACGGCCAATGAGTAATCCAAGTTTTCCAGTTGTGTCGACGACGAGTCCGCCCGCGCTGACTTCATCCACCCGCTTGGCATAGGGAGCCTTCGACTTGGAACTTTTCGGCGCAGGTTTTGGGGTCTGTGAAGCAGAGTTGGAAGAGCTCGCTAAATCTTGAGATTGCGGAGAGCGATTAGCTGGGCGTTTACGCCTGCGTTTCTTTTTCGTACCTTCGCTGCCCGCACCAGGTGCCGGGGTCATGGAGTAATCGTACGCGACTACCCTTACCTATTGTGAGCGCTGAGAAGGTTAATTTAGGAGCAGCGGGCGAATTAGCTATTCGCTCCCTGATCGAACGCGCTCCCCTTGCCAGCTCACTCGCGCAAGAATTTAAGAGAGAGGGATTTCGCCTCGCTCTCGTTGGTGGACCCGTGCGCGATGCAATTCTTGGTCGTCTTGGAAATGATTTAGATTTCACAACAGATGCGCATCCGCATCAAACAAAGAAGATTCTAAACTCGTGGGCAGATAACACCTGGGATACAGGAATTCTCTTTGGAACCGTTGCAGGTAAACGCGGTGACACAACTGTTGAAGTAACAACATATCGCACCGAAAAGTATGAAGAAGAATCTCGTAACCCTGATGTTGAATTTGGTGACACCATTGAAGGCGATCTTTCACGCCGTGACTTCACAGTTAACTCCATGGCACTTGAACTTACTGGTGCAAAACCAGAATTTATCGATCCATTCGATGGACTCGGTGATTTAGGTAAAGGAATCTTGCGCACACCAGCGAGTGCAACGCAATCATTTACCGATGATCCACTTCGCATGATGCGTGCTGCGCGTTTTGCAAGTCAACTTAACTTTGAAATCCATGAGGATGTTCTATCTGCAATGAGCTCGATGGCATCTCGCATCTCTATCATCTCAGCAGAGCGTGTTCGTGAAGAGTTCACAAAGTTACTGATGTCAGCACATCCTCGTGTTGGAATTACTATTTTGGTCGACACCGGAATTGCAGAACTTGTCCTGCCTGAAATTCCAAAGCTGCGTCTTGAAATTGATGAACACCATCACCATAAAGATGTCTATGAGCATTCCATTACTGTCCTTGAACAAGCGATTGCGCAAGAAGAGCGTTTAGGTGGGCCCAATCTTGTTATTCGTCTTGCTGCACTTTTGCATGACATTGGAAAACCAAAGACACGTAATCTCATTGAAGGTGGTGGGGTCTCCTTCCACCATCACGAAGTCGTTGGTGCTCGCCTATCTAAGAACCGTATGAAGGCGCTGCGCTTTGATAATGAGACTATCGATGCAGTTGAAACTCTTGTCGCACTTCACCTTCGCTTCCATGGTTACGGAGATGGTGAATGGACCGACTCTGCTGTACGCAGATATGTGCGAGATGCTGGTGATTTACTCACACATCTACATGTTCTCACCCGCGCTGATTGCACGACCCGTAATGCAAAGAAGGCAGATCGTCTTGCACGTACCTATGACGGATTAGAGGCGCGCATCGCAAAACTTTCAGAGGAAGAAGAATTGTCAAAGATTCGCCCAGACCTCGATGGAGCACAGGTGATGTCACTTCTTGGCATCAAACCATCTGCCGATGTTGGTAAAGCACTTGATTTCCTTATGGAGCTGCGCATGGAGCATGGACCGCTCGGTGAAGAACGCGCAACACAAGAGCTACTGCAATGGTGGAAAGCTAGGCGACACCCTTAAGAAAGAACTTCTGTGGGCGCAAAAGAACAAGTGCGACAAGTGCCCATGCCACAGAAATCATGAGTGGCAATACCCATGTGTCACCACTGATTGGCAGTACCCACGCAGCAATCAGCGCACCTGTGACAATCGCACCATTGACTAATACGTCATAGACCGCAAAGACGCGACCGCGGAAGACATCGTCAATCTTTGATTGCACAAGTGCATCGTTAGTAACTTTCACACTTTGACCACAGAGTGCTGTGAAGAAAGCAGTTGCAGCAAGAAGAAAAGGAGTGCGATCGATAACAAGTAAGAGTGCGCTCACGCTGGCTGCTCCAATAGATAAGCGCATCCAACGATGTCGCCCAACTTTTCTCACACCATAAGGAGCAGCAATGGCGCCAATAATGAAGCCCACTGCAGCAATGGAGAGGGTGAAGCTAAGGCCAGCAAGACCTGCCTCACTATCCGCAGGATCATTAAATGTGTTGCGCTCTAGTAATAGCGCAGTCAGCGTGAAAGCTGTGAGGCCACCACGGTGAAGTGCAGTTGCTGCAATACCTCTGGCAGCATCTGCATGCTCTTCAAGGAATCTAAAACCATCGCGCATCTCTCGCAAGCCTTGAGTAAAGCTGCCTCGAACTTTCTCGTGAGGTAATGGGCCAATCTCATCTTTCTTTAAGAGCCCTGCAAGAAGTGCTGCGGCAAGAAAGCCACACGCTGCAACAAGAATAATGATGGCATCTGCATGGTCGGCGGAAGCGTATGTATCAAGAAGCCTGCGAATTCCAAGCCCTATGCCACCGCCAAGAACTACCCAGACAGATCCACCTGTCACAGCAATTGCATTGGCAGATATCAACGAATGAGGAGTTGTCATTAAAGGAATACCAGCAGAGAGCCCAGCGAGAATCAATCTGTTCACACCGAATGCAACGAGAACGACCACTGTTATCTCAACGCCTGTGTAGTTGTTAAAGATAAGGAAAGCAATAACTACAAGAGTTACTGCACGTGTGAGATTTGCAAAGAAGATTGCACGTTGCCTGGAGAACCGATCAAGAATTGTGCCAACAAATGGACCGACAATGGAATACGGAAGTAAGACAACAGCAAATGCAACTGCGGCATTTACCGCACTTGCTTGTCGCTCTGGTGAGAAGAGGACAAAGGATGCAAGTGCACTTTGAAAGATTCCATCGGTTAATTGACCAGTCCATCGCACTCGAAGCAGGCGAAAGAGTTTGACATCTCTAAGAAGCTGCCAAAAGGTCATGAAGTAAGCGTAGTTAAAGAATTTGGATTATTCTTCTCCTGCTATGAAAACCAAGCGAGGATTCATCGACTATTCACTCGATAAGCGTGCAACCCTGCTTGCACTCTTTCGTGGTGTTGTCGATGCATGTGATGCAGACCCTTATTTGATGAGAGCTGCCAAGCACCACGGTGAGAAGGCGGGTAGAAAGTGCCCAGTCTGCAAGAAGGATTCACTTGTTGAACTTCGTTACACATTTGGCGATCAACTCGGTCAATACTCAGGTCGCATCAAAAATGGCGATGAGTTATTAGAGATGGAATCTGAATTCGGTGAGTTCTCTGTGTATGTCGTTGAAGTCTGCCGCGATTGTTCTTGGAACCATCTCTGCGCAACCTACTTATTAGGAGATGGTCGCGAGCGTAAAGCGCCTCGCAAAACTCGAACACTTGAAGACGAAGACTTTGCTTCGCTGAAGTAGCTGTATTTCCCCAGTAATCTAGCCACATGATCAAGACAAAGTTAATCCGCGCCGGAGTATTCCTTGCTGGCTTTGGCTTTGTCGCTGGAGCAACTCTCTTTGCCTTTGCTTGGTTTACCGTCTCCATCCCTGATCCCAATGCATACGTCAATAGTCAATCCACCATCATCCAATATTCCAACGGATCTGAAATTGGTCGCATCGGAACTCAGAACCGACAGATACTCCCTCTTGCAAAGATTCCACTGCGTCTTCGCTATGCAGTCATGGCAGCAGAAGATCGCAACTTCTATTCCAACCGCGCATTTAGCGCAACAGGTATTGCACGTGCACTTCTTAATAACTTGAAATCAGGTTCACTCAACGGTGAAGGTGGCTCCACCATCACCCAGCAATATGCAAAGACCGCATTCTTAACACCGAGCCGAACAATCCAACGAAAGATTAAAGAACTTGTTATCTCACTCAAACTTGAGAATGCTTTAACAAAAGATCAGATTCTTGAAAATTACTTAAATACTATTTACTTCGGCCGCGGTTCATATGGCGTGCAGACAGCTGCGCAGCAGTACTTCAACCGCAATGCCAACCAATTAACTATTTCTCAGAGCGCGGTCATCGCAAGCATCTTGCGCTCACCTGGATATTACGACCCTGTCTTATCGAAGGAGAATGCAAAGAGGCTAGAGGGCCGTTTTGCATATGTCATCCAAGGAATGCTTGATAAGAAGTGGATTACTGAGGCAGAGGCAAAAGCTGCAAAGCTTCCACCTGTTGCACCTCGCACCACATCTGGGCAACTCAGCGGTCCTAAGGGTTACATCATCGATGCTGTGCAGAAAGAGTTGAGCAAACTTGGATTTACACAAGACCAACTTCTTGTTGGTGGTTATGTCATTAAGACAACACTGGATCAGCGAGCACAGCAATCTGCAGTAGATGCGGTAAATAAGTTCACGCCAACACCTGCTCCAACAAATCTCCACACAGCACTTGTTGCTATTCGCCCAGGCACTGGTGAAGTCATTGCTATGTATGGCGGAAAAGATTATGTAGTGCGCCAATTAAACGATGCCACTCAATCAATTGCGCTAGCCGGCTCTACCTTTAAGCCCTTTGCTCTGATTGCAGGACTGGAAGCTGGAATACCTCTTACTTCAATGTGGAACGGTGATTCACCACAAACTTTTGATGATTTGGGTAAGCCATATCTAGTCTCCAATTATGGCGATGAAGGTTGGGGCCAAGTAGATCTTCTGACTGCAACACAGCACTCGATCAACACCGTCTTTGTTCCACTCGGAATTAAAGCTGGCATGGATAAAGTTGTTGATGCAGCAAGACGTGCTGGAATCCCTGAATCTGTAGCAATGATTGCAACACCATCTGTAGTGCTAGGTGTTGCAAGTCCACATGTGATTGATGTTGCTAACTCTTATGCAACATTTGCAGCACAGGGCGTTTACTCAAAGCCATATATGGTCGCATCTGTCACTGGTCCAAATAAAGGTGTGCTCTATGAAGGTAAAGCTGTAACGCAAGAGGTATTTAGTAAAGATGTCATGGCAGATTTAACATACGCACTCAAGAGCGTTGTTAATGGTGGAACTGGTGGGGCAGCTCTTGCACTCGGTCGCCCTGCTGCAGGTAAAACGGGAACTTCACAATCAAATGCCTCCGCTTGGTTTAGCGCCTACACGCCACAGCTTGCAGCCTCCGTTGCACTCTTTCGCGATAGTGCATCTGAATCTCTTAACGGTATTGGTGGACTCACATCTGTCACAGGTGGAACTTTCCCTGCAAAGATTTGGACAGCATTTATGAAGGGCGCTCTTAAAGATGAGCCAGTCATGAGCTTTCCAGCACCATCAAATATTGGTGGCCTTGACCCAGTCGTGATGACTAGCGGTGGTCGCCAAACAATGAAGAAGAAGTAGTAACCAATGCGCGTTTCTACTCGCGTAGTTCTACTTCTTGCTCTGCTTGCATCCCTGTTAAGTTTTGCAAAGTTCAACCATTGCGCTGCAACTGGCTGGCAATCACCTGATCAATATGTGCACGCCTGTTATTCAGATATCCCCGCTCTCTATGGAGAGCGAGGCCTGGATAAAGGAGTGTGGGCATATAGCAGCGGGGCTGACTCAGTTGAGTACCCCGTCATCCAAGGTGCGATTATGTGGATTACTGCAAAGGTAATTCCCAGCGGAATCAATAACTATTTCTATACAAGTGCGTTATTGCTAGCGCTTCTCTTTATCTTCATCTCATTTATTACCTTCAAAATGAAACCTGAGTTTGGATACTTACTCCCACTTGCTCCTGCAGCAGTTGCCTGCCTCTATATCAATTGGGACTTGTGGGCGATTGCAACGATGATGCTTGCCATCTATTGGTTTGATAGAAAAGCAGAAGTGGCGAGCGCTGTTGCACTCGGTATTGCAATCTCAACAAAGTTCTTACCCGTCTTCTTGCTGATTCCAATAGCCATCATCTTCTTTAGACAAGAAAAGATTTCCAAGTTTCTCAAGTATGCAGTGATAGCAGTTGCAACATTTGCTCTCATCAACTTGCCGGTAGCACTCACAACTCCCGAAGGCTGGTGGCGTTTCTATGACCTTAACCTCAACCGCGGTTCTGATTGGGGATCGCTCTGGTATGCACTCTCTAACCTGGGGCTTAATCTCACACATCAAAATTATTTATCAATTCTTCTTCTTATGATTGGGCTTTCAGCTCTGACAATCTTCTTGTTGCAACTGCGAACTCCCCCAACTCTTGCTCACACTGCAATCTTTGTGATGATCATCGTCATGGCAGTAAGTAAGGTGTATTCACCGCAATATGTTTTATGGTTAACACCTCTTGCAGTCATTGCACTCATTGATAGGCGCGACCTCACCATCTTCTGGTTCTGGCAAGGTGCTGAAGTGATCTATCACGTGGCGATTTGGCAGCACTTGGCTCAGGTAACCGGTGCGCAGTTTGGACTGCCAGTGGTGGCCTATTCAGTCATCACCTTGGTCCGCATCGGGGCCTCGCTTATCTTGTTGGTCCGCCTAGCCGCCCGCCATCAGAGCTCACGCGTATTTCCTAGCCAATTTCTCTTATCTACAGGCGAGAGTTACCCTTAACCTCCTCGTAAGCGAGCCCACCTGGGATTGTTTATGAGGAGTATTAACCCTCCTGTCACGGAAATGCCGTGGCCGTCTTAGTCCAAAGGAGGTCGGGTTAACGCATGCGTCACTATGAATTAATGGTCATTCTCGATCCAGAACTCGAAGAACGTACAGTCAC
>Ga0208916_10000430_pt1 | contig 19994 bp, 20 predicted proteins | sample DEB19_08_DNA_5_FD_184523 | JGI IMG/M metagenome (GOLD analysis project Ga0208916, IMG submission 184523) | Aqueous microbial communities from the Delaware River and Bay under freshwater to marine salinity gradient to study organic matter... | ecosystem: Environmental > Aquatic > Marine >... | reverse complement strand
AGTGATCGGGCCGTAAGGCGTGACCACCGACAGACCGCGAAAAGCCGTGATGAGTTTTTCAGTGTCGGTGGAGTGGGCTTTTTTCATGCCGGCTGCCAGCGATTTGATGGCGCTGTAACCAATCACTGAGCCGAGGCGCGGATAGTCCTTGAACTTGGCGTTGTAGGCGTTGTAGAAGGCTTTGTGCTCTGGCGTTTGAATGCCGTACCAAGGGTAGCCGGTGACCAGCCAGCCGTTCGGCGTTTCTTCTTTGAGGGGGTCGAGGTACTCGGGCTCACCGGTCAACAGGCTGACCACTTCTCGCCCTTTGAACAGGCCGCGTGTGTTGCCTTCGCGGACAAACTTGGCGAGGTCGGCACCAAACAACACGTTGAAAATCGCGTCTGGCTTGGCGTCGGCCAAAGCTTGCACGACGCTGCCTGCATCCAGCTTGCCGAGCGGTGACGCTTGTTCAGCGACGAACTCGACATCCGGCTGAGCAGCTTTCAGCAACTCTTTGAAACTGGCGGCGGCTGATTGACCGTACTCGTAGTTGGGGTAGACGACAGCCCAGCGCTTTTTCTTCAAGGCGGCGGCTTCTGGCACCAGCATCGCGACTTGCATGTAGGTGGAGGTGCGCAGGCGGAAGGTGTAGCGGTTGCCGTTCTGCCAGACGATTTTGTCGGTCAGTGGTTCAGACGCTAAGAAGAAAACTTTTTTCTGTTTGGCGAAGTCGGTCAGGGCCAAGCCAATGTGCGAGAGGAACGAGCCGGTCAGCACGTCGACCTTTTCACGCGAGATCAGCTCTTCAGCGGCGCGCACGGCGTCGCCCGGGTTGGCGTTGTCATCACGAACGATGAGTTCGACTTTTTTGCCGTTGATGCCGCCGCTGGCGTTGATTTCTTCAACCGCCAAGTCCATGCCCTTTTTGTAGGGTTCGAGGAAGGCGGGCTGCGCCTTGTAGCTGTTGATCTCACCGATCTTGATGGTGTCTTGTGCTTGCGCTGGCGCCAGCACCGAGAGAAGGCTGAGGAGCGTCACGGCGCCCAGTGCTTTTGAGAGTTGCATCTTCATATAAATTTTTTCCTGCTTGCGGATAAATCAATGGCTCTGGTGGGCTGGTCGGTCGCCCACGCACCTTAGCGGACCATTATTGTCGGTCAGGACCAGCGCGTTTGGCCTTTCGTCGACAATAGGGCCTTCACGCTTTCTGCATTTCATCCAAGATTGACACGTAAACACCATGAGCGCTTTCAACGAAGAACGGGTTTTGTCCGTCCACCACTGGACCGACACGCTGTTCACCTTCACGACCACCCGCGACCAGTCGCTGCGTTTCAGCAACGGCCACTTCACCATGATCGGCCTGCGGGTCAATGACAAGCCGCTGCTGCGCGCCTACAGCATCGTCAGTCCTAACCACGACGAGCATCTGGAGTTTTTGAGCATCAAGGTGCAAGACGGCCCGTTGACATCGCGCCTGCAACACATCAAGGTGGGTGACACCGTGATCGTCGGTCGCAAACCCACGGGTACTTTGCTGATTGACTACTTGCTGCCCGGAAAACGGTTGTATTTGTTGTCCACCGGCACCGGTTTGGCGCCTTTCATGAGCATCATCCGCGACCCGGCCACTTATGAACAATTCGAGCAAGTGGTGCTGGTGCACGGTGTGCGCCAAGTCAACGAACTGGCTTACCAAGACCTGATCGTCGATGAGCTGCCGAAGCATGAGTTTCTGGGCGAGATGATCTCTCAGCAGTTGCTGTATTACCCAACCGTCACCCGTGAGGCTTACCGCAACACCGGCCGGGTGACGGATTTGATTGAAAACGGCAAGCTGATGGCTGACCTGAATCTGCCGGCGCTCAACCCGGTTGAAGACCGCGTCATGATCTGCGGCAGCCCGGGCATGTTGAAAGACCTGAAGCGCATGCTCGAAGAACGCGGCTTCAAAGAAGGTAACACCGTGCGTCAGGGCGATTTTGTCATTGAGCGCGCCTTCGCCGAGCAGTGACGGGCTGTTTCAAGGCATCTTGACGTCAGGCGGTGGCGCACTGGCCTCACGCGGCCCGATCAGGCCCAGACGTGCCTTCAGCGACTGCGGCTGGCCGGTCAGCACCGCGGCGTAGTTGGTGGTGTTGGACAACACTTTCTTGACGTAGTCGCGGGTTTCGTTGAAGGGCACGTTTTCGGCCCAGATCGCGGCTTCGAGTTGCGGCCCGTTACGCCAGTTGCGCGGCCGTCCCGGCCCGGCGTTGTAAGCGGCTGCGGCCATCGCCATCGAGCCACCAAAATCATCCAGCGCCCGCTTCAGGTAAGCCGTGCCAATGGTGATGTTGGTGTCGCGGTCGTTGAGTTGATTGGCGGTGAAGCCCGTCAGGCCGATGTAGCGGGCGGTTTCACGCGCGGTGGCCGGCATGATCTGCATCAGACCGGAAGCACCGACGCCTGAGCGCGCTTCCATGACGAAGCGGCTTTCTTGGCGGATCAAGCCGTAGACGTAGGCGGGATCGAGTCCGATGTCGCGGCTGCGTTGGATGACGGCGTCGCGAAACGGCAGCGGGAAGCGTTGTGCAAAGTCCATGTCGCCTTGCGTGCGATCGCTGGTGTTGATGCAGCGGTCCCAAATGGCACGGTCGCAAGCCAGCTGCGCGGCAGCCAACAGTTCACGCTCACCCATGCCGCCAGTTTGGGCCAAGTTGGTGGCGTAGTTCCATTCGCGCACACCTTCGCTGCGTAGACCGATGGCGATGGCGTGCGTCGCCCGCTGCAGACTGGCGTTGCTGCGGGCGGCTTCTTTTTCTTCGTTGCTCAGGGCCGCAGGGCGTGCCGGTACGGTGATCAGCTGGCCCAACTCTTCGAGTGCGAGTTGCTCGTAAAAACCGCGCACCGACGCTATCGACTGGTAAAGCGCCAGCGCTTCAGCCCGCTTAGGCGCTGTTGGCGTGGGTGTGGCGGCCAGCAAGGCGCGGGCTTTCCAGTAAATCCAGGTCGGGTCTTGGCGGGTGTCGCTGCTCATGGCATTGATGCTGCTCAGCACCAGTGCCCAGCGCGGCTGGTTGCCGGCGCGCAAGGCGGCACGGGTTTTCCAGCCGAGCATCTCGTCGGTGAGGTCACTGTCCGCTGAGACCTTGTCGAAATACGCCAAAGGGTCTGATCCTGGGCTGCTGAAACGGATCGCGCTTTGCTTGCCGATGACGCCCCAGACCCAGTTGCGCTCTTCGGCGCTTAACTGAAAGCCCCATTTGTGGTCTAAAAACTTGGCGGCAGCGTCGGGGTCGGTGGCGGCCAACTTGACCAGCGCCAGCGTGATGAGTTCTTTGCGAACTTTCGTGAACGCGAGTTTTTTGTCGGTCAAAAATTGCGACGGGCTGGCCTGAATAATCGCCAACAGAGCCATCGATTCGGGGGAGACCATCTCGACGGCATCACGGGTCGGGCGCGGTCGATTGTTCTCTATCGACAGCCGGGCTTTGCGCCAAATGTCCAGCGGCGTCAATTGTTTGGAAGCCAGCAGGCGCTCAGCGGCGGCCCGGCAACCGCCATCGGCGTCGCGCTGGGCGTACCAGTTTTTCTTCACGTTGTCGGCCAGCGCGCCCGTGCCATCCGGGCCCTTTTTGACATGCTCAATCAACCATGCGTAGCAGCGCACATCGCGGTCATCGCCCATCCGAAACTGCGGATGCTCGGCGGCAAACGTGGTCCAGTCACGGCGGTCGCCGAGCAGCAGCAACCAGTCGTTGCGCAGACGATCTTCTTGGTAGCTGCCGGCGTAACGCGCCAGAAAAGCCTGCACTTCTTGCGGGCTGGCTTCGTTCAGCCGGCTGTTCAACTCCCAGTAGGCCGCCCACGGCTCCAGCACGTGGCCACGCACCTGCGGCAGCAAGGCAGTCAAGCGGGCTTTGTCGCCGCGCCTGAAGGCTTGGCCCATTTCCAAAACGGTGTCGTCGGCACGCGTTAACGTTGCCGCCGGCGCGGTTTGTGCGGTGGCCGGAACGGTGAAAAAAGAGCTTGTCAGCGCTGTGAGCGCCGCGGTGTAAAAAAATTTCGATAGCATCGGGTGATTATGGACAAATTAACTGCGCGGAAACATCTCATCGATCAACGCTTGAACCTGCCTGACCGCCTACAGCGCGCAGACTTGTTGCAACGGGTCATGCGCATCTGGCTGGTCGGCCGGCCGGATGCCGTGATTGGTGCTTACTGGCCCATCAAAGGGGAGTTCGATCCTTTGCCGGCGCTCTACCGCTGGCAAGAAGATGCCATGCTCGGCGAGCTGTTTGAGCCAAACAAGCCTTTGACGCCGGACGGTGGCACGCAAATCGTGACCGAAAGTCTGGCGAACCGTTCACCCCGCAAGATCGGACTGCCGGTGGTCGACAAAGTTCACAAGACCTTGACTTTTCATGCTTGGTACCCGGGTTGCCCGATGGAAGAAGACGCCTACGGCATCCCAAAACCCAAAGACACCGAGGTGATCGTCCCGACCTTGCTGTTTGTGCCTTGCGTCGGTTACGGTCCGGGCGGCTACCGCTTGGGCTATGGCGGCGGGTTTTATGACCGGACGCTGGCCACCTTGCAACCCAAGCCGGCTACGGTTGGCCTGGGTTATAGCCACGGTTGGCTACCGGACCTGCAACCCGAAGCGCACGATGTGCCGCTCGACGCCTTGCTGAACGACGAAGGCGTGGTCTGGTCGGGTAGCTGACGCTGGACTTTAGCGCTGGGCTGCCAGTGCGCGCAAATCCAGTTCGTAATTTTGCAACTTGCGCAGAGCTTTCAGACGCTGATCGGGGCTCATGCTGTTGTGCAAGTCAGCGAAGGTCTGGCAGTCTTGCAGCCGCGTTTTTTGGCTGTAGTCCCGGTAATTCGGGTCTGGCGACATGGCCACGCGGGCAAAAACGCCGCCCAAATTGCTCGTCATGCTGGTGGGTGAGGTTTGCTTCAGGTTGCGCAGCGTTTGCCGCAAATCTTGCTGTCTGCGCAGGCGCTCGGCATAGGCCGCTTCGGGGTCGAAGCTGGACGCTTCAAGCCGTGCACCCAATAAGGCTTCTTGCTTGCTGGTGAGGTTGCCGTAAAGATTCTCGGCGCGTGAGACCGCTTGCTCAAGCCGCTTGTCGCGCAGCTTGGCCGGTGTTACGTCGATGTACTCTTTGCGGTACTTGGCGTTGGCTCGTGCCAACTTTTTTTGGAGATGCGCTAACTGCGCGTTGTCCAAACTGGCCAGCACCTGCATGCCAGCGCCTTGAGCTCCTGACTGCAACCGACCAGCGATGCCGTCAAAGGTCACGATCAAGCGATCTTGTATCTCGGTGTACAGCGTGCAGGCCTGCTCGACCGTCATGTCGTTGGGTATCTGGTGCTGCAGCTTTTCCAGCGTCTCAAGGTAAAGCGGCAACTGCGTTTGCCGATGCCATTGTTGGATATCGTCCAGCGCCGCCTTCACCAATGGGCGTTGGCTTGAGTTGAAATCAAGGTAGTCATCGATGTACCAGTACGTCGCCAGCGGCGACTGGTTGTAGGCCAAACGCAGCGCGCCGCAGCCCTGCAGCCCGATGATGAGCATGGCTGCGCCGATAATCTTCAGCAGGGTTTTAAACAATGACAAGTGAGCAGGATATTTCATGGCAACTCCGATAGACGTCGTCATCATGGCCGCCGGCAAGGGTACACGGATGAAAAGCGCATTGCCCAAAGTGTTGCACCGTTTGGGCGGTCGCGCTTTGTTACGCCATGTCATCGAATGTGCCGCCATGTTATCGGCCAGGCAAGCAGTGGTCATCACCGGCCACGGCGCTGCCGAGGTCGAGGCGGCGCTGAGCGCTGAAGCCCCTGCATCTTTGGGCCTGCAGTTTGTTCGTCAAGAACCCCAGCTGGGCACGGGTCATGCCGTGCAGCAAGCGCTGCCGCAACTGGCTGACGACGGCGTCACGCTGATTTTGTCCGGCGATGTGCCTCTCACCCAAGCCAGCACCTTGCAGGCGCTGCTGGCGCTCTGCGCAGGCCAGCAATTGGCCTTGCTGACGCTGGCCATGCCCGACCCAACGGGTTACGGCCGCATCGTGCGAGAAAACGGTGAAGGCGCTGGCGGCAAGGTACTGGCCATCGTTGAGCACAAAGATGCCAGCGACGCACAGCGCCAGATCAGCGAGATTTACAGCGGCATCATGGCCGTGCCCACGCGCTTGCTGCGCACGTGGCTGAGCCGGCTCGACAACCAAAACGCCCAGGGCGAGTACTACCTCACCGACATCGTTAAGTTCGCCGTGGCCGACGGCTTGCCCGTGCTGGCGCACCAGATCACCGACGCCGCGCAGGTGGCTGGCGTCAACAGCCCTGTGCAACTGGCTGAGCTGGAACGAATTTATCAGCGGCGCAACGCTGACGCGCTGATGGAGCAAGGCACGCGGCTGGCCGACCCGGCGCGGCTGGATGTGCGCGGGCAACTGGTCTGCGGGCGCGATGTGGAGATCGACGTTAATTGCGTTTTTGAAGGCCACGTCAGCCTCGGTGACGGCGTGCGCGTGGGCGCCAACTGCGTCATCGCCAACGCGAGTATTGCCGCCGGCGCCGTGATCCATCCGTTCACCCATATCGACGGCGAACAACTCGGCGTCGAGGTCGGCGAAGGCGCGCTGATCGGCCCGTTTGCCCGCCTGCGGCCCGGTGCGAAGCTGGGGGCCGAAGTGCACATCGGCAACTTTGTCGAAGTGAAAAATTCGACCTTGGCCAAAGGCGCCAAAGCCAATCACTTGGCGTACTTGGGCGACGCTACCGTGGGCGAGCGCGTGAACTACGGCGCCGGCAGCATCACCGCCAACTACGACGGCGCCAACAAACACCGCACCGTGATCGAGGCCGACGTGCATGTGGGCAGCAACTGTGTGCTGATCGCGCCCGTCACCATTGGCGCCGGCGGCACCATCGGCGGCGGCTCGACCATCACCAAAGACACCGCGCCGGGCGCCTTGAGCGTGGCGCGCGGCAAGCAGCTGAGTATTGCGAATTGGGCCAGGCCGGTGAAGAAACCCAAGAGCTGAGCCTGACCGACTGCCGTGGTTGCTAGCAAAAAGACCCCGTCACTGCGAGCGAAGCGCGGCAGTCCATGACTGCGAATTCGTGCTCTGGACTGCCGCGCTTCGCTCGCAGAGACGAAAATTCAGTTTTGCGCTCGCCTCGACGGTGTTGCTGAACCTCAAACTCCCAGCAAGACCTGCGGCTTGAACTTTGCCCGGTGCAGGCTGAAAAACGCTTTCACATTGCGCACATTGGCGTCGCTGGTAAATAAGCGCTGGGCCAGCGCCAAGTAAGCCGGCATGTCGGCCACGTGGACCACCAGCATGAAGTCCGGGCCGGGTGAGACGCGGTAGCACTGCTGCACCGCCGCGTCTTGCACCACCCGCGCTTCAAACGCCTCGGCTTCTTCGTTGCCTTGCCGGTCCAGGGTTACTTCGGTGATGGCGGTCAGGCCACGGCCTAGCGTGGCGGCGAGTTTGTCGGTGTTGAGCAAGGCAATTTGATGTTCGATCAGCCCGGCGTCGCGCAGCCGTTTGATGCGCCGCAAGCAGGTCGGTGGTGACACATGGGCGCGCTCGGCCAGCGCTTGGTTGCTTAACGAGGCATCTTGCTGGAGCTCGTCGAGCAGGCGGATGTCGATGGCATCAATCGTGATTTGTTCCATGAAATATATATTTTAGAAATTTATAGAAAATATTGCTTGCCTGTGAAATTTTATTCCATATCAACTAATATTTTGACCAACTAAAAAAGTTGTCGACCCGTACCATCTGCCAACTCAATTGATTTCAGGAGCTGGCTTATGTGCGGTATCGTCGCCGCGGTTTCAAACCGCAACATCGTTCCCATCCTCGTGCAGGGTTTGCAACGCCTTGAATACCGCGGCTACGACTCCTGCGGCGTCGCGGTGTATGCGGGCGGCCTGAAGCGGGCGCGCAGCACCTCGCGCGTGGCCGAACTGCAAGCGCAGGTCAGCGCTGAACACCTTGAAGGCGGCACCGGCATTGCGCACACACGCTGGGCCACGCACGGCGCTCCGGCGGTGCACAACGCGCACCCGCATTTCAGCCACGGCAGCGGCGCAGACGCGGCCCAGCGCCCCGGCAAGGTGGCCTTGGTGCACAACGGCATCATTGAAAACCACGACGAATTGCGCGCTGCTTTGCAGGCCAAAGGCTATGTTTTTCAGAGCCAGACCGACACCGAAGTCATCGTTCATTTGGTCGACAGCCTGTACGACGGCGACTTGTTTGAAGCGTTGAAAGCCGCCGTCACGCAGCTGCACGGCGCGTATGCGATTGCCGCTTTTTGCAAAGACGAGCCGCACCGCGTGGTCGGCGCACGCGCTGGCTCTCCCTTGATTTTGGGCGTGGGCAAAGACGGCGCTGAGCACTTTTTGGCCAGCGACGCGATGGCGCTGGCCGGCGTGACAGACCAGATCGTCTACCTTGAAGAAGGTGATTTGATCGACATTCAGCTGGGCAAATACTGGGTTTTTGACCGCCAGCACAAGGCCGTCAAGCGCGAGGTCAAAACTGTCCAAGCGCACAGCGGCGCGGCTGAACTCGGGCCGTACCGCCACTACATGCAAAAAGAAATTTTTGAGCAGCCACGCGCCATTGCCGACACGCTGGAAGGCGTCAACGCCATCGTGCCTGAGCTGTTTGGCGACGCGGCTTACCGCAGCTTCAAAGACATCGATTCGGTGTTGATCCTGGCCTGCGGCACCAGCTACTACAGCGGCTGCACAGCGAAGTACTGGCTGGAAAGCATTGCCGGTATTCCGACGCAGGTCGAAGTCGCCAGCGAATACCGCTACCGCACCAGCGTGCCGAATCCGCGCACCTTGGTCGTCACCATCACGCAAAGCGGTGAAACCGCCGACACGCTGGCCGCGCTGCGCCACGCGCAAAGCCTGGGCATGACGCAAACCCTGACCATCTGCAACGTCGCCACCTCAGCGATGGTGCGCGAATGCAAACTGGCCTACATCACCCGCGCTGGCGTCGAGATTGGTGTGGCCTCGACCAAGGCCTTCACGGCGCAACTGGCCGGTCTGTTTTTGCTCACATTGGCCTTGGCGCAAAGCAAAGGCCGGTTGACGGAAGAAGACGAAGCCGCGCATTTGAAAGCCATGCGCCACTTGCCGGCAGCGCTGCAAGCCGTGTTGGCGCTGGAGCCGCAAATCATCAGCTGGTCAGAAGACTTCGCGAAGATGGAAAATGCGCTGTTTTTAGGCCGTGGCCTGCACTACCCGATCGCCATGGAAGGCGCGCTCAAGCTGAAAGAAATCAGCTACATCCACGCCGAGGCTTACCCGGCAGGAGAGCTCAAACACGGCCCGCTGGCGCTGGTGACCAGCGCCATGCCGGTGGTGACGGTGGCACCCAACGACAGCCTGCTTGAAAAGCTCAAAAGTAATTTGCAAGAAGTGCGCGCCCGTGGCGGCGTGCTCTACGTGCTGGCCGACGCCGACACGCGCATTGAAAGCGGCGAAGGCATTCACGTCATCCGCATGCCCGAACACTACGGCCCCTTGAGCCCGATGTTGCACGTGGTGCCGCTGCAATTGCTGGCCTACCACACCGCCTGCGCGCGCGGGACGGATGTCGACAAACCGAGGAATCTGGCGAAGAGTGTGACCGTTGAATAGGTCAACCTGACACTTGCCAAGCCCCACAGTTCATTGAGACGCAAAAAACACCCGGCTGCCGATCCATATCGGTCTTGCCGGGTGTTTTTACCTGACTAGCGGCTGCTTAGCTGGTGTGGTCATAACGGCTTGGATTGACTTCGTTCAGCATCCGGCCGCTTTCGTCGTTGGCCGGCATATTGCCTGTACGGATAGCTTCTGCCAGATCTGCCCGCACTTCCGCACGGGTATAGCCTTGCTCTGCCGGCTTGGCGGGGTACTGGCTTGGATTGACTTCGTTCAACATCCGGCCGCTTTCGTCGTTGGCGGGCATGTTGCCGCTCTTGATGGCGGCGACCAGTTCTGCCCGCACCTGTGCACGGGTATAGCCTTGGGTCGCTGGTTTGGCCGGGTACTGGCTCGGGTTGACTTCGTTCAGCATCCGGCCGCTTCGGTCGTTGGCCTGCATGTTGCCGGTGCGGACCGCTTCAACCAACTCAGCTTTGACTTGAGCGCGCGTTTTGCCGGTCGAGGCGTCTGCGGCGAAGGCTTGGCCCCCCAAGAGTGTGGCGGCGGCAAGAGCGATAGCGGAGAAGTAAGAGCGTTTCATCATGGTGATTTCTTTCAAAGTTAAAAAATGGACCCGCCAGTCAGAGGACTTGGTTTTGGGCTGTTTCGGAGAGGCTTCACTGGGAAGCACTGCGTCGATGTAGTTAATGTATAGTTTCGAATAAGAATGATAAATAACCATATTTACACTTAGACGTTTCTAAAAATGAAACAATTAATGTCTTGAATTACTGAGCTGGAGCCCTGATGGATAGATTGTTGTCAATGCGCGTGTTTGAGCGTGTGGTGGATGAAGGTGGCTTTGCCGCTGCGGCCCGGGCGCTGGATATGTCAGCGCCGGTGGTGACGCGTTTGGTGGCCGACCTCGAAGAGCACTTGGGCACGCGGCTCTTGCAGCGCACCACTCGGCGTCTGTCGTTGACCGACGCTGGTCAGTCCTACCTGCTGCGGGTGCGCAACATCCTTCAAGACATTGACGAAGCGCACGCGGTGGCCAGCTCGGACACCACCGAATTGGCTGGCTTGCTGCGCTTGCATGCGCCGCCCGTGCTGGCCAGCTATGTGATTGCCCCACTGCTGGCCGAATTCCGGCGTCGGCACCCCAAGATTCAGATCGACATTGAAGTGGAGACGTCCAAAGAGCCGCCGATCGAGGACTACGACATCACCTTGCTGGGGACCGACAGCAGTTTTGACGCAGATGTGGTGGCGCGCAAGGTCATTGAGTCTGAAGCCATCTTGGTGGCCTCGCCGGATTACCTGAAGCGGCGGGGGCTCCCTCTGATCCCTGAGGATTTAGTCAATCACGAGTGTTTACGTCTTAAATGGCCGGGCGGACGGCCTCGCATCTGGCGCATGTGGCACCCGGAACACCCGGACCAAGCGGTCGAGGTGGAGGTTCAACCGATGCTGCTGGCCAACCACACCGACACCCTGCTGCGGGCCACGCTGGATGGCGCTGGCATCACGTCGGTGTCAGTGGATCTCGTTGCCGCCCATTTGACCCGGGGTGAACTGGTGCGCGTGCTGTCACCTTGGATCACGGGCCGCTTGGCCTTGTACGCAGCCTTGCCAAGCCGCAAGTTCATACCGCAGCGCACACGCATTTTTCTGGATTATTTGGTGGCAGAGACGCAGCTGCAAACCACCAAAGCCATGGAGGCTTGCAGCGCCTGCGCCGGCTAGGGCCGCGCAAAAACCGGCAAAATCAGGTTAGATTCGTTGATCTGAAAAACTGACACAAAAGAAACCCATGAACCAAGCCACCGAACGCCCAGCTTTGCCCGACCACCTGTCGATTGACCCGCGCAGCCCGCACCACCATGCCGCCGTGTTTGAACACGACATCGGCATTCGATTCAATGACAAAGAGCGCCAAGATGTCGCGGAATATTGCATCAGCGAAGGCTGGGTCAAAGTGCCCGCCGGCAAAGCGCTGGACCGCAAGGGCCAGCCGCTGTTGCTCAAGCTGAAAGGCAAGGTCGAGGCTTTTTACCCTTAAGATTTACCGTTACCCGCCCAGACCGGCAAAGACGTTTTGCACGTCGTCATTGCCGTCGATGGCGGCTAAAAAGGCTTCGACTTCTTCCAATTGCTCGGCGCTCAAACTGGCCGGGTCGATCGGGTTTTTAGCCTTGTAGCCGAGCTTGGCAGACAGCACGCCAAAGCCTTGCGCTGGCAGCGCTCGGCTGACCAGATCGAGGTCGGTGGCATCTGTCAAAAAGGTCGTGGTGCCGTCTTCTTCGGCTGGCTCAAAGTCTTGTGCGCCGGCTTCGATGGCCGCCAGTTCAGGGTCGCTGCCAGCCACCAAGGTCTCGGCTTCGATGATGCCGACATGGTCAAAATCCCAAGACACGGAACCCGATGTGCCCAGCTGCCCTTTGCGGAACAGCACGCGCATTTCGGGGGCGGTGCGGTTGACGTTGTCGGTCAGGCATTCGACCATCACCGGCACGCGGTGTGGCGCGAAGCCTTCATAAATCACATGCTCAAAATTAACCGATTCACCCGTCAGGCCAGCGCCTTTTTTGATGGCACGGTCCAAGGTGTCTTTGGGCATAGAGACTTTGCGGGCTTGTTCGACCACCAGCCGCAGCCGCGCGTTGGACGCCGGGTCAGCGCCGTTGCGCGCCGCGATCATGATGTCTTTGGCCAAACGGCCGAACAGTTTGCCTCTGGCATTTGCAGCCAGTTCTTTGCCTTTTGCTTTCCACTGCGCGCCCATGTCTGAAATTCCTGTGTTGTCGCGCTCGAATGCGCTTGGCTTGATTGGGGGCCTACTTTACACCCTGAAATTTAAGGTCCAATAGACAGATGACAAGACCGATGACACACGAGGACCCAAGCGACCAGCGTCTGACCGAGCTGGAGATCAAAGCCAGTTTTTCAGAAGACTTGCTAGACCAGCTGAATCTGGTGATCGTCAGGCAGCAGGCGCAAATTGATTTGCTGATTCGAGAGGTCAAGCAATTGCGGGAACAGCAGCCCGACGGCGTGGCGGGCGGTGCGGCGCGTTTGATGGATGACTTGCCGCCGCATTATTGACGGCATCCGCCTGACGTAACATCTTGTCACCATGCGATTCCTATTGACTCTTTTTAAACTGCTGCCGGTCTTGCTGCTGGCTGGTTCACTGGCTGCGTGTTCGCAAGAACCAGAACTTGCCAAGCTGCCCGACTTGGCCCCGATGTCCGGCGACTCACCGATGTTGCGCCTAGGTCCCGACAACTTGCCGCTGTTGCCGCCCGTCGTCAGCCAGATCAAATACGAGTATTACCAATGCGACACGCTGGTCAGTGATTGGTTTTTAAAGCTGTTGTTGGCTGAGATGAATTTCCTTGAAAAGGATGCCGGCTTGGCGCATGTCGACGGCAGCGCCTGTGCGGTCAGCCGGGCCATCAACCAAGGTCAAGCCGAGCCTCGCTTCACCGTGAGTCTTTACAGCAGCCGCAAAGAAGCCAATGAATGTGTCGTGAACTCACGCTGCGCGGTGGCCCGCAATGTGACGTTGGTGCCTCGGGAAGGGGCTGTCTGGCGCTCGTATTTTTTGACCGATTTTGAGCTGAATAAATACTACACGCACTGTCTGGCGCCGCCTCAAAAATGGCACAAAGGCGTCACTTGCGATGGCGTTGTACCGAGGACTTGAACCGTGGCGACCCATAAAAACGTAACTGCCGGCATGCGGCTGGACCCCGAAGTTCGCCGCCAGCAAATCCTCGACGCCGCTATCAGCTACTTTGCGGAAGCCGGGTTCGGCGTTCAGACGCGCGAACTGTCGCGCCGCCTCGGTATTTCACAACCCTTGCTGTACCGCTATTTCCCGTCCAAGCAGGACTTGATCAACGCGGTTTTTGACGCCGTCTTCATGAGCAAATGGGACGACGCTTGGATCGCCGGTCTGCAAGACCGCAGCGTACCGTTGCGCGACCGCCTGCTGCAGTTTTACCTGCAGTACGCAGGCGCGACGTATCAGCCCGAGTGGATTCGCATTTACATGTATGCCGGGCTGTCCGACATGGACATGAATCGGACTTATCTCGGGCTGGTGCGAAAAAAGCTGTTGATCGTGATGTGCCGCGAATTCCGGCACACCTTCGTGGCCGCGGCTGACGACCTGCCAACGATTTCCGCGCGCGAGATAGAACTGCTGTGGACGTTGCACGGTGGTATGTTTTACTGGGCTGTCCGGCACAATATTTTCAACATGAAGTCGACCACGCCGTTCGAGACGCGCACCACCGACGCCATCGACATTTTCTTGGCTGGCGCCAAGACGCTTTATCCTCAAATCGTGGCAAAAGCCCCGCGCACAAAGAGCAAAGGCGCGACGGGCTCAGACTCGTAGCGCAAGACACGGGCCAGAATGATCTGGTGGTCGCCAGCCGGCACCACCGATTCAGTCACGCAATAAAAACGGGCTGAACAGCCCTCCAGCAGCGGCGCGCCAAAGTCGCTTGGCGCTTGATGCTCAACCCCTGAGAATTTATCCGCCTGCGGTGTGGCAAAGTGCCTGGCCAGCGCTTCTTGGTCTTTGGACAAGACATGAATGGCTTGCTGCCGGCCCACCGAAAAATGCGGCACGCTGGTCGACTGGTTAGAAATAGACCACAGCACCAGCGGTGGGTCCAGCGACACCGAACTGAAGCTGTTCACCGTCAGCCCGATCAAGGACTGGTCTTGCTCATCGCGCGTGGTGATGACCGTCACGCCGGTGGAGAACGAGCCCAGCGCATCACGCAAGGCCCGTTTTTCTTGTGCGGTGGCCGCTTGCATCAGGATTCCCCGGCAAACTTCTCGAGCACCGCGTAAACCGCAGCTGTGTCGTCCATCGCGTGACCTTGCGCCATCGCTGCAAGGTAGACCGGAATGCAGGCGGTGAAGAGCGGCGCCGGCACCGACAGCGCCCGCAGTGCTTCGTAAATGATGGCCATGTCTTTTTGCCAGACGTTGATCTTCATGGTGGCGTCGTCCCAAGTGCGGTTCACCATCATCGGGCCGCGCACCTGGAACATGCGTGAACCGCCGGCACCGTCAGCCACCACATCGACAATCATTTTGGGGTCCAGCCCCATTTGCTTGCCGAACAAAATAGCCTCGGCGGTTGAGACGTTGTGAATCGCCACCAGCAAGTTGGCGACAAGCTTCATCTTCATGCCGTTGCCGAACTCACCTACGGTGAATTGCGACCTCGAAAAGCCCTTGAAAACCTCCGTCATGTGGCGAATCGGAGCGGCTTCGCCACTGGCGTACACCGTCAGGTCGCGCGTCTTGGCTTGGGCGCCCGTGCCGGACAGCGGCGTGTCAATCATCTTGATGCCGGCCTTGGCCAACACCTTGCGCGCGGCCAGCTTGTCTTCAATCGGCAGCGTGCTGGTTTCGGCCACCACCAGCGAACCCTTGGCCAAGCCTTGCTTGACGGCGTGGCTGGCGAGTTCTTCGCAGACCGCCATCAAGGCCGCGACCGAGGGCAGTGAGCAAATGATGTGGTTGGTTTTACCGACCAGCATGCCCGGCGTGGTCCCGACCTTTGACAGCTTGGGCGTCAATTTTTTACGCGCGGCCGGATTGACGTCGATGCCGGTGACGGCAAAGCCTGCGTCTTGCAGATTAGCCGCCATGGCCGATCCCATGATGCCCAGACCGATGACGCCGATAGAAATTCCAGTGACTTGTTTTTTCATGCTTTTTCCAGTTGCAAGGGTGAACCCTGAGATGCTCTTATTGATCCATTGATAAACTAACTATACAATAATTTTTCGTTTCGAAACACTTTTTATCAGGACGGATCACCCATGAAACTCGGCACATTCATGATGCCTTTGCACCCACCGTCGCGCATCCCCAGCGAAACGCTGCGTGAAGACCGCGAGGCCATCATCTTGGCTGACCGGCTCGGCTACACAGAGGCTTACGTGGGCGAGCATGTCACCGACTTGGCTGAAAACGTCACCTCATGCTTGATGTTTTTGAGCAGCTTGGCGTTTGAGACCAAGCAGATCAAACTCGGCTCGGGCACCATCAACATGCCCAACGGTCATCCGGCCGCGATTGCTGCCAACGTCGCCATGCTCGACCACATGTTGCAAGGCCGTTTCATCATGGGCATCAGCCCCGGTGGTCTGGCCTCAGACGCTGAAGTTTTTGGTAACTTCGGTAAGGACCGCCTCGAGATGTTTGTTGAATGCATTGACATGGTCCAAGCCATCTGGAGTGGTACGGCGCCCTACGACTTGCAGGGCAAGTACTTCAACGTCAGCACGTCCAAAACCATGATTCCCGAGATCGGGCAGGGCATCATTCTCAAGCCGTATCAGTTGCCGTTTCCGCCCGTCGTCGTGACAGCGGTCGCCCCTTTTTCCAAAGGCATCACCGCCGCAGCTGCCCGCGGCTGGGACCCGATATCAGCCAATTTCTTGTTGCCTGAATGGGTCAAGAGTCACTGGCCCAGTTATGTCGAGGGTTGCAAGCAGGCCGGGCGCATCGCCGACGCCGCCAATTGGCGTGTTGCCAAAAGCATTTTTGTCACTGATGGCGACGACGTGCAGGCCAAGCGCTATGGCCACACACCCGCTGGCCCTTACCACTTCTACTTCAAGCAACTGATCCGCAAACTGGTGGGTTTTGGCGGCCGCTCCAATCTGTTCAAACTCGACCAGAGCGAGCCCGACGAAGCCATCAACGCGGACACCATGACTGCAAAGTTGGTGCTGGCCGGGTCGGTCAACAGCGTGGTCGACCAGTTGCTCGCCTTCCGCGAAAAAACCGGCGACTTCGGCACCCTGCTGTACGCCTGCCACGACTGGGTCGACCCGGCACTCGGCCGCCGCTCAATGGAGCTGATGGCTGAAAAAGTCATGCCGCAAGTCAACGCAGCCATCGCTAAATCAGCCTGAAGGAGCGTCCATGCAAGCCATGAAAATAGGCATCGCCGGTACCGGCAAGATGGGCAGCGCCATGGCCATGCGGCTGTTGTCGCAGGGTCATCAGGTCAGGGTCTGGAACCGCACGGCTGCTCGGGCGCAACCCTTGCTCGACGCCGGAGCCACGTGGGCTGCTACACCGCGTGAGCTGGTCGCACACACCGACGCGGTGATCAGCATGCTCACCGATGAGCAGGCCTTGCAAGAGGTTTACTTTTCAGCCGACGGGTTGTTGGCAGGTGTCGCGCAAGGCAGGCTGCTGATTGACATGAGCACCATGAGTTCAGCCCGGCAAGCAGATATGGGTCAGCGCGTCAGCGCCGCCGGTGCGGCTTATGTGGAGTGCCCGGTCGGCGGCAGCATCGGTCCGGCGAAAGAGGGCAAGTTGCTCGGCTTTGCGGGCGGTGCAGAGGCCGACGTCAGCCGAGCGCTGCCGATTCTCAATGTGCTCTGTCGGCGGGTCGAACACGTCGGACCGCACGGTGCTGGCGCCATGATGAAACTGGCGATTAATTTGCCTCTGATGGTGTATTGGCAGACACTGGGCGAAGCGCTGTCATTGATCGAGCCGCTGGGGCTTGACCCGAGCCGCGTGATTGATATTTTTTCTGAGTCGTCTGGCGGTCCCAACATGCTGAAAGTGCGCGGCGGCATGATCGCGCAGGCCTTGGCGGGGGAGAAAAATGACACTGTGACCGTCAACCTCGGCACCATGCGCAAGGATGTCCGCTCGATGCTGGCCCAAGGCACTGCACAGCACCGAAAAATGCCCTTGACCGCCGCCACGCTGGCGAACTTTGACGCGGCAGCGGTCAGCGGGTTGGACGCCGCTGACTGCACGCAATTGTTGGTGTGGTGGTTGGGCCAAGCCGGCAAGTTGCCCGGCTAAGTGGCTAAGTGACTGAGTGGCATCAGGGTAACAACCGAGACTATTTATCGAACGACCGATTAGACTGATTTGGTGTGCTGGAACTGTGACTTGAACTGATCTGAAAAATACAAGGAGACAAGATGTCGTGCAAAAGCAAAAACTCATTGACCTTGCGCTATGTGATAGCGTCAGCGCTGTGTCTTTCGGTCTGGACGGGCGCGCAAGCGCAAGCCCAACCCTTTCCCTCCAAACCCGTCAAATTGGTGGTGACCTATCCCGCCGGCGGTAGCTCTGACCTGATGGCGCGGATCATGGGGCAAAAGCTCAGTGAAGCTTGGGGCCAGCCGGTGATCGTCGAAAGCAAACCCGGCGCGGCCGGATCTATCGGTATGGAATACACCGCTCGTCAACCCGCCGATGGTTACACCTTTGTGGTCGGCAATCTCGGGCCTGCTGCGGTCAATCCGCTGATCACCAAAGTCCCCTACAACATGGACAGAGACTTCATTGCTGTCTCGCTCACCGCCGTGGGGCCGAACGTGTTGGTGGTGCCGGCCGCCTCGCCGTTTAAAACGCTGGCAGACTTGCTGGCAGCCGCCCGTGCCAAGCCGGAGACCATCAACTTCGGCACCAGCGGGCCTGGCAGCATGGCGCACTTGGCCGGTGAAATGATCATGCGCCAAGCCAAGGTCAAGATGACGCAGATTCCCTACAAAGGCGGTGGTTTGGCGGTGACGGATTTGATCGCCGGGCAGATCAACATGATGGTCTCTGATGCCTTGCCGGTGTCGCAGCACATCAAGACCGGCCGACTGCGTGCACTGGCGGTGACCAGCGCCACCCGCATGAGCATGTTGCCCGATGTCCCGACCTTTGCGGAAGCCGGACTCGATGGCTTGGTGGCGAACAACTGGTGGGGCGTTTTCCTGCCGGCTAAAACACCAAAGTCTGTTGTTGACAGTTACATGGTCGTCCTTAAAAAGGTCATGGCAGATCCAGACCTGAAAGAGCGTTTTGCCGGTTTAGGCGTGGACGCCATGGCCAGCACGCAAGAAGAGTTCGTGGCATTCTTAGCGGCGGAACACGCTCGGTATGCCAAGCTCGTGACCGACAACAACATCAAAGCTGAATAAGCCACGCAAAGGATCGATACGATGCTGTACACCTGCCAACCCGGCTGCGCCAACCCGCTGCACAAGCACTCCGCTGCAGCAACCAAAACCGCCACCACCCAGAAACTCTCGGTAGCGGTCAAAAAGCCTGCGGCTCGAGGCAAGCAGCAAGCGCTTCGCATCGACATGCATTGCCATTACTTCAACCCGGCGGTGGGCAAAAAGGCCGCGGTGCTGAATCCCGCTGAGCAGGAGATGCCCTTCATCTTTGCCAATCAGTTGACGCGTGACGTCAACACCCAGCAGATGAAAGACCGGGCGCCCAAGCTCTCGGACATCGCTGTCCGGCTGGCCGACATGGACGCCATGGGCATCGACATTCAGGCGGTGTCACCCGCGCCTTTTCAGTACTACTACTTTGCAGAACCGAGCTTTGGCGCTGAGCTGGCGCGCGATGTCAATGACGGTATTGCGCATCTGGCCGGGCAGTGGCCAGACCGCTTTGTCGGCATTGGCACGGTGCCACTGCAAAACGCCGACATGGCGGTGATCGAGCTGGAGCGCGCGGTCACACAACTGGGCCTGCGCGGCATCGAGATCAACACCCATGTCAACGGCAAAAATCTGACAGATCCGTCGCTGGGTTTAGAGAAATTTTTCCGCCGCGTCGACGAATTGGGCGTGGCGCTTTTCATGCACCCGAATGGTTTCACGTCGGCGGAACGGCTGACGGATCATTATTTGAACAACGTCATCGGCAACCCGCTCGACACGACCATCGCCGTCAGCCATCTGATTTTTGATGGCGTGATGGAGCGCAATCCGGGACTGAAAATTCTCTTGGCGCATGCCGGCGGTTACTTGGCGCACTATTGGGCGCGCATGGACCACGCACATCGCGCACGGGCTGATTGCCGCACCGTCATCAGCCAGCCGCCGTCGAGCTATCTTGAGAAGTTTTACTTTGACACCATCACCTTTGACCCGGTCATGCTCGGCAATCTGATTGACCGCTACGGCGCCGACCATGTGCTGCTCGGCACCGACTACCCCTACGACATGGGCGAAGAAGACCCAATCGGCCTGATCGAATCGGTCAAGCGCTTGAAGCGCTCGGACAAAGACATGATCATGGGCGGTAATGCCGCGCGGCTCTTGAACATTCCGGCCAAGCGCTGAACGTTGCGGGCCTTTCAGCCCGCTTCGACCTGCTCGATGCTGGCGTTGCGGGTTGACTTGACCACGGCTTCTAGCGCGCAGATGTTGGCCAGCATTTGCGCCTGCGGCACCGGGTAAGGCTTGCGACCTTGGGCTGCATCGGCAAAGGCTTCGAGGTTGGCCAGTACCGCTGGGTATGGTTCATAGGCTATGCGCTGCTCGGCCTCGCC
>Ga0208916_10000429_pt1 | contig 20002 bp, 21 predicted proteins | sample DEB19_08_DNA_5_FD_184523 | JGI IMG/M metagenome (GOLD analysis project Ga0208916, IMG submission 184523) | Aqueous microbial communities from the Delaware River and Bay under freshwater to marine salinity gradient to study organic matter... | ecosystem: Environmental > Aquatic > Marine >... | reverse complement strand
TCTATGCTCTGGATGGTGCAGACCAGACTCAGAAGGATATGGTTTCCCAGATGCACGATGCTGACCCTGAAGCCATCCACAACATGGTCATCTACATGCAAGGTTTGAACCGTGAAGAGGAGTCGAAAGACATCTCCGAAGCGGCAAGACTGAATGGGTACAAGGGATACATCCCTGACCATGGTGCTGGGGAAACCAGCCTCATCATCGAGAGCGATGCGAAGAAAGAAGAACTCACCAAGATGGGTTACGTCCGTGTGGGTGACTATACCGCTGAGAGGGGCTTCTCGTCTTCTGCTCGTGGGTACTACACCACGTCTGTGAAGCAGGGTGGGAACTACTCCCAGGGCGTCCTGCAACAGGTCCAGGACAGCTACAGAGGCGTGAACGCTACCACCGGCCTCACAGTGAATGGGACCGTCTCAGGGGTCATCTCTGGGATCGGTGTGTCCGAGGTTACGAAGAACCTGAACCAGAGAATGTCTGTGGCAGATGCTAAGGAAACCTTGATCCCTGTGTATGATGAGACTGGGGTTCTCTACTACGAACGTGCTCTGAACCCAGACAAGATCCAGCAATTTACTCAGCCCAAGTCTAACTTGGCTCTGATGCTGGGTGCATGGGCTGGTCGTCAGGTGGAAGAGAAATTCGCCCAGTCTTACAATAATGAACTGGTCTCGAAACTCAAAGACATCTGGGACAACCGGGATACTGGGTCCGATGACTTGTTCATCGACATGAGTGATCCTGGTTTGGGTGACAAAGATAGAGTGTATCGGGAATCCTGGAAGGTTATCCCTCCTCAAACCAAGGGCCACATCCTTCGGGTCTTCGGTGAAGATGGTGGCTTCATGGTTCGTAGGGACATGATCAACACTGCTCTTGGGTATCGTGATGCTTCTATCGTGGACGTGTGGACTGGGAAAACCAGACTTCCTGAACCAATGAAGGTAGCAATCAAGGCTATTGCCAAACTCACCATGGGTGACAAGGCAGTGACGATCCTGGGTAAAGGTGAAGATCTCCTGATGACCACGATTTCTAATGCGAAAGATCTCATCGTGGTTCGGTCTTTGGTTGTGCCTTACATGAATACTCAGTCCAACGTTTTTCAGTTGGCTGGTAGAGGTGTGGCTATCAAACAGGTTCTGAAAGGATACCAGAAGAAATTTTCTGAGATCGACCAGTACAACGAAAACGAAAAGAAAGTGATCGAGCTAAATGCACGTATCGAATTTGCTGGTACTGATGCCAACAGAGTAGCGGTGTTGAAGCAACAGCGTCAGGTGATCTATGATGAGAACGCTCGCATGAGCATTGCTCCTCTTGTGGCTGCTGGTGCCTACAAGAACATTTCTGAAGGTATCACAGACATGGATGTGTCTCTGACATCGGGTCGTATTGGGGAATGGGTGGAGAGCCAGCTGAACCGTCTTCCTGGTGGGGTCCAGACGATTGCTAAGTATGGGCTGCTCTCTAAGGATACTGCGCTCTACAGAGGGGCTAACAAAGCCGTGCAGTATGGGGACTTCATCGCGAAGTCGATCTACTATGACTTCCTGACATCAGACAAAGGTCTGACTGATGCTGAAGCAATGGTGAAAGTGAACGAGGAGTTTGTGAACTTTTCTCTGCTTCCAGGTCGTATGAGAACGTATTTGGAAGCAATGGGTGGGACATGGTTCCTGACCTTTAAGATCAGATCCATGAAAGTGGCTATGGCAGCGATGAGGGACAACCCGTTAAAGTCACTGATGGTGGCTCAGACTGGCTCTGGTCCTATTACAGACAACCTTGTGCCTAAGGTTCTAGATGGATCTATCGACTACTCACTTGGTATGGAGATGTTGTTTGATGCTCCGTCGATGAACCCGTGGGTAGAGTTGGTTAAGTAAAAAAGAAGGGGAGAGACTCCAGGCAACCTGGTGCTCTCCCCCTCTACTACTGAATTTTCTGGTAGACCCAATCAACTCAGTAGTTTTGAAACTGGCAGCTATTGTTTCTTGTTTTTGGTTTCCTTCTTGTGCTCCTCATAGCAAGCTCCCAAGAAACATCCTACCGTGAATAGGATGAAAATTGGAAAAGCTATGCTCATCAAAGCTCCAAGGATTGCACCGGCTACAATGACAACAACTGACAGTATTCCGATAATCAGCGTGAAGATGATTCCTGCTACGATATTACTCATCGAAGATCGAAGCCTTCTTCACACGGGTTTCCTCAGCGGGGACTACGGTTTGATCACCAGCTTCTTCCTCGTCTTCTTCAGGAGTATCGCTGGCAGATTCGGTGTCCGAGTCCCCAAAAAGGTTTGGGGAGGGCTTACCATTCGATTCCTCGGATCCAAACCCGTTGTCTTCTTCATCAGTTTCGTCGTCGGTCTCGGTGTGACCAACTTCCTCTTCTGCTGGTTCAGGAGTTCCTGTCCCATTGCTATGAGGGCGATCCTCACCAGTTGATCCCACATCATCACTATCCTCCTTTGGTTTGTTCTTCGAACCAAGAGGACGTCCACCACGTTTCGGGCGAACGACAATACCGGACGAATCGGTTTCACGATAGACAGGGTGAGTTGCCTTGGGCTGCATACCCATGACAATCTCGGCAGTAATGGTGCCGTCTGCCGTAGCAGTCAGATCCACACCAGAAATTCCTTGAAGGCCCATCGTCTGGACAAAGGCTTCAAGGGCTTGCTGGATTTCATTTTGATCCAGTAGGATACGCATGTTTGATTCTTTCCTTGGTTCGGTTTCTGTGATGGTGACGAGTACATGCGGATCCTTTGGACACACACACCCGAAAGAGAATGAGTTGAATACAACGTTCTTGTAGTCATCATCCAAGATGACTCCAGCTTCAACCAGGGTATCTGAAAAGTATTTGTCTACGATGGAACCAACGTTCATGGTATCCAACCTTCCCTCACTTTTGGGGTGGATCTCATAATGGAGACTCACTTTTCCTAGCTTGGGAAGACCACGAAGAAGGGGATGAACCTTCTTGTGGAAAGCACTTTTCTGGTAGCTCAGTTTTCGAAAATGAAGGTTGCGATAGATGTTCAGGTTCATGCTCTCAACATGTCCATGGGAGTTGACGGACATTCGCATTGGTAGCTTGAGCTGAAATACCTGAGTCAAAAATCACAACCTTCAAATTCTATTCGATCAGTCTAATAGCTGATCTTGATCAATCGTCAAAGAGAGACGATTTCTTTTTCTGAGTCTCACCGTTGGTGTTGGCAGCTTTGCCAGCGAAGGCTTTGCCTTCACCTTTTTTACCAGTGGACTTGTCGTAGGTTTGACCCTTGTTACGCTCAAGCCACTTGTCGGCATAGTTGCCAGCTTCGTCACCCATTTTGCTGATGGCTTTCAGAAGTTTGCCATTCTCGACTTCATCATCGAAGTTTCCGCCAAGGCTCTTGATGAACTCAGCCACTTCCGAGATCGTAACGAGCTTGTCGGCTGCAAAGAACTTCACAACTTCGTTCTGGTCACGAGTCTCACCAGTGGGGTCATAACCACCAGTAGCATCGTTCTTGGCAGTCTTGTCCACGGTCTGACGCTGTAGTGCGATGTTGACCATCTCACCATGTAGAGCAGTCAAGCAGTCAACTGCCTGGGGGATCTCTTTCTTGGTTTCGAAGTCATACAGCTTCACTGTCAGTTCTTCGACATCCTGCTCACCGAGCGGCTTACCAGTGACCAGCAGACACAGGCTGTTGATCTGGTTGAAACCAGGAAGGTTCTTGTCTTCCTTGGAGGTCTTGTCCTTGTAAGTGACTTCACCAGCTTTGTTCGAGACCCAAATCTGCGAACGAACTTCACGGCCTTTGTAGTCCATGAGGAGAGTCACGTTCTTGGCTTCAGACGAAGAAGCCTTACCGATGAAGGCAGTTTTGATCTTGACGTTGTAGATGTCCGTATCGAGGACACCACCACCACCCATGAAGTCTTCTTCGACCCCACTGTCATTGGAAGCAGTTTTGAGTTTTGCAAATGCGTTGCTCATTGTTGTATCTTTCTATTTGATTTCAGAGGTAAATTCTTGGTTAGGTTTCTAGGTTATGCGTCCTGATAGTAACCAACGAGCTGGTCAATGACGATTTGTGCATCGTTGTCGATGTACGTTTCATCATCGCTGAACAGACCAAAGGGAGAGCGAATGCGGTCTCCTACAGTCTGCTTGGTAGTCCGAGTCTGGAACACATGTTTGTATCCAAGGTTCTCATCTCGTTCCGTGATGTGAAGAAGTTTACCTTCCTTAGCATCACGTTTGATGTCCTTGATGGGCATTTTCTTGCAGTTAACAACTGTGGTGAAATACGCTTCAAGTCCATTCTTGCTCAAAGCACCTTTGACAGGAACTTTGGAATCGTAACGACCTGTGTCCTCATTAAGGATCGACTCCAGGTGGCCGAGCATGATGACATACTGTGGAGCCTTAGCCACATAATCGTACATCAGTTTTGGAAAGAACTGCCCGTAGGCTCCCCATTGAGCCATGGTGTTTGCAGCACCAATGACGTGTAGGGATTCGAATCTATTCATCATGAACGAAACTGTGTCTATGACGATAGTGTGGAAACGTCCAGTAGTATCGCTGATGACTTGATCAAATAGATCGAAGATTTCGTAGGGGTCATCAACAGTGACACGCTTGAACTTGTTTTTGAAGGGTAGGGGTTTTCCACCTTCAGCGTTGATATAGAGGACTCCCTTTTGATCCCGAAGATTCATGAGGGAGAAAGACTTGCCGTGTCCTGACTCTCCCGAGATCAGGATACTCTTTGGATGTTCAGCTGACATTCTTGATCCTCTCTCGTGCCCACATCTGAGCTTGCTGAGCATTGGTCAAAGCTAGAGAAGTTTCTCTGCTTAAACCTATTGCTGTGATTGAATCAATATATTCGTTATAGGCTTTCTCAAGCCTAAGTTGAATCTCATTCATTTGGTTTTCCTTACTTCTTCGCGTACTTAGCCGCGACAGATTTGAGAACAGTCATAGAGACCTCATCTTTTTTCAAAGGTGATGTAGACTGTTCGTTGAGGCTGTGAACCTTCTGAGCCAGCTCGTCATATCCCATGCCTGCATCAAAGAGCATCATGGCAAAGCTAAGCAGGTTGTTGTTACGGTTTCCCACATCCATGTTGTTCAAGAACCAACGTTCCAAGTGGTTCAGTCGTCCCAGGTCGAGAATACTGGTACGATATTCACTGTTCTGCTTAGTCTTTGGAATGAAAGGCAGAACGTTAACCAGATTGGGACCACGATGGAAAGTAATCTTCGCATCAGGGTTAGTCATCCACTTTTTGGATCTCTGGTTAGCAGATATATCTGACTCAAATGGGAGCCAGAGAAGGAAGCTATCCATGAACTCACGGTAGTCAGCTTTGTCCAGGGACAGATTGTAGTTGGTGGGCATGATCAGCCTGAACCTGTTGACAGCATCAGTGTGACGCTTGGTCGTGGCTGTGATGAAGGTGTAGTCTTTCATCATCTCATGGACAGCATCGAGAGGCATGGTGCCATCGACATCAACCACAAGACAGTTGAAGCCTTCGATCACATTTTCCTCAGAGCGATGCTCTTTGTCGAAGTAGTGGTTGCACCAATGGAACCCAGGAGCTGCCAGCATCTTCGGCAGCTTCTCGATTGGTTTCATCTCCGATGAATAGCCTGAGGCGAAGTTGTCTGAGAAACTGAACTGGATTTTTTGGAGATCAGTTTCCTGGAGGGTTGTTCCCGAGAAGAACTCAACACCACTGACAACATTCTTTTTGATAACAACATGGTTTCCCACACCCCATGCCATAGCAAGATCCATGATCTCTCTACGTGGTACTGAAGATGACGGATAGTAAGGCAGATCTTCGACTAGATCAGCATGGGTAAGATTGCCAGGAGACTCAGCAATGTATTTCGCAAGACGAACAAAGTTTCTCTCCCTTTTGAGAAGTGTCTGAAAACTTGCACCACTCTCCTCACAAACTTTGAGAGCTTGGTTCAGGGTCGTAATTGAGATCTCGGCTTTGTGGTCCAAGAAAGCATAGACACCAGCAAGCTTCAGACCTTTAAAATACCTATGGCTCATCTCTGCTTTACGCAAGACATCATGCTCAGGCATAGCATTGGCAAGATTTTCACAGTGAAGACGGTAGCGGATAAGAGCTACGCCTGTTTCCTTGGGTACGTCGATCTTCAGGTTGTAGAATGCTGGATCAGCAAAAGCATTGAGCTTCTTCTTCCAATTCACCAGAGCCTGGGAACGGTTCTGAGAAACCAGACCATTGTAGACATCTTCAGGATTTACTGAAGATGAAGGGGCCTCAGATCTTCCCATGCCGAAGAAGCATCTACGAGCGTAACCCATTTCCAGGAACGCATAGAATTCTTCTTCAGTCTTGCTACCGTCGAACAGTTTGGACGTGGTGCCAAACATCAGGATGTTCGCTGGGGTAGAACCCATCAGGTCTATCCCTCGTTCACTGTCCACAGTGTTCTTGACCAGCTTGGTTTTGATACGACCGAGGTCATACAGCTCCAGGAGAATGTTGATGATCTCGGTGTTACCCACGAGGTTGGAACCGATCTCATCCATCTGGAAGTTGATTGCACCAGCACGAGCCAGGAGAAGCTTGTAGCGTAGCTGCTTCACTGCTGGCCCAGTACCACTGTCAAAGATGAACGGAGCATGCCCCTGACGCTTAAAATCAGCATCCAGGAGTTCTTTCTCTTTGACTTCATCGCCACCCTTTGAAGCAGCGATCTCAACTGCGAGATCGAACAGTGATTTGTCAGCGATGAACGGGAATACGTCCTTGGCAAATGTATCTCTGAAATCACAGATGACATCTTCCATAAGGCTGACAGAGTGTCCTTTGCCAAAGCCAGAAGTGGCCAGAGCAATGGAGTAAATGTTGGTAGGGATCTTACCTCTTTCAGGGCTGATGATCGTAGCTCTCATCGAGCTAGGGATCAACCCAAGGAAGTAAGCCACTTCTGCCTGAAAGAAATCACGATTAACGTTACCAGTACGGTGGCAAAGTAGATCTACAAGCTCCCCCATAGCAGGGTGGTGAGGTGTGTTTTCCAACACCTCTAGATCGAACATCTGTTTCACGGGGAGTTCCTTTCTTAAATGGTCATACGGATGAACCATCATCTTTGAAATATTCTTTCCGCTGTTCACAGGCTGTGAATGCGGGACAATAGAGACAGGCTTTTACTTCTCCTGCTTCCTTGATGACTACACCTTTGCCTTTGGCTTGACGGTGCAGTTCAGCATCAGTGGGAGAGTCAAAGCGTTTAGTGCAGCGACCACCAGAAGAGGCGGTCTTAGGATCAGAGTAATACTTGTAGCTATCAGCCTGACGCCACAACTCTTTGTCAGTACACCGAACCATCTTGTCTTGTCCCTTACGGGCATTGGACCGGATGTTGTCCAGCTTGAAATGAAGCCAGTCTTCGGTTTCTTTGAGGCCCATAAGAGCGTACTCCCGATGGCCTACGATGGCCTGGGGATATTTCGGATCTGCCTTAGCTCTGTACTTGAGCCAGTCGGTAAAGATGAACTCGATCCTCATAGTATCATCTTGGATCATGTCTGGCAGAAGCCAGCGATACAGAGACCCTTGGAGAACGTAATCTCCGTCTTTGGATCCACTGGTCCAAGCAAAGGTGGATGTTGATTTGAAGTCTCGGTAGGCTTTACCGATCAGGAAGTCGAGCTGCCCTGTGACTACAATGTCCTCAAACGTCTTGAAGCCACGGTGCTCCAGATAGATGGGAATGTCCCCAGGTTGCAAGTCTTCTTTCTTCGGATTGATCTTGATCGTGTCGATTATTTTCTGAGGATAGTGAAGTTTCCTCATTGCACTTTGCCAATCACCCTCAGTCCAGGACCGTTCGATAGAGTCGTGGAAAGCATGGCCCCTACGAGCAGCTACCATCTCAGAGATGTCCATCGTCTCCTGGGTCATATCTACCTTACGCTGGAGGATCAGCTGACGAGTAGGCTTCATGAGAGTGGTGACAGACAGCAGCTCACCAGGAGGTGCGTCCTTGGCCCCACTTTTGTAGCCATCCTGTAGAAGCCAGACCGCAAGAGGAAGGTCGATGCCATGGTTATTGGTGATTTTCATTTAAGCTTACCCATATGTTTTTTGATCAATCCCTTAATCTCTTCAGGGGTTGTTTGATTTGGAATGTCGAAGGACTTGGACCAATTCGGATAGAAAATAGCCAGCTGTCCACTCATTGAAATGTGTTCGTTTTGAATCAGAGGATCTTGTTGCCAACTAACAGCAATGGACAGGTGGGTATTGGTGTACATCAAAGTGTCCATGGAATCCTTGATAAGCAGATAGTTGGCATCATGGATCTGAGCACATGGTTTGATATCTAGACGATGTTTGCTCTTACGAGCTTTACCCATGAATTCACTCATGGCTCTGGAGTTCAACATACACCAGCTCTGGCCCAGAGCATTGCCAGCTGTCCTGCCTTCAGCAGCAGCCTCATAAGGAGTCTTGGATGTACCCAGCACTACCTGCTTAAGCAGAGGTGTACGCAGCCTCAAACCAAAGGCTAGAGTGACATATCCATCCTTGCAGGCTTGATCGAGTTTATCAGCTACCCATTTGTCAGATACAACGTAGAGATCGTGGTAACTGGCTTCGACTGATTGAGCTAATTTCTTGGTGAATCCACAGTTATTCATCAGGGTAATGTACGTCCCCTGATAGGTAAGTGCGAAAGGTAGGACTCTTAGAGTCCTGCCTCCAGACTGGATAATCTACTTTGATGCTGTTTACACGAGCAACATTGTGTTTGGAAGAATCCACCTTCCGAACATCCGTAATTTCATTATTGATTTTTAGCACTATTGGTCCTCGCTCTCATTACCTTCTGTTTATATAGGGATTGGTTAAGAAGGTCTTCGAATCTTTCTTCTTTGGCAATCCGTCTAAGTTTCACTGACAAATACGGAACTTGATACGGAACCCTTAAAGACAATGAGTAGTATGACTCACCATCAATTACATCTTGTAAGCATTCCAAAAACTCATCGTTGGTCATTCTGTTCGTGTAAACACGAAGCCCAGTGGACACTGCGTGAATAGCGTTATCTTTTCGAGTGACCCATTCAAGATTGGACACACTGTTGTTGTGTCTATCACCATCCTTATGATTAACTTCAGGGAGAAAAAATGGATTTGGAATGAAGGTAATAGCGATTAGTCGGTGAACATAAAAGCTAGAACCAAATCCATTCTTCCACAAAGATACATGAAGATACTCGACATCCTTATGGGTAGCAGGCTTTAGAAATCTGTTGGAATGGTGAGAGAACACCCGGCCACAATCTGTGACCGAGTATTCTTCTTCATACCCAGTGATGGGTTTCATCAGCATCAGACAATCTGCCAGTCTTCAGCCAGCACATCAGTCTGTGATGCAAGCCAAGGAACGATCATTCCATCAGCAGTCTTCATGTCGATGTGACCGTGGTAATTTACCACTGCATTCTCACCGAGCAGGGACATCAGAGGTTCGCGGTTGACTACGAACTTGGATCCAGGAACCAGGAAGATGAACATCCCTTTGCCGTTCCAACCCTTACGAGCCACACGAGCACCTTGAGTCTTGACCATCTCCAGTGCATATCCAAAAGACATACCTTCTGAGGTAGGCTTATAAGCTTCCTCAAAGACACTTTTTGGAGACCAGCTGATGTAACCAGCATGATCAATATGGTTCGGAGGACTATCTTCATTTGGTTCGTACTCAACCAAATAGCCCTCATCTAAAGGATTTTCATCTTCAGGAATAACCCATCCCCGGTAATCATTGTATTGGATTCGGGTCATTGGAGTTCCCGAGATTACCTTGGTTCCAATATATTGCTTTGAGTTCTTCATTGGACATTCTCCTGTTTGGGGACATGAGTGATAGTAATAAAGAGATCTTTGTCTTTATCAGCCTTGAAAATTTCACCAGCTTGGTTTTTGAAAGTGAAGCTAGTGGCTCCAACTTGAAGAAGCGCAATTGCTTCATCAAAGTTCATGTGTATACGTTGTATCATGCAAATTCCTTTTGCTCTAGGTGTTTGAAAAGCTCGGACCCTTGGTAGGTGGTTCCGAGATATTCTACTTCCTCTTCAGAATGGAAGTAGATCGACTTGTCTCCGATGGTTGCTTCATAGGCTGTAGCCCCATTAGGACAAGTTTCGATATTGGGCATGTGCTCACCGAAGTAAGCCAAAGCTCTTAGACAGTGGCCATCATACCCATCCGAGTAGACCTTGATCTTCTCAGGGTCTTTGGTTGTGACGGCAGAGATCTTGTCCTCTAGGGAGTCGAAATCCAGACCGACAAACAACCAACCGGGAGGAGCTTCAAAACATTCTTTGATCAGCTTGGCAAGTCTTTGCTTTGCTGGAGATGAGCCAGAGGCTGGAATATTTTGAAGGTTTGGATTGTTGGAAGAGAGTCTACCTGATGCAGTTCCACCAAGTCTGAAGTTGCCAAACAGGTAGTGCCAACCGTCGCTGCCCTTCTTGGCTTTCAAGAATGCAGGGAGGAAAGTAGACAGGATGATTGCCGTAGCCTTGAAGTCAATCAGCAGCTCCAGAAACGTAACAACGTCTGGATCCTTGGTATGGTTTACCAGCTTCTCAAGAGTCTCTGCCCCTGTAGCTGGTTGCTTAGCGTCGGTGTAATCGAGCACAGGCAAACCAAGGAAGTCTTCATCATACAGAAGTCTCTGAAGCTGATTGGAGCTATTGGGGTTGAATGCAATTGTCGTGTCTTTGGTTTTACCCAGATCGGCAAGAGTGATTTGCTTCTTCTTGAGTTTGGCATTCTTCTTGTCCACCAATTCATCTCTGAGTGTATCCATAAAGGATTGAATCAGAGACAGACTATTCATCCGATGCTCATTGAGATCAGATTCTTTTTGAAGCAGAACGTTGAGCTTCTCAACCTTACCCATATTAATGGGCATACCTGTCAGCTGCATCTGAATGATATCAACTACAGCTGGTCGGAAGATTGTTTGGTACACGTCCATTTGCTGATCAGCAATCATGATCGGCAGGTTCTTATTGTAGACATGCCAAGTGGCTAGTCCATCAATCAGGTTGTATTCAAGGAGGTCATCCATTTTAATCTTGGTGATGTCATGGATGTCATCTTGAGCGTAGTTACCTGCAAAGGCTTGAGCCTGTGTTTTCAATCCAAGCTCATTTCCTGAGCAAGAGTTGGTTGCAAGATATGTGATCAGCTGAGAGCAATCCCAATTCTTCAGCATGACTTCAAGACCAGTGAGCAATCCCTCTTGATCGAGGATGTCTGTCATGAAGAGTTGATAGATCAAGACATAAGCATCATAGCTGATGTTGTGATAAATCATCTTGTGCCGAAAGACTTCAAAAAACTTTCGCAATGCTCGGTGAAGCCTGCGATTGGTAATCTGAACACCAAAGGTATTGCCTACAGGATTGGCAATAGGTGAGTAATCAACTGGGAAAGAAATCCCATTATGCTCATCCCAACAGAAACAAATAGTACCAATGCCTGCATCGTAATGTTTGAGGGAGAAACCTTCAATATCACAAGTCAGATCACAGTCCATATCAAGAAGCTTTTCAAGCCAGTCGATGATTTCATCATCAGTCTTGGGATAAGCAGTGAATTTCATAATACTTTGACCAATAGAGGACTTATCCCCATTGAGCCAACGCACTACAGAACTAAGCGCAGTCTTGATCTTGTCTTTGGTTTTGTCTGGATCGTAAAAGATCCGTGAGTAGTTTGGGCAATAGGCTGCATACAAATCTTTGACAATGGTGGGAAGCACATCGCCAATAGTCGAGTCAGTCTTTGCCTGCTTGGTGAGAACCTTGAAGTAATCAGGTTGGGTCACAACAATCAGTTTGATTCCAGCAGCAATTAGATTGGGAAGCAAATCATCAAGGTAGTCTTTAATGTCAGCAGCTGAAGTCTTCTTCTTGGTTGGATCCAAGTAGATATCACACACCATTACATCCTTACCCAGAGATTCCAGGTAAGGAGTGTAATAATGCTTTGTTACTTCACCAACCTGGATTCGAGGACACAGAACGGAAATATCTGGAGTGCTGTTGCTGTTGCCTATCAACTCGTATTTCATTTTCGGCTTCCTTCAACTGCAAACCTAGATCCATCAAGGCGTCATCAATGGTTCCGCCTTGTCCGTAATACTCTTCTCCATTGAAGATCGTGACAGCCAATTGCTTTTGATCTCCTGGAGTCAATCGAACAATCAAATCAGTCATTGAGAGATGCCTTAATTAGAGATTCAACGACTTCATGAATTCCAGCTCCACCATTGTACCACATACAAATGAAGCGTTGGGTATCACCCATGTCATCCATATTTGGAATTAGGAGAGAGAATCCATAGGCTTCAATATCATCATTGTAACGAGCAAACTCATAGAGCTTGCCTTCAACTTTGACATAATGAACTCCGTTCTTTTGTTCGAGTTCATAGAAATCATCTGTGTCTTCTGGTTCAATCTTTTCGTTGGATGGCCTGAACCAACCATAAGCAACTTCCATTTTACTCATTGGAAATACCTTTCAGGTAATTGACCACGGATAACAATCCCAGTCCTTGGACGACTGAAAGCGACATACTGCATACGTGCAGTTTGTTCTTTGTTAGTACACTTCCCAATATCACCAAGGTCTACAATGATACGATCATATGTGGAGCCTTGAGCCTTATGGGTAGTGGAAGCTGCGACAGAGCGTAGATCAGGGAAATTGTTCTTCACTTTGAAGAATCTATCCCACTGCTTTCGGCTTGAGTAATAGGACAGAGCCGCTTCACGATCTTGGGGGTAGGCAAATGTCGTTACCTGATACACAGCTTTGTTGGTCACATCTTCTACTTGAAGTGTGATTGTCCGAATGGTTTGACCAGGAACAATCCCCAGATCGTAATCATCACTGGTGATACTCAATACCCGAACCACTTGGTCAGTGTAGAGTCGTTCCTTACCTAGCAGTTCAGCTGAAGTGTTGTTGGAAAGGATCTCCCCTATCTCGAACGGTTCTTTGTAACCTCGGATCTGACGGATGTATTCGTTGTACTGAACCACCCGACTGTTGGTATAGGACAGGACACGCTTACCTGGATCCTCAGCAGTGAACTCACGCTCAAGGACACCCTTTAGCTCAGTGGCATCCGCGAAGTCGATTACCCCAGGAACTTCCACCACAGGCGTAAAGACACCTGTCAGCACCGTCTGCTTAGCCTGTTCACACAGAGCCATCAGAGCAGGCTGTAGGGCGTTTCTGACGGGCTGTGAGAGATAGCTCGTCTTGTATCCCTTGGTGTAGATGGGGGAGATGGTTTCCTTGACAGGAGCCAGTTGGTTCTTGTCTCCGACAAAGAGTACCTTGCAGGAGCTATCAAGCCCCATCACCAGAAACTTGAAGAGTTCCTTGTTTACCATGGAACACTCGTCAATGATGACGAGAGTACCGCTATGCACTTCCCAGTTTGCTGTAGGAACGATGGAGACTTCACCAGTGCTGAAGTTCTCATGGACCCGAAGGTTCATGTATCCGTAGATCGTACCAATCTGACCAGCTCTATGTGGCATGGCATCTGAGATGACAGCAGCAGCTTTATTTGTGGTGGCAGTAATAGCCACAGTGTGAAGTGGGCATCCCGGTTGTTTGTGTTTGAGAATGTTGTCGGCAATCTGGCTGATGAAATAGGTCTTACCAGTTCCAGCACCACCAGAGATGTCCATGAATTTTTGGTCAGGATCGTTGATGAATTTGATTACATCCATGAATCCTTTTTGCTGGTCAGCATTGAGTGCCATGACCTTCTGTCCCTTATTAAAATGTGCAAGCGAAAATTACCCCCTACCCTTATTCAAGGTAGGGGGTGGATTTGTATCAACCACACTTGGAGTGGCCGCAATCAATGCAGGTTTCACAGCCCGCTTCTTTTTTGAAATTGGAACCAAAACAGCTTGTACAAAGAATAGGCGCTACAAGCTCGACACTCTTACTAGGAATAGGTTCGTCTTTAATAGAAGTGATCTGCACCTCATTTGAGATATAGTCAATATCCTTCATGAATTGTTCAATCACTCCTCCGATAGCAGCTGCATCACTTGGGACGTATTTTCCCTTGATCCAGCTCCCACCCCTTGGATCAAATACAGCTTTCAACTCTTCAACCACGAAAGAGACATCGCCACCTCGTCTGAAGATGGCAGAGATCATTCGGGTCAAAGCCACAGTCCATGCGAAATGATCCATATTCTTTGAGTTCATGAACACTTCGTATGGGACTTTCTTCCCGTCAATCTCACTGTAGGACATGCTGATATACATGGCATGGTTGGTTCCAGCTTTGACTTTGTAGGTCAAACCTTTGAGAGAGTCGGGACGTTTCTCCAGAGTCGGAGCAATCACTTGAGGGGTGATCAGTTCAGGACTACCCTTCTCTTCTTGCTTGGTTTCAACACTGAGAACAGATCCAGTGATAGCATTGGGACGGTAAGTGGTACAGCCCTTGCAGCCTTGCTTCCAAGCCTCAAGATAGACTTCAACGAAGTCCTCATAACTGATGTCTTCAGGACAGTTGATCGTCTTGGAGATTGAGCTATCCACCCATTTCTGGACGGCAGCTTGCATCCTCAAATGTTCCATTGGTTTCAGATCTTGAGCTGTAACCAAATGACCAGATGCTTGTCCTGGCTTCATTTCACGATAAAGCATGATGGCATAATCTTCGACTACTTCTTCACGACGAGATCCGTCTTTCTCCAGAACTTTGCGAGTATATTTGGGTGCAAAGATTGGTTCGACACCACTGGAGATGTTCCCAGCATAGAGGCTGATAGTTCCAGTTGGTGCAACTGAGGTCAGGTGAGTATTTCGGATACCCCATTTGATGATACCGTTTTTGATATGGTGAGGCATACCCTGCATGAAACCAGACTCAATGAACTTCTGACGTTGCTCAAGAGTAGCAGTAGCTGGGCAAGGTCCGAACTCTTTGGCAAGCTCAATCGACTCTTCATAGGCTGAAATTGTGATCCGATTCATGATCGTTTCAGCAATATCAGCAGCAACATCTGTACCGTAAGTGACGTTCATCATGAACAGTGCATCAGCCAAACCAGAGATGCCAATACCCATCCGACGCTTCTCTTTAGCTTCAGCTTTCTGTTGGGGAATAGGGAAGTTAGAGATGTCGATCACAGCATCGAGCATCCGAACAGCAGCTTTGGTTGTTTGGATGAGGAGATCGTAGTCAATACCACCGTCATCATCAAAAGGTTTGACCACCATCTTGGTCAGGTTGATCGAACCAAGAAGACATGCACCATACGGAGGCAGAGGCTGTTCACCACATGGGTTGGTGGCGCTAATGTTCTCCATGTACCAGAGGTTGTTCTGGGTATTGATGCGGTCGATGAAGATGACTCCAGGCTCAGCTTGAGCGTAGGTAGACTGCATGATCAGGTTCCAGAGATCCCGAGCCATGATGGTTTTGTAGACATGGACACTGCGATTACCGTAGTCACGAGCTTTGCTACCTGCACTAGGAGCAACTTCGTGGACCAGATCCCAGCTCAGGTTTCTTTCCACAGCTTCCATGAACTTGTCGGTGATGAGTACCGACAGGTTGAACATGCGGAGAGCCAGGGGATCTCTCTTGGCCGTGATGAAAGCTTCGATGTCTGGATGATCACACATCATCGTTGCCATCATAGCGCCTCTACGAGAGCCAGCAGACATGACTGTCCTGCACATGGCATCCCAGACGTTCATGAACGTGATAGGGCCGCTGGCGTCAGCGTCTACACCCTTTACAGGGGCATTGGCAGGCCGCAGTGGGGAGAAGTCGTAACCGATACCACCACCCTGTTGCATGGTCAGGGCAGCTTCTTTGAGCATATCGAAGATACCGCCCATGGAATCGGGGATCGTGCCCATAACGTAGCAGTTGAACAGGGTGACACTCCGACCGGATCCAGCTCCAGCTGTGATGCGTCCAGCAGGGATAAACTTGAAGTCATTGAGTGCTTCGACATACTGAAGAAACAGTTCAGAAGGGTTATGAGAATTGTTGGAAAACTTGCCATAAATCTCTGGTTCAGACATTGCGCAAGCATGGGCAATACGTGCCCAAGTGTCTTCGACACAGGTATCATTGGGGATGTCAGGGTTCGGAGTTTCAAGCTTGTATTTGTCATTCCAGATCTGCTCACAGATTGGTTGTGGAAATGGATTGGTGCCTGTCATTCGAGTAAATTCCTTTTGTTATAACTACAGTCCATAGCGAATGGACTGGTCTATATAGTGTGATGGAAAAAAGAAAGCCCACATCACCATGGAGGGGATTTGCATGATGACATGGGCTTTCATAACCTTCCATAACGGGTGTTAACCCGTTTATCCCTTGGCTAGGGTCGGAATCACCAAGGGGTACTCTAGAAGCTCCCCCAGAACTTAGCAGCTGAGGGAAGATAATTCTTCCACATACGGTCAAAGTAGCAGTTCTCTGGCGCGTACTCGAACATCGGTGCGATGTCGTCTCTGGAAAAACCACCAAGACCACATCCAACCTGAGTTACTTGGAACTCAATTTCTGGGTGGTCATAGGCGTACTGAAGGAACGTCTCAACAGAGGTTTGGACTTCCTGAATGGTCATCTCTTGAAGCTTGAAGCCTTTGGTAGGCAAAGCGTAACACTGTCCTGTGATACCCTCTCCTACACCTACTACAGCTCCTCGTTCGAGTCGGGCATATCGTGCTGCTCCCGCCCCGTGGATGCCTGAAAGATTGGAGCCGAAAACGAAGATCATCTGCTCAGTTTTCATTTTCTTCTTATGTCCTTTAAGTTATGAGAAAAACCGCAAAGAAAGCGACACCCAAAGTGATGAGAAGAGTTCCCATCAAAGGGTATTTTCCTGGTGAAGGATCACAGTTTTCACAGTTACAGGCTGAGCTGTGTGGGGTCATAGATCTTCCTCCCCACATCCAGCACCAACAGTGCCCTTGTCTCCAATACCACAGAATTCCATCCATGGTTTCCAGCCCTTAGGACAATGGAATCCCCACTCACGTACCCGAGGTCCTGTAATAAACAGGGTGATAGGGCACTCTTTTTGAGGGGGAACAACGAGTCTGTGAGCTAGAGTAGCTGAGCGGAAGCTCCACTCACCAGCAAGAATAGTCTTAATGCTGTCGTGGGTGACTTCGGTAAGTGTACCCCGACAAAGCAGAGACAAACTTGCCCAAGGGTGATCATGAAGTGCACGATCATCGTCATCTCTCAGGAACATGTGAACGTAAACGTTGAAGAACCTGTTACGAGGTAACACCCACCATCGAAGCATGTATGGTGCTTGTCTCCCACCAACTACGAAATCAGGTTCACGTTTGTAAATGGTGCTAAGTGCATAACGCAAAAGTCGTTTTGTTATCATTGCTTTACTCGATTTGTTGTTTAAGAAAAGCCTCAACTTCCGTGAGGTTCATGTTTCCAAGATTGCAAACAGGTATCTTCAGGTCTTCAGCCATTCTCAAAGCTTGACCAGTGCCGCCTTCAATACGGCCATGATTAGTCCAACAAACGATGAAATCAACTGGAGTATTCAAGTCTAAGCCAAGGACTTGATAGGCATTACGACCCATAAAGTCCCGTCCTTTGTCTCCAAGATGTTCCCATGCTGGATGGTACTTCTTTGCCAGTAATCTGGCTTCCTTGGTTACAGTAAAGAAGGGAGACTCATTACGGTTGAATGATTTGTATGGCAAGTAGATTTGTTTGAGACCCTTGGCTATGTCACATCCTTCCTCGAAGGCTGTATCAGCTCCCTTGGTTCCTCCCGAGCGTAGAAGAAGTCCCGAAATAGCAAGGTATTTGCCGATACTTCTCATAGCTTTCAAACTGGACTCTGGTGTTTCTCGCGCGCCAATTCCTGCGTACCTCTTCATTTGTTTCGCTCACTTTGCGGAGTCTCCAATAATAGTTGGGACTGCGGTTGTTCAGAACTTCATGTTCATTCAGTACATCGACGCTGTGCTGTGCTCGATCAGGAGTGGAGTCAGACTGAACGACAGTTTCGATGCTGTCGTTCCGTTTACAGATCAAGAATTTTTCACGAGGATCGATGGCGTCTGGGATCGGGTAGTTCACCCGAGCTGGTTCACCCAGCATGTGCCAGCACCGGCTGAGGCTTGATGAAGTGATCAGCCGAGAACACAGGCTGGAAGGGACGACCGTTGATCGTCTGCATCAGCTTGGCGTGAGAAGCCTTCTTGAAGTACGTCTTATACTCATCAGACTTCAGAGCCTTAGCTTCTTCTTCCAGGTTAATGGCAAGGTTCATCGTAGGGTATGAGACCGTAGTGGTCAGATGGATTCGAGTATTACTCATGGAAAAGTTCCTTCATGGTTCAAAATTCGTGGGGCACTCCAGGTCCTAACCCATTGATACTAGGATGGCCGAAATCGACTGACTGTGGGTCAGTTTTTCTGGAAAAGCCAATGATTTCAATGGAGTTGGTAGGCCCGGAGGGACTTCAAGTCATAGATTATGTTGTTGAAAATACGTAGTTTTTTATGGTCGTGGGTCACTTTTGAAAATACGTGGGTCACTTTAGCAAGATCTTGTCGAGCCTGTCGATGACCGAGACTGCTAGAGCTGAACGCTCAGCGACGGCAATATACACTTTGGTTTCTTCGCTGTTCATCTCATGACCGAGAAGAACATCTAATTCAAGAGATGTTGTGCCATGGGAGGGTAAAAGTGATGATACTCCTTTGCGAACTCCGTGGAGAGATTTGCTGATATTTGCTTCGTCACACCAGGATCTGAACTTCTCACCAAAACCATTGATGGTGAATGGTCTACCATAGGCTGTGATGAGGTAGGGTGTCTGTCTGAGGGGTCTTGTAGCTTCCAGGAGAGACTGGCTCATAGGAAGTTCAACCACCCTGTTAGGCTTCTTTGCCTGGGTCCAGCGAAGCCATGTACGTCCGTCCCTTTGGAACTCGTGGTCAGCTCCGATCTGGATCATGTCACTGCGTCTTGCTGTAGTGCCTATGGCCAGCATGAGAGCAGTGTGAGCGATACTCGGGGAAACATGCTTCCCAAAATACGCTGCAAAATCTTCTAGGACCCAAGGAACAAAACCAGAACTAGACCGATTTAATCTATGTATTCCACGGGTTGGGTTATCTATAGAAACCAGATCTCTTTGGATAGCCCACTTGTATAGAGCAGAAACTGACTTCATGAGGTTGTCAGCAGCTCCAGGGGTAGACGTGAACCTATCTCTAAACTCGATGAGTTTTCCTCTGGGCATGTTTACGTTCTTCTCACCATACTCAGCCACAAGCTTAGCTAGATGATGGTTATGCCCCTTGTAGGTGAGAGGAGAGGCTAAGCCTGCCGTCACACGGGCTTGAAGGTTCTCAAGGTAGAGTGTGACTAGCCAGCTGATCGACCCCAAGAGGGGATCTTCAGCCTTTGGTTTTCCCTTGAGCAGCTCAGCGTAGTGAGCATGGAACTCGGGGGTTCCAGGTGAACCAGTAAGTGTTACCTTGGTTCCGTTCTTACGAAATCTGTAACGTATCTGACCACTTGGAAGAGTTTCCCATGTCACATACTTTAGGTTCACTGCCACCGTAGTCTCCTACCAGTCCTGGGGCTTCTTCTCAGGGGCCTTGGGGATGTTGGCAACTGGTGCTTCGATCCTGATGGACCCATCCTGGGAGACGCTTACAGAGCCTACAGCGAGGCCACAGGCAAGCCAAGCGTTGATGGCTCGTTTGATAGCAGCCTCGGAAGGCTTAGGGAGGGGCATGGGAATCGCTAATGCTATAGGGAAGATCAAAGGGATTCAGTTTGGACCGTTCAGCTCTAAGCTTCTGGTTTTTCTTGTGAGTGACCATCTGAAGATGGTGTTCGTTG